>Ga0210096_1000084_pt1 | contig 43850 bp, 48 predicted proteins | sample China_Galinas_PW_4_FD_184864 | JGI IMG/M metagenome (GOLD analysis project Ga0210096, IMG submission 184864) | Wetland microbial communities from San Francisco Bay, California, USA, that impact long-term carbon sequestration - China_Galinas_PWA_D2... | ecosystem: Environmental > Aquatic > Marine...
GGGCGTCGGTACTGCCCTAGCTGCGTACCCCTTTCGGGTTCGAGCAATGACTTCTGTACGGGGGCGAACCCGCACAGGTAGGATTTGAAGTTCATCCTCCTTCTCACCGTTCGAGACTTAGTACGAAGAACCCGCGACTCGCGCCAGCGCCCGAATCCGCCCGACCACCGGTCCGCTCGCGCACTTTTCCCCGCGGCGCTGGCGCGCTGGCCAGCCGCCACCGATACCGGTTGTTGGGCGCGAATACCCCATGGAAACGGGTGAGGTTGATCCGCGGCTCCGGCACCAAAGCCGCCAGCCGGGCGACGAGTCTAGCGGGCAGAAGCCTCGAGACCGGTACGTCTCCAACGCGGAGTTCCCCGCTGTCCAGGACATCGCGCCGCCAGTGATTCAGTGCGCCATGATGCTCGCGCGGTTGACCCGGTTGCGCCAAGGCGACCTGCTATCGCTACGCCTGCAGAATCTCACGGACGAGGTCATCGAGGTGGGGACCAGCAAGACTGGCCGCCCGCTGGTTATCCAGTGGAGCGACGAGCTACGCGCGGTGGTTGAGAAGGCGAAAGCACAGCGCGGCAAAGTACAATCTATGTACCCGTTGCCCACCCGGAGCGGTGGTCGCTACACCAGGGATGGGTTCAAGGCGAGCTGGCAGAAGGTAATGCGGAGGGCCACATCACACGGCGGTTCACGTTCCATCACATCCGGGCGAAGGCTGGGTCCGAGGCGCAGGACGAGCGGCTGTTGGCTCACCAGGACGTGCGCACGCTAAACCGTCACTACAAGCGGAAGCCCCTGCGGGTCACGCCGGTTCGCTGGTGGCAGAACTACCGCTCGTTCAAACAAATCGACAACGAGGGGAAATACCTGTTCGACTTCGTCACCGCCGGGGTATGGAATGCCCGCAAGCAGATGGTCGAGTGGCTGCGGGGGTATTACGATCACCACAACGAGGTCGTCGACCTCTTCTATGCGATCACCCGTTGCCACGGCTGGGTGCGCAACACCGCCGAGGCAGTCACTGTCCGCTTGGAGCCCCTGCAGCAGCCTAAACGCCGTGCCGCCCAGGAGCAGTTGTGGCGCAAACTCACGGCGCTCGGGGCGCAAACGCCACTGGGAAAACGGCTCGTCGTTGAGGTGGGCGAATCCCCGCTCTAGCAGTCAAAGTGTCCAAAATATGCGTGTTCTTGGTCGAAAAAGTCGAGGTCTGAATTAATTATTCTAGGTGTCGATTTCGACTTCCGCGCTCATTTTCGCCAAGCCCCATAGAATCTACTTTTGCCGTGAGATTCCCCCGCCAGGATACAAGCGAGGCCCCGATGACCCTAAAGCGCTCGACTGCCGCCGACGCTCTGACGAACACTCCGTCGCCGCGGGAGGGCAAGTCTCACTCCCGGCCTGACGGCTCCGGATCCAGCTGGGCCATGAGATCCATGACATGGCGAAGGTTGGCGCCGAAGTCCGCCCGCCCAACCCGCGATGCCGAACGGATGCTGAGCCGACTTCCACCTCCTGGAGAGGGCTCGGCGGTTACCGCCAGATCGTCCGCAAAGCCCAACAGGGGGGTCACGGCCACTGCCCGCACGTCTGAATGGCCGACTCGAATGTCCTCCCAGCCAAGCGCACCCATCGCCATCGCCACCTTCGCCAGGGCCTTGTCGGGCGGCTCCGAGATATGGGGGCTTCGCAGCTCCGGGAGAGAATGGTCGTCGCGGGTCTGCACCCGATTGCGGCTCAGGTATATTCCCAGACGAGGTATGGGACCGGGAGATGCGGCCCACGGCAGACGGTTGAGCACCAGGGCCCCGCCACCCAGGACAAGGCCGAGGACCAACAGCCCCATGGCGACCCACCAGACCCAGAGAAGGTATTTCGGCATCTGCGCCTCGATTCACGCTCGGCCACCCGACTATACCCGTCGCACATGGGTTTTCGCGAGGGGTGGTACGTGGATCTACCGTTTGCGGGGCCGAGGATGCGAAGCGAGGTGTGAATCGCGACCGAAAACCCCTGTGCATCGGGGTTATCTTGCCGGATGGGGGGCCGGCATCGGAATCTTCCCCGGGGAGGCCCGGCTTGAGACTGGAGACTCGAGGCCCGACACTGTAGTCTTGATCCGGACAGTGACTCGCCGAGTCTAGGATCGCTGTCACTGCCCCGGCTTTCGCAGGTTGCTCGGTGCGACGGACAGATTGCGACCCGGAATCCCAGACTGTGACCCAACTCCCGACCCGTGCCGAGCAGATTCGGACCATGCACGCTCCGTTCATCCGGCAGGTGGTGGAGCTGGGCCAATCGGCGGAGAATCGACTCCAGCTCGAGGCCGTGCTGACCGCAGCGGTGGCGAACGGCTGGACGACGCTGGTCGTCGCCCTGCGCGAGATATTGGTGGGTCGGAGGGATCCGGGGGTGCTCGCCGGGCTTGACGAGGAGGATCGGGTGATCGCCGAGGCGGTGATGCGGGGCCTTCAGGATCCGTCCAGCCTTCCGGCTCCCGCTGTCCAGCCGAGTGCGGGCATGGCCGCTCCGGGGTTGGCCGGCATGATCCACCAGGCCGCCACGGGCAATGTGCAGGCCCTGCAGGTCATCTCAAACATGGCCGATCAGATGCGCAAGGCCGGCGGCTCCATGGCCCGTCTGGCCGGCGTTATCCGGCCTCTCATCAACGGAGAGCGAGACCCCGCCACGCTGTGTCGGGGCCTGGATGCGAGCACCGAGCAGCTGATCCTGGGCATCCTGGAAGAGCTCGGAAAGCTGGGCAAGCATTGAACTCTATGGGCGACCGAGCCGACATCCGTATACGGCTGCTGCTGACCTTCGGGGCGGCCAGCGGCCTGGTGGCGGTGATCATGGGCGCGCTCGCTGCCCATGCTCTCCCGACCGGGCAGATCGAGACGGTACGCACCGCCGCCCAGTACCAGGGGATTCACGCTATCGCCTTGCTGGCAACAGGCGCTGTCGCGCTGACGCACCGAAATCTCTGGCTCGAGACAGCGGGTTGGCTGTTCGTCTCGGGCACCCTGGTCTTCTGCGGCAGTCTCTACCTCAAGACACTCGGCGGGATCACGGCATTGGCCCCGGTCACCCCGTTCGGCGGAGCGGCCTTCATGATCGGTTGGGCCTGCCTCGCATTGGGTAGCTGGCGGCTGCGCCCTGTGGTCTGACGGGAGAGTCATGGCGACCCCGCGGCCACCGAGGCCAATCCGCAAGACTTGGGAACCGATTCTCCGCAATCGCTAGTCGAATGTGGATCGGGCACCCCCCCAAAGGCGATTTCTGCGAGGATTGCTAACATTGTCTTGACGCCTACGGGAGCCTAGTGTTTCAGTTGGATATAATATAAGCATTGTCTAATATACATGCAACCGATTGTATCGCCTCCGAACTCGGGCGCTCGCCGGGCGGCCTAGACCTGCGCAGCCAGCCTGGTCTCGACCGGGCCAGACAGGGGCGACCATGATTCCGAGCCTTCTTATCATAGAGGACGACAGCTCTCTCAGAGAGATGTTGTGCTTACATTTTCAGGACCAGGGGATGCAGGCCGACGGGGCGAAAGACCTGGCGAGCGGCTTGCGGCGCCTGCGCGAATCGCCGCCGGACCTGGTTCTTCTCGACCAGCAGCTACCCGACGGCACGGGCCTGGACCTGTTAAAGCGGCTTCGGGAGCTAGAGTCCGAGCTTCCCGTGATCATGATGACTGGCAGGCACGACCTGGAGCTGGCGATCGAGGCGATCAAGCAAGGAGCTACCGACTTCGTCCACAAGCCCATCGATGCCGAAGAGCTGGGCAGAACGGTGGCCAAGGCGCTGGAGAACCGGCGGCTGTCAAAGGAGGCGGCCGCCGAGCCCCAGACTGGCGATGAGCCATCCGCCAGCGAGCTGATCGGGCGCAGTGCCGCCATGCTGGAGGTCAGCAAAGCCATAGCCCTGTGTGCTTCCAGCGATGCCAATGTGTTCATCACCGGGGAATCGGGGACCGGGAAAGAAGTGGTCGCCCGGCTGATACATCAGCACAGCGGCAGGTCAGGCTCCTTCGTGGCGGTGAACTGCGCGGCCATCGTCGACACCCTGTTGGAGAGCGAGCTGTTCGGGCACGAGCGCGGCTCCTTCACCGGGGCCGTAGAGCGAAAGCCGGGCAAGTTCGAGCTGGCCCAGGACGGCACCCTGTTTCTCGACGAGGTCGCAGAGCTGGCCGCGCCGCTTCAGGCCAAGCTGCTTCGCACCCTGCAGGAACGGGTGGTGGAGCCTGTTGGCGGGATTCGGGCAATAAAGACCAATGCGCGGGTGATCGCCGCAACCAACCGGGACCTGGAGCACGAGGTGCAGGGGGGGCGGTTCCGCGAGGACCTGGCCTATCGCCTCAGGGTGGTTGGTATCCGCTTGCCATCCCTGCGCGAGCGCCTGGATGACATCCCTCTGCTGGTTTCCGCTCTGATGGCGCGTATTGCTTCGCGCATCGGACGTGCAGCACTCAAGGTGCCGCCGTCGGTCATGGCCCGATTCCAGACCTACGATTGGCCTGGCAACGTCCGAGAGCTGGAGAACCTGCTGACCCAGGTCATGGTGCAAGCCCGCTCACGCGTGCTGACGCCGGACCTCCTCCCCAAGCCTCTCAGCAGACCGACCCCCGAGGCTGTGCAAGGCGGGAATACCCCGTTCAAGACCCTCGAGGAGGTGGAGGCGGAATATGTCCAACGCGTGCTCGACCATACCGGCGGACACAAGGGACAGGCCTGCGCCCTCCTCGGCATCTCCCGCCCGGCATTGGATCGAAAGATCAGCAAGTTCGGGCTCACAGTCGCCAGAGAACGTGGACCGGGGCCTTGAGGCCCCGGCCGGCAATCAGTCCTCCCGACCTCAGTAGCGGCGGTAGTCGTAGGAGCGGTAGCGAGGCTCGTAATAGGAGCCTCCACCGCGGTAGTCCGGATTGGTCTTGTAGTCGCGGATACGGGCGCTGTCGTCATTGTAGGCGCGGTTCAAGGCCCTCGCCTCGGAGCGGGACAGATGCCCGTCCGACATGAACTCGCGACGCATCACCTCGGTCCGCGCTCGGTCACCAATGAGCGCGGCGCCTTCTCTCCACGTCAAGTCGCCACTCTGCCAGCCCTCGCGGAGCCGGTCAGCCTGCCTTCCCTTGCGCTGGTCGAAATAGGTGCGGCCGAGATCCTGCCAGTCGCCACCATAGGGACCAGCGAACGCGGGCGAGACCACCATCAGCCCGAGCAGCCCCGCCACCAGCCGTTTGCCGAATCTTTGCATTTCTGTATCCTCCGTTGCTGGGAAAGCCTTCTTTCCAGGCTCGTATTCAGAGTAAGGCAGCGCGCATGAATGCAGACTGAACGCTGCCGACACTCGGGCGCTCGCGTACTAGGATCATGGGTGACCCACCGGCTGGAAGCAAGAGGAAATTAGGTGTCCGATGCCTCTCCGTGAGCCAGCTGCCTGGTGAAGCTGACCTTACTTGAGCCAGAACATGGGGGTCAGGAGCACCAGCAGGGTAAAGATCTCCAAACGGCCCAACAGCATGGCGAAGCAAAGCACCCACTTGGCCGCATCATTGAGGTCCGCGTAATTGGCACCCACCTGAGCCAGCCCGGGACCCAGGTTGTTGATACAGGCCGCCACGGCCGAGAAGGCGGTCATCAGGTCCAGGCCGGTCAGCGCCAGCGCCAGATACATGACCACGAAGCTCGCCACGTACAGAGCGAAGAAGCCCCAGACCGCGTCCACCACGCGCGCACCGATGCTCTTGCCACCGACCCGCACCGGGATCTGGGCGTAGGGGTGGATCAGCCGCATGATCTCGCGCAGGCCTTGCTTGATCAGCAGCAGGAAGCGGATGACCTTGATGCCCCCGCCGGTGGAGCCGGCACAGCTCCCGATGAAGCTCGCGAACAGCAGCAGGATCTCTATGAACCCCGGCCAGGTGTAGTACTCCGCGGTGGTGAACCCGGTGGTGGTTCCGATAGACACCGTCTGAAAGATAGCCTTGAGAAAGCACTCGTCCCAGTACTGGTAGGTACCGGTGCTGTGCAGCACCAGGGTCACGATCATCGTCACCGTACCGAGTATGCCCAGGTAGAGTCGAAGCTCGGGGTCGCCCAGGTAGGCTTGCACGGAGCGATAACGCCAGGCGACATAGTGGAGGGCGAAGTTCACCCCCGAGAGCACCATGAACACCACCGCCACCAGCTCGATCAAGCTGCTTTGGTAGTAGCCGATGCTGGCGTCGTGGCTGGAGAAGCCGCCGATCGCCACGGTGGAGAAGGCGTGGCCCACCGCGTCGAACAGGCTCATCCCCGCCACCCAATAGGCCGCTGCGCAGGCCAGGGTCAGCCCCAGATAGATGTACCAGAGGGCCTTGGCGGTCTCGGTGATGCGCGGTGTCAGCTTGGTGTCCTTCATGGGGCCCGGGGTCTCGGCCCGGTAGAGCTGCATCCCTCCCACCCCGAGCATCGGCAGCACTGCCACGGCCAAGACGATGATCCCCATGCCGCCGAGCCACTGCAGCTGCTGACGATAGTAGAGGATGGAGGCGGGAAGCTTGTCGATGCTGACGATCACCGTCGCGCCGGTGGTGGTCAGCCCGGAGATGGATTCGAACACCGCATCCGTCCAGGTCATCCGCGGGCTCTCCGCAAGCATCAAAGGCAGCGATCCGGTCAGGCCCAGGACCGTCCAGAAGAGCACCACCACAACGAAACCGTCGCGAATGCGAAGGTCGGCGGAACTGCGCTGGGCGGGGAGCCAGAAGGCCAGTCCCATGACCAGAATCAGAGCGAGGGCCGCAAGAAAGTGCGTTCCGGTCCCATCCTGGGACCAGAGGCCTATGGCCATAGGCGGGACCATAGTCAGGCTGAACAACATGAGCAGCACCCCGAGGATGCGCTGTACCACCGCCCGCTGCATGAGTCAGCCCTTCGCGGGCGGACGGCCGAACAGCGACCAGGCAGAACGTCTCACAGGAAGGTGACTCCCACCTGGAACAGCCTCTCCACCTCGCCGATACGCCGCTTGTCGACCAGAAAGAGGATCACATGGTCCTCGGACTCGATCACCGTATCATGATGGGCCATCAGCACCTCCTCGCCGCGCACGATCGCACCTATGTTGGCCCCGGTCGGCAGCTTGATTTCCTGGATTGCCCGCCCCACGACCTTCGAAGAGGCGGAGTCGCCGTGGGCGACCGCCTCTATGGCCTCGGCCGCTCCGCGACGCAGGGCGTGCACCTGCACCACGTCGCCGCGGCGCACATGGGTCAGCAGGCTGCCGATGGTAGCCTGCTGGGGGGAGATAGCGATATCGATGGCCCCGCTCTGCACCAGGTCCACATAGGCGGGCCGATTGATCAGCGACATCACCTTGCGAGCACCCAGACGTTTGGCCAGCATGGCCGAGAGGATGTTGGCCTCGTCGTCGTTGGTGACCGCACAGTAGACATCCGTGTTCTCGATGTTCTCCTCCAGCAGCAGGTCCTCGTCGGCCGCGTCGCCATAGAGCACGATGGTGTTGTCAAGCTCGGTGGCGATCTGGCGGGAGCGGGCCTGGTCGCGCTCGATGACCTTGACCCGATAGTCTTTCTCCAGGGCCTGAGACAGGCGCTTGCCGATGTTGCCACCGCCGGCGATGATCAACCGGCGAAAAGGCTTTTCCTGCTTGCGCAGCTCGCTCATCACCGCTCGGATATGGGAGGCTGCGGCCACGAAAAAGACCTCGTCGTCGGCCTCGACCACTGTATGGCCCTCGGGATGCAGGGGCCGGTCGCGCCGATAGATGGCAGCCACCCGCGCGTCGATGCCGGGCATGTGCTCACGTATCGCGCGCAGCTCGTGGCCTACCAGAGGGCTTCCGTAATAGGCCCGCACCCCCACCAGGCGCACCCGCCCTCCCGCGAAGTCCAGCACCTGCAGCGCCCCGGGGTGCTCGATCAGGCGCAGGATGTGGTCGGTGACCAGCTGCTCGGGACTGATCAGCACATCGATGGGCAGAGCCTCCTGGGCGAACAGCCGAAGCTGGTTGAGGTAGGCCACAGCGCGCACCCGCGCAATCTTGGTAGGGGTATGGAACAGGGTATAGGCCACCTGACAGGCCACCATGTTGGTCTCGTCGCTGTTGGTGACCGCGATGATCATGTCCGAATCCTCGGCCCCAGCACGGAGCAGCACATCCGGATGGGATGCCTGGCCCTGCACGGTGCGAATGTCGAGACGGTCCTGCATGTCACGCAGCAGATCGGCGTTCTGATCTACCACCGTGATGTCGTTGGCCTCGCTGGCGAGATTATCGGCCACCGAGGTACCTACCTGTCCGGCACCCAGAATGATTATCTTCATCTTGACAGAAAACGCCCTATTTCCGATCTTTGATCTCGACCCCGAGGGCCCGCAGCTTGCGGTATAGATGGGTGCGCTCCATGCCCGCCTCCTGCGCGGTCTGGCTCACATTGCCGCCGTGCTTTTCCAGCTGGTATTCGAGATAGATCTTCTCGAACTGCTCCCGGGCCTGGCGCAGGGGCTGATCGAAGGACACCGGCATGACCGGCGCAAGCTGCTCCACCGTACGGGCGCCGCCCGCTCCCGCCTCGACCTCCTCCTGGGATATCTCCTCGCCGGCCCCCAGGATGAGCAGCCGCTGCACCAGGTTCTTCAGCTCGCGAACATTGCCGTGCCAGGGCTGGTTGCGCAGGAAGTTCTGGGCGCGCACCGAAAAACGCCGATAGGGCAGCTTGTCCTGGGTGACGTAGTAATCGACGTAGTAGTTGAGCAGATCCGGAATGTCTTCCGGGTGATCGCACAGAGGCGGGACCTTCAGGGGCACCACATTGAGATGGTAGAACAGATCTTCGCGAAAGCTGCCCGTGCGCACCTCTTCCTCCAGGTTCCGCTGGGTTGCCGCGACGATTCTCACGTCGATCTGTACCGGGTCGGAGCTGCCCAGACGCAGAAAAGAGCCTGAGTCCAGCGCACCCAAGAGCTGTCCTTGGGCCTCGATATCCATATCGGCGACCTCGTCCAGGAACAGAGTGCCGCCGCGAGCCTGCTCCAGGACGCCGTAGCGGGTCCTTCCACCCTCCTCGCTGCCGAACAGCTCCAGGGCCGAGTTGCTCAGCGCGATGGACTCCACATTGATGTCGATGAACGGACGCTCGCGGCGCGCGCTCTGGGCGTGCAGATACCGGGCAAAGGTCTCGCGTCCGCTGCCCGGCTCGCCCGTGATCAGAACCCAGGTGTCGTGCTGAGCGATCCGCTTGACCTGCTCGCGCAGCCGCTGCATGACCGCACTTTTTCCCACGGGCTCGGGGACGTGGGCGGGCCGTCGCCGCAGGCCCACATTCTCGTGTTGGAGCCGATCGGCCTCGAGTGCGCGCTCGACGGTGACCAACAGCTTGGCCAGCGACAGGGGCTTCTCGAGAAAATCGTAGGCACCCAGACGGGTCGCCTCCACCGCGGTCTCCACCGTGCCGTGGCCCGACATCATGATCACCGGGCAGGGCAGCTCTTCGCGATCTTCGCCCCACTCCTTGAGCAGACTGATGCCATCGATGTCGGGCATCCAGATATCCAGGAGAACCACATCCGGAAGCCGCTCTCGCAAGGCACGCCGAGCCGCCTCGCCAGTGGCGGCCACCGAGACGGAGTAGCCTTCGTCTTCGAGAATCTCCTTGACGAGAGTCCCGATATCCGGCTCGTCGTCCACGACCAGTACGTAGGGTCCACTCATAGCTCGACACTCCTCGGACGTGGCGGGACCAAAGGTAAGCACGGGTTCCGGTTATCCGCGAAGCCGGCCACCCTGGGCAGGCGCAGCACGACGCAGCCGCCGCCTTCGACCCGGTTGTGCGCACTGATCATGCCGCCGTGCTCTTCCACTATCTTCTTGACGATGGCCAGACCCAGCCCTGTGCCCTTGGACTTGGTCGTCACATAGGGGTCGAACGACTGGCTCAGCATTCCCTCCCGGAAGCCCGGTCCATTGTCCTCCAGCCACACCTCCACGAAGTGGCAGCCCGCCTCCTTGCGCTCCCAGCTGCTGATCCCGATCCATCCATCTGCGGTCCGGCCGATCGCTTCCTGGGCATTCTTGACCAGGTTGTGGATCACCTGGCGCAGCCTCGCAGGGTCCGCCTCGATTAGGGCGCCGGGCGCCCCCAGATGTACCTCGACTCGTGGTCCGGCCCCTGCCGGAGCGGCGTAGAGGTCCATGATCTCCGAGATCAGCTGGTCCAGCTCCAAGGGCTTGGACTGCATCTGGGGCGGACGGGCGTAGTCGGAAAAGGCATTGACCATCTCCTTCATGGCCACCACCTGCTGCACGATGGTATGGGTCGATCGGTCAAGCACTGCCGCCTCTTCGGGGGGCAGCCGAGACAGATACTTGTGGCGCAGCCGCTCGGCCGCCAGCTGGATCGGCGTCAAGGGGTTCTTGATCTCATGAGCGAGTCGTCGTGCGACCTCGCCCCAGGCGGCATCCCTCTGGGCCTTGATCAGCGCGGTGATATCGTCGAACACCAGAACATGACCGCCCCCTTCGGCCTCACACCCCGCCAGATAGGTGCTGCGGCACAGCAGCACCTGCCGCCCCTCGGCACGAAAGACGGTGATCTCCTCGCGCCAGTCCGCGCTCGCCTCCGCCAAGGAGCTGCTTAGTGCGCCCACTAGCTGCGCCAGCTCTCTGGAATCCCGCCCGAGATCCGACACCGGCCGATCCAGGTAGGCGTTCAGGTCTACCCGCAGGATCCGGTGTGCCGCCTGGTTGGCGATGCGAAGATTCAGATCGCTGCCCACCACGACCACGCCGGAGAGCAAGCGGTCGAGCACCGTTTGCAGATAGGCCCTCTGGGCTTCGACCTCACGGCGGCTGTGCTCGGCCTCATCCCGGGCCAGGGCAATGCGCCGGGTCATGGCGTTGAAAGAGGCCACCAAGAAGGCCAGCTCGTCCTGCGCCCGCGGCATGGGCAGACGCTGGTCGTAGTCGCCGTCGGCCACCGCTCGCGTCCCTTCGGCAATGTCGCGGATGGGCGCCACCAGACGGCGCGCCGAAAAAAAAGCCGCCCACACCGCCGAGAGCAGCGCGAACAGCAACACCAGGGTCAAGGTCAAAGTGAAGCTGAACTTGAGAGAGCCGCGCAGGAATGCCAGCTCCTTGTAGCGAGTGTACGACTCCTGCACCCGCTCGGACAGCTCGGTGATCTGCACCGAGGTGCTGAACAAGGCCTGCACCATCAACGGGCGACCATCGGGATCGGCCACCACCACCCGAACCTGGAGCAGCTCACCTTTATCGGGCAAGGTCAGTCCCACAAAGTTCTCCCCGTTTCTCACCTGCTGAATGACCGTGCTGTGGGGCATATCCGGGACCAGCTCGGCCGGACTCTCGAGGCTGCTGCCGATGACCGCCCCACTCAGATCCATCAGGCTGACCTCCTGGGCATCGTAGCGCGCGCGCAGCTCTCCCAGGCTCAGCGCCATGGCCGCCGCGGAGGAATCCGAGACCTCGCCGATCATGCGCTCGGTCTGCTTGAGACGCAGGCGCTTATGCATGTCCAGCGCTGCCTGACTCAACGCAAGCGCGTCATGCATGGCCTCGTCGATCTGCACATCGAACCAGCTGTCGATGCCGCGCAGCAGGAACACGAGGGAGTAGTAATAGACTACCGTAACGGGCAGCAGAGAGAGCACGACGAACATGGCCACCAGCCGCCCGGTGAGGCGGGAGCCCGCCTCGCGCCGACGCGACTGCAGCGCCAGACCCACCAGGTTGTAGGCGACCAGGATCACCAGCAACACCAGCCCGACGACGCTGAACACCAGCAACGGGATGAACAGACGGCTGAGCGTCACCGAGTTCTGCACCGCACTGCTCATCAGGTGCAGGACCGTCAGCAGCGACGCCAGCAGCAGAAAGACAGGAGCTGCACCGCGCAAGAAGGACTTCAGGGAGCCAGCGGCCATGAGGTCCACCCGCTGGACAGGTTCCAGGACGGCGAAAGATAGGCAAGGGGGCGAAGCGGCAGAGGCAGCGCCTCTATATCCAGATCCACCCGCATCTCCACCGAGTAGGTCTCGCCGGGCTCCAGACGCGAGGCCTCGATCAGCGGCAGATCCGTCAGCTCACCGAGCGCGGTCAGGGCGGCATCCCGGGTCACGAAATTACGCCTGTGGTCCGAGCCCTGGCTCGACACCTCGTAGAGTCCGCTCAGCGCGTGATAACGGATCACGTAACGCAGGCGATATTCCGATGTATCGGACTGCCAGATCCAGGCGTCGTCCTTGCGAACCTGAATATGGACCTGCATGGTCAGGGGCACGCCGTTGTCGAGCGCATCCACTGCCGCCTCGCTGAGCTTGTAATCGATCTGGGCGTCCAGTCGGTAGACGCCCTCGTCGAGTCGGATCGAGACCTTGTCGATCCCCAGGTTCTGCGCCATAACCCACAGGGTCGTAAGCACCAGAGCCAGGCCGAGCAGGACGATCGGCAGCAAACCAGGTCGTCGCGATCGCGTCGCGTCTAGCAACCGTCAGACCTTCTCGAGACAGGCATAGTAGAAACCATCGGCACCCCCCTCCCCCGGAAGCGTCTGCCGGCCGACCACTCGGGCGCGGCCCCAATCGGCTCGGATGGGACGCTCGCGGGCATCGGCGACGAAGCCGATGAATCGCAAGACCTGGCTCTCGTTCTCATTCGGCATCAAGGAGCAGGTGGCATACAACAGCATACCTCCGCGCCGAAGCAACGGCCACAAAGCGGCGAGCATCCCCGCCTGTCGGGTGGCCAGGGCCGGAACATCCTCGGCGCGACGCAGCACCCGGATGTCCGGATGGCGGCGAATCACCCCCGTGGCCGAGCAGGGCGCATCGAGCAATATCCGGTCGTAGACGCGCCCGCCCCAGGCGCCGCCGGGATCGGCTGCGTCTGCAACAGCGAGCTCGGCCTGCAGCCCCAGCCGATCCAGATTCTCCTGTACCCGCGCCAGGCGTCGGGCATCCAGGTCGACGGCCACCAAGCCGGCCAGATCGGGCTGTCGCTCAAGGATGTGACAGGTCTTGCCACCAGGCGCCGCGCAAGCGTCGAGCACCCAATCCCCCGGGCGCGAATCGAGCAGTGGAGCGGCCAGCTGGGCCCCCGCATCCTGGACAGAGGCCAGTCCCTCGGCGAAGCCCGGAAGCCGGGTCACGGGCACGGGGAACTCCAGCTGAACCCCCGCCTCGGTGAAAGGGACGGCAACAGCCGCAAGCCCGGCCTCGTCCAGACGTCGCAGGTAATCCTCGCGGGCGAGCTTACGCGGATTGACCCTCAGGGTCATGGGAGGCCGCTCAGTCGATGCATCCAGGATCGACTCCCAGTCATCGGGCCAGGCCGATCGAAGTCGCTCTACCAGCCAGCCAGGACTGGAATATCGCCCGTCCGGACGGGCGTAGGACCGGGCCACCCGAGCCTCGCGCTCTCTCAAGAAGCGCCGCAGCACGCCATTCACCAGTCCCGAGGCCCAGGGTTTGCCCATGTGGCGGGCAGCCTCGACGGTCTCGACGACTGCCGCGTGGCCCGGGAGATCCATATAGAGAAGCTGATAGAGCCCGATGTGTAGCAGCGCCGTCAGGTCGGCGTCCCGGTCCTTGAGAGGGCGCTCCAGCAGACCATCGAGCAGGATGCGCAAGCGCGGATACCAGCGCAGGACACCGAAGCAAAGCTCTTGGACCAAGGGTCGCTTGTCGTCGGGAATCCGCGGCAGACGCGCGGCCAGCAGATCGGACAGGGAGCGACCGGATACCACACCGGACACTAAGGCAGCAGCTGCCGCCCGGGCACTCGCCCCCGTTCCCCGGGCCTCAGCCAAGCAGGACCCCAGAGAGATCCTGGGAGTTGAGGAAATCAGCGGCACCCATGGCCCGCTTGCCGGGGACCTGCAGCTCGAGGATTCGCAGCAGGCCATCCCCGGTGGCCACATCGATTCCCCGCCTGGAGCAGCTCACGACCCTGCCGGGCGGAGAGGGCTTAACCGTCGGCGGCAAGGGCTCGGATCGCCAGATGCGTAGCGATTTGCCCTGCCAATCCGTCTGGGCGATGGGCCAGGGATTGAACGCCCGCACCTGCCGATCCAGTGCCGCGGCGGGCCGGGTCCAGTCGATGCGCGCATCGTCCTTGCTGAGCTTGGCGGCATAGGTCGCCGAGCCCTCGTCTTGGATCACCGGATCGAGACCACCCTCGGCAATGCCCGGCATTGCCTCGATCAACGCCTCGGCGCCCAGCATCGAGAGCCGATCGTGGAGTGTCGCGGCAGTGTCAGACGGCCCGATGGGGCAGCCCTTGCTCAAGAGAATGGGCCCGCTATCCAGACCCGCCTCCATCTGCATGATGGTCACGCCCGTTTGCACATCGCCGGCCAGAATCGCACGTTGGATGGGCGCAGCACCGCGCCAACGGGGCAGGAGGGAGGCATGGATATTTACGCAGCCCAGACGCGGGGCCGCCAGCACCCGAGGAGGCAAGATCAGGCCGTAGGCCACCACCACCATCAGATCCGCGCCCAGGGACTCCATGGTGCGCAGATCCTCTTCGCCCTTGAAGCTGACCGGTTGGTAAATCGGCAGACCCTGCTCCAAGACCAACTGCTTGACGGGGCTCGGCGTCAGCTTCCTTCCCCGGCCCGCCGGACGGTCGGGCTGGGTATAGACCCCAATCACCGAATGGCCGGCATCGAGCAACGCCCGAAAGGGCGCGACCGAGAAGTCGGGCGTCCCAGCAAACAGGATATCGAGCATTTCGCCCATTACCTCCCTCTCTAGATGAGTTCGACAACGGAATGACGAAGATTGGGAACCGCATCGCAGCCGGGCGGCGGCCCGGGAGCGGATAATCCGAATCAGATCGCCTTGCGGCCGGTCGTTTCCGCGGGGGCCGGTCCCTCCCGACCCTCCTTTTCGAGCTTCTTGCGGATACGCTGGCGTTTGAGATTGGACAGATAATCGACGAAGAGCTTGCCGTCCAGATGATCGATCTCGTGTTGGATGCACACCGCCAGGATGTCGTCGGCCCAACGCTCGAAGGGCTGGCCGTCACGCCCGAGGGCACGAACCCGAACCCGCTCGGCACGGACCACGGTCTCGTAGACTCCAGGTACCGAGAGGCAGCCTTCGTCCATGCGCTCTTCGCCCTCGCGCTCGAGGATCTCGGGGTTGATCAGGCAAAGCGGCTGGCTGCGATCCTCAGAGATGTCGATGACGATGACTCGCCGGTGCACGTTCACCTGGGTGGCCGCCAAGCCTATGCCCGGGGCCTCGTACATGGTCTCGAGCATGTCATCGACCAGGCGCCCGACCCCGTCGGTCACCTCTGCTACCGGCTCGGCCCGGGTGCGCAGGCGGGGATCAGGATAGTGAAGTATGTCCAGTATTGCCATGAGCTGCCCGTCAAATCTCTAGCATGTATGCAAGATTTTGCGCTAAATTAATGATCGTACAGGAATCTAGGCCGCCTCGGCGACCTTGAAGGCCTGAGGTTTTCGGCTACACTCCAGCCATTATCGATCCTAAAGGGGCCAACATGCGACAGTCTAGCCAGAAGCTCGCCGGATTACTCCTCGGACTGTTGATCAGCTGCACAGTTTCGGCGGCGGACAACGTGGAGCTGAATCCGACACACCCCGAGCGCTATACGGTGGTCAGGGGCGACACCCTTTGGGACATTGCCGGACGCTTCCTGCGCGAGCCATGGCTGTGGCCCGAGGTCTGGCACGTCAACCCCCAGATCAAGAATCCGCACCTGATCTATCCGGGCGATGTCATCTCACTGACCTACGCCGACGGCCGGCCCTTGCTATCGCTGGTGCGCGGCTCCCACGATGTGAAGCTTTCACCCACCGTGAGGAGCACGCCCCTGGATAGCGCCATCCCGTCCATCCCCATCGATGCCATCCACCAGTTTCTCTCACGACCTTACGTGGTCGGCAAGCAAGACCTGGATGCGGGGCCCTACATTGTCGCCCACGCCAATGAGCATCTGGTCGGCGGTGCGGGCAACCGCATCTACGTGCGCGGCATCGACATGAGCGCGACACCCGGCCAGCGTTTCGACATCCTGCGCCTGGGAGATGCCTACCAGGACGCCGAGACCGGCGAAATCCTGGGCTACGAAGGGCTCTACATCGGAGATGCGCGGCTGGAAGCCACGGGCGATCCCGCCACCCTGGAGCTGGTGAGCACTAAGCAGGAGACCCGCAAAGGCGACAGACTGGTCCCCGTCGCCAAGGACACACCCCTGACTGCCTTCTTCCCGAGCGCGCCCGACCATCCGGTGCACGGCTCGATCATCTCGGTGCTCGGCGGCGTCACCCAGATCGGCCAGTACCAGGTCGTGGTGCTCGACCGAGGCGAGCAGGACGGGCTCGAGAAAGGCACCGTTCTGGCCATCGACGGGCGCGGCGAGACCATCAAGGACGACATCACGCCAGACCCCTGGGACAAGATCACGCTGCCCGATGAGCTGGCGGGCCACCTGATGGTGTTTCGCAGCTTCCCGCGGGTGAGCTTCGCCCTGGTAATGGACGCCATCCGGGCCATCCACGTCCTCGACCGCGTCCGCAACCCCTGATCCAGGGTCGGCGCGCGAAGTCCTCAAAGCGCCCGGCGAGTCATGGATGACCCCGAGGCGCTACGTCCCTGGCTGAGGCTGATCCGCACCCCGGGGCTCGGCAGCACGGGTGCACGCCGCCTGCTGGACTCGGGCATTGGCCCCACAGACTTGTCGCGTCTGCCCGCACGCCGTCCGGAGGAGCTGGGCCTCTCCCCGGAGGCATACCGGTACTTGGAAGCCGGATCGCGGCCCGAGGTGGAATCGGACCTGGAGTGGCTGACCGGATCGGATGAGCGACACCTCATCACCCTCACCGATTGCCGCTATCCCCCCCGGCTGAAACAGATCGCCGACCCGCCGCTCGCGCTTTTCGTGCAAGGCGACTGCCGACTCCTCTCAGACCCCCAGCTGGCGGTGGTCGGCTCGCGTAACCCCAGTCCGGACGGGATCTACAATGGGCAGGAGATGGCCCGCGAGCTCACCCGCGCGGGCCTGACCGTCACCAGCGGCCTGGCGTTGGGCGTGGATACCCAGGCTCATCGAGGCGCTTTGGCCGCCCCGGGGCCCACGCTGGCCGTGCTGGGCACTGGACCGGACCTGGTCTACCCGGCCAGCAATCGTGACCTGGCCCATGAGATCGCGCATAGCGGGGCCCTGGTCAGCGAGTTTCCACCGGGCACCGCACCCAAGCGCGACCATTTCCCGCGTCGCAATCGCGTTATCGCCGGGCTCTGTCTGGGGGTACTGGTTGTCGAGGCGACGGTACGCAGCGGCTCTCTGATCACCGCCCGCCTTGCGGCCGAACAGGGCCGGGAGGTCTTCGCGATTCCGGGATCGATCCACAACCCCTTGGCCAGGGGCTGCCACGCCCTGATCCGCCAGGGCGCCAAGCTGGTCGAGTCCGCCCAGGACGTACTGGCGGAGCTGGCCCCGCAGCTAGGGGCTCTGCTCCGAGCGGAGCCGGCTGAAGCGGCCGTCGAGACGCCGCCGGAGGCGCTGGACCGCGATTACCGACTCCTCATGGAGCACCTGGGGTTCGATCCCCAGCCAATGGACGTTTTGATTGCTCGCACTGGCCTTGGCCCCGAGTCCCTGGCCTCGATGCTGCTGTTGCTGGAGCTTCAGGGTCATGTATCATCCTTTCCAGGTGGACGTTACTGCCGCACGCCGCGACCCTGAGCTCCGGCGCAAGGCAATCTCCCCGGGGGGCCGAGAACGGGTGACCGATCGATGAACGAGAACATGGTGGATGTGCTCATCTACCTCTACGAGAACTACATGGATGTCGAGGCCAGCCCGCCGAGCGACCAGGGCGAGCTACGCGACGAGCTGAGCATGGCGGGATTCTCTTCCCTGGAGATCGACAAGGCGTTCCAGTGGCTCGAGGAGCTCGCCCTGCAGCAGCAGGGAGGAGAGGCCTCCGCACACCAGGGCCATTCCATTCGCGTGTTCACCGATGAAGAGATCCTTCGTCTGGACCTCAGCTGCCGCGGCCTGCTGCTGTTCCTGGAGCAGAACGAGATCCTTGACCCGGTCAGCCGGGAGCTGGTGATCGACCGTGCGCTTGCCCTCGACAGCACCCTGGTGGGTGAGGAGGAGCTCAAATGGATCGTACTGCTGGTCCTGATGAACCAGCCGGGGCGCGAGCTGGCCTTCGCCCAGATGGAAGACATGGTCTACAGTCAGGAGCCCGCCTACCTGCATTGAGCCCACCTCCGCCCGAGCCCGCTTGACAGAGCACTTTTTGCACCATTATTCAATGCTCATCCGAGAATACAGGGATCGCCCTCGGTGGTCCGGGGACCAATCGACTCGCGCGCAATGAACCTGGTAATCGTCGAATCGCCGGCCAAGGCCAAGACCATCAAGAAGTATCTCGGCAAGGACTTCGAGGTACTGGCTTCCTATGGACACGTCCGCGACCTGGTGCCCAAGGAGGGTGCGGTCGAGCCGGAGCGCGACTTCGACATGCATTATCAGGCGATCGACAAGAGCGACCGACATGTCGCCGCTATCGCCAAGACCCTCAAGCGAGCCGACACCCTTTATCTGGCGACGGACCCTGACCGCGAAGGCGAGGCCATTTCCTGGCACCTGCTGCAGCTGCTCGAGCAGCGCAAGGCACTCAAGGACAAGGTGGTTCATCGGGTCGTGTTCAACGAGATCACCAAGAAGGCGGTCAACGACGCGGTCGCCCACCCGCGCCGGGTCTCCATGGACCTGGTCAATGCCCAGCAGGCCCGCCGGGCCCTGGACTACCTCGTCGGCTTCAACCTGTCGCCCCTGTTGTGGAAGAAGGTACGGCGCGGACTCTCCGCCGGCCGGGTCCAGAGTCCGGCGCTACGCCTGATCGTCGAGCGGGAGCTGGAGATCGAGGCCTTCGAGGAGAGAGAGTACTGGACGGTCGAGGCAGACGCCGAGAAGGTCAAGAGCCGATTCAGCGCCAAGTTGAGCCACTTCGAGGGGGAGAAGCTCCAGCAATTCAGCATCACCGACGCCGAGCGTGCCCACCAGGTCGACCGTAGCCTCCAGGAGGCAGCCGGTGGCGTGCTGCGCGTGGAGAAGGTGGAGAAGAAGCAGAGGCGGCGCAATCCCGCGCCACCCTTCACCACCTCCACCCTGCAGCAGGAGGCGGCACGCAAGCTCGGCTTCACCGCCCAGCGCACCATGCGCGTCGCCCAGCAGCTTTACGAGGGCGTAGACACGGCTGCGGGTGCCGTCGGCCTGATCACCTACATGCGTACCGACTCGGTCAACCTGGCCCAGGAGGCACTGGACGAGGTCCGGGAGCTGATCCGGGCACGCTTCGGCGACCAGGCCTGCCCGGACAAGCCGCGTTACTACAAGACCAAGGCGAAGAACGCCCAGGAGGCCCACGAGGCCATACGCCCCACCTCGGCACAACGCCTCCCCGAAGGGCTCAAGTCCGACCTGAGCCGAGACCAGCACAGGCTCTACGAGCTGATCTGGAAACGCACCGTGGCCTGCCAGATGACGCATGCGACCATCGACACCGTGGCCGCTGACCTCAGTGCCGGACCCGGCAACCTGTTCCGAGCCACCGGCAGCACCATCCGGGACCCAGGCTTCATCGCGGTCTACCAGGAGGGCCGCGACGACGTCAAAGAGGGCGAGGGCGACGACGAAAAGCGCCTGCCACCACTGATCGAAGGCGAGCAAGTCGCCCTGGCGGCGATCCGCCCGGAGCAGCATTTCACCGAGCCGCCGCCGCGCTACACCGAAGCCAGCCTGGTCAAGGCCCTGGAGGAATTCGGCATAGGCCGTCCCTCGACCTACGCCTCGATCATCTCCACGCTACAGGACAGGGACTACGTCCAGCTCGACAAGAAGCGTTTCTTCCCGACCGATGTCGGCCGGGTGGTCAACCGCTTCCTCACCGACTACTTCAAGCAGTACGTGGACTATGATTTCACCGCCCGTCTCGAGGACGAGCTGGATGCGGTATCCCGAGGCGAAGAAGACTGGAAGCCACTGCTTCGCCAATTCTGGCAGCCGTTCAAGGAGCGCATCGAGCACACTCACATCAACGTCAAGCGCAGCGACGTCACTCACGAGGCACTGGACGAAGCCTGCCCTCAATGTGGCAGCCCCCTGTCGATCCGACTCGGACGACACGGCCGCTTCATCGGCTGCACCAACTATCCCACATGCACCTACACGCGGGATCTCAACGCCGACAAGAAGGAGACCGAGCCGGCCCCTGCGGTCGAGGGACGCACCTGCCCCAAGTGCGGCTCCCCCCTGGTGATCAAGGATGGCCGCTATGGCAAGTTCGTCGGCTGCAGCGCCTACCCCACCTGCAGCCATATCGAGCCCCTGGAAAGACCCGTCGACACAGGCGTGACCTGCCCCAAGTGCAACAAGGGCAGCCTGATGAAGCGCAAATCGCGCCGCGGCAAGGTGTTCTATTCCTGCTCCACCTACCCGGGCTGCGACTACGCGGTCTGGAACGAGCCCGTGGCCGAGCCCTGCCCCCGTTGCGGCTGGCCCGTGCTGACCCTCAAGACCACCAAGCGCCACGGCACCCAGAAGGTGTGTCCCCAGCAGGACTGCAGCTATGCCGAAGAGGTCGAGGCGGCCGAAGCCGGCTGACCGCATTTCTGACCACAGGTACGTCTGCTCGGGACAACGGGCTGATCACAACGCCGGTTGGTTGGTCAGAAAAACCGATTAGGGTATTCTTGGCTGCTTTTCGGGAAACAGAGCTTCACCGATGACCCAACCCTTCGTCGCCGTGCTGATGGGATCGGATTCCGACCTGCCGGTCATGCAGACCACCCTGGACGTACTAGATCAGCTCGAAGTGCCCTTCGAGGTCAAGATCACCTCCGCCCATCGAACCCCCGAAGCCACCCACAGCTACGTGAGAGATGCCGATACCCGTGGCTGCGGCGCCTTCATCGCCGCCGCGGGCTTGGCCGCTCATCTGGCGGGCACCGTGGCCGGACTGACCCTCAAGCCGGTGATCGGGGTGCCTCTGGATGCGGGGCCACTCAAGGGCCTGGACGCATTGCTCTCCACGGTACAGATGCCCGGAGGCATACCCGTCGCCTGCGTGGCCATCGGCAAGGCGGGGGCGAAGAACGCGGCCTATCTGGCGGCCCAGATGCTGGCCCTGGCGGATCCGGACCTCGCGGAGCGCCTCAGGGACGAGCGCCAGGACAACGCGGACGCGGTCAGGGCCAAGGACGCCGAACTCCAAGCCAGTCTGAAGGGCTGATCCCGCGGGCGCAACGCGGCCTCGGCAGGCCCCGTGCGACCCGTCTCTTGCGCACTGGCCCCTAAACGACAGCATAGAACCCAACGTCGGAGACCTCCCCGGAGGGAATCCAAAGTCGCCAATTGTCCCCACACCCATAACCAACGGAACCTAATGTTCTCACCCGAATCCAACCTTACTGTTCGAACTTGGACCACGCTTCGAAATCGCTGCGGCGTGCTGGCAACGGTCAACCATTGTACAGTTGGGACGACGCCACGCTGCGGAAAGATTTCTACCCGAAAAACCAGCTCCGATGTGTCAATGTACGAAGCGTTGAAACCTCGCTTCGCCTCGCGAAAATGCTGTGAAATAGCGTTAACGTACTGCCGAAATCGACAGTTTTGCATTTTGTATCGAGAAGAAATCATGGGTGAGAATTCGAAAGCGAAACCCTTCTATGTCCTCTCTGGGCGAGAGGAGGATACACATCGAATCGCCGCTACAGTGGCCTCTCGCCTTCGTTTAGCTGACACCCTGATTCTCACCGGGGACCTCGCCTGCGGTAAGACCTACTTCGTAACAGGGCTAGCGGCTGCACTAGGCTCCACTGACACTGTCACAAGTCCAACTTATGCGCTTGTTCACACTTACAAAACCATCGAAGGCGACCTAATGCACATCGACGCTTACAGATTATCCGGCATCCGTGAATTCAGGGATCTCGGCTTGGAAGAGTACCTTGTTGATTCCTTTGTCGCTATCGAGTGGGGAGATAAGGTAGCCGCGATTTTCGATGACTACCTTTCCATTGCATTCCACCTATTTGACGCGGACATTAACCACCGCTTGCTCACGTTCACCTGTTCGGGAGAACGATGGAACAACGAGATAGCCAAGCTCAAGCAGGAAGTGGGAGGGAGTGATGATAGACCTCGCGCTTCTCATTGACACGTCAGCAAGACCTTTCAACGTTGTACTCGGCCAAGACAAAGAGTGTCTCTTCGATTCTCTTATCGCGTCAGAAATTTCGGATCACCAAGATTTATCGGCAGCGGTTTCAGATGCGCTTCACAAAGTGAACCGACCACTCAAGGATATCCAGGCAATTGCTGTTAATGTTGGCCCTGGTGCACTTGGGTCCGTCCGTTCCGGAGTGTCTTTTGCGAATGCACTTGCCTATAGCCTCGGTATTGCCGTTTATCCCGTTACTTCATTCGAGATCATGGGATTCCAAGCCTCAAAGAATCATCGGTGCCCGATCCTTTGCACTGCCCGCGCATCAAACACCGACGCGTACGTCGGCCTTTATAGAGATGGTGCATTGTCGTTCATCGACTTCGGCCCTCTTACAAAGCTCGTCCCGAAAGCTGTCAGCGGAATTCAGCGAGTAGCTGTTGCTGGAAATCGTAGATCGATGCTTTGCGCGATGTTGAGCCATGGCCAAGCCATCGACAGCGGCCTCGAACGAAGCGTCGCTGCCACGATACTTCAGCTCGACTATTTCTTTGAGAGAATTCCAAAAGTCTTCCCCGAAATGGCAATTCCCATAACAGAAGAGTCAAAAGCGCTGTGGCAGCCAGAGACAGTTCGTCGTTCAAGAATCGAAGGAAACATCAGGTAACGCACCCTGCTCCGAGATAGTTAGCGTAATTCTTGGCGATAAGAAGAATAGATGCGCCCCAATACCTGCCAGGATCGCTGAACGGAAAGTTGCCGCCCGCACAGATTTCCTCCACAAAACAGCTGCTGGCGAAGAGCGAAATACCAAAGGACTTGCGTAGTGATTCCTTCCTTTGCAGCATTTTCTTCCTTAATTTGAACGGCAGACCAACGCATTGTAGCATGAACACGGATATCGCTAAGGTAGTCGACACACTCACGACGGGCGGGATTGCGCTTTTGCCCACGGACACGGTTTACGGCTTGGCCGTAAGTCCCGAATTCCCTGACTCGGTTCTCCGCCTCTATGCAATGAAAGGGCGCCCTCCCAAGAAAAACCTACCGATAATGGTTTCTTCACGCAATGACCTCATAAACTTAGGCGTTGAGATTAACCAAAGCGTTGATCGCCTATTACATTCCAAGTACGTACCGGGCCCGCTCACCTTCGCAGTCGGTTTTCGCGATAAACCACTGGTCGCATGGTTGCACGGTCGAATCGAAATCGGAGTGAGGATTCCAAATGACGACCGCATGCTCGAAATCCTCCAGCATGCGGGGCCGCTTCTGGTAACCAGCGCAAACAAACATGGCTACCCCTGTGGTAAAAGTATTCAGACGATTCTAGAACAGCTTGACGGAATCCCAGATGTGGTCACTGATAGAGGCCACCTCCAGAGTGTACCGTCCACACTTGTTAACTGCCGTTTGCAGCCCCCAGTCATCGAGCGAGTCGGTTGTGTTCCAGAAGAAGAAATCAGAAATATCCTGGGGATCCACAATGCGTAATCTGATCCTCGGAATTGAATCATCCTGTGACGATACTGCAGCTGCCCTGGTCGATACCGAGGGCACCATCCTAGCCGCAGCCAACGTAACACAGACAGAGATTCACCGACCCTATGGGGGCGTTTATCCGGAGTTGGCAAGCAGAGCCCACGTGGCAGAGATTCTGCCAACGCTCGACAAGGCCCTCGCGGAAGCCGGCGTCAGTCCCGATCGCATCCGCGCAGTCGGCGTGACACGAGGACCCGGCCTGATAGGCCCTTTGCTGGTTGGCCTCAACACTGCGGCGGGGCTTGGACTGGGATGGGGTGTCCCAGTGATTGGCGTCAACCATCTACGCGGACACCTCCGCAGTGCCGATCTTGGGGGGTCTCGTGTAAAGTACCCTGCGACAATCCTTCTCGTATCTGGCGGTCACACAATTCTCGCTTACATGGAAGATCCGAGATTCATCCGCCTGCTGGGTGCTACCCGAGATGACTCAGTGGGAGAAGCCTACGACAAAGTTGGCAGGATGCTTGGTCTAGGATACCCTGGTGGACCTCCGGTGGACAGGCTTGCAAAGGCTGGTGAATCATGCATCCAGTTTCCTCGCCCGATGCTAAATAAGGGTTTGGATTTCTCCCTTTCGGGGTTAAAGTCTGCAGTTTCGCGCTATTTGGAAAGCGAGCCCAATGCGAGTTACGCGAACGTTGCCGCTTCGTTTGTACAGGCGATCGTTGACCTCCTCGCCGTCAAGTGCCGCCGTGCTTTGATGGAAAACCGTTCAGCTTCGCTCGTCATTGTCGGTGGAGTTGCAGCGAGCCCCCAAATTCGTTCAGCAACTGCTAAACTTTGCGCCGAGTTGGGAGTTCGACTCTGTCTTCCGCCTGAACGGTGGGCAACAGATAACGCGGCGATGATCGCCCTCGCAACATGGGACTACATCAGGGCCAATGTGCACCCACGCCCCGTACCTAACGTCCGGCTCTCATTGGTCGACTATTGAACGCGGAACGCGCGGCTGGACGCTCTGGCTGACGCGATCCGCGGATTCCTGGCGACGGGACAAAGGTCTAATATAAGCGATCCTTACCTAGCGGTCGGCCTGTTCGTCAAATCGGTCAACGACTTCTTGCCTTCGGGCCAAAAGATCAAGCATGTGTATAAGGGCCAGAATCAGTACCCTGACTGCGATAGGCACGTGTGCCTGCCGAACCCGCACTACGTGAAGCGCGACGAGGCAGTGACTACTGGCCCCTCCCGGGCAGAGCTGGCGCTACCAAAGGACATGTTGCAGATCCACAACCGGATCGGCGGACAGCTGCCGACCGCCGGTGACTCGGCGGGGTGGTTGTTCACCGGCCGAGAGTTGCTGATGCGCGACTTGATCCGCGCTGCCGGAAGCCCGGAGGTCGCGATTGTTACCGGCCGAGCCGGCAGCGGCAAGTCCACCCTTCTATCCCGCTTTGTCACGCTGTCCGATCCGAGGTTTTGCCGGGACTACGCCGATGAACTCGGCCACGTTCCTGCAGAGCTGCTGCCCCGGCACGGAGGCGTCGATGTGGCGGTCTCAGCGCGTGAGAGATCCAACCTTGAGGTGTTGGAACAACTATGTTTCGCTCCAGAGGAAGACCTACCCTGGCTGCCGATCGTCCGAGAGGTGACACACTTGTGGGATTGGAACCGGCCGGCTAGAAACGCTGCCGCCATGGAGATGCGGGCCGCGCTGACCGGCATGAGACCGCCGGAACCCGTGGGCGGACCCTGGCGGGTGCACTGGGCCATCCGGCCGACGGACACCAGCATCGGAGTACTACTCAAGCATGACGGACCCGTGTGGACTTTGGCAGTGACTGAACTGTCGGGTATTCCAGTGGCAGTGGTCGGTGGGGCCCACGGCACCCTGCAAATTTGGGACTTGAGCACGGGCGCGCTATATCGTGGACGCGAACCTATCGATAAGCACGGCGGCGCCCTCCGGTCCCTTGCGGTCACACCGCTCCCCGATGGCCGGACGGTAGCCGTGACAGGAAACCGCGATGGAGCCGTCCGGGTCTGGAACCAGCGATCTGGACTCGCTGATGGAGACGCGTTGCCTGGTAGCAGCCGAGAGGTCACTGCGGTAACGGTTGCCACCCTTACCTTTCCAGAGCGGCGGGTCGTGGTCGCCGCCGCGGACCACCTCGGGACGATCCGCACCTGGGATCTAGCGACCCGCCAACCCGGGCCTTTTCGAGGAATTCCATAAATGCACGACCAACCCCAACCCGATCGGGACGCCGTAAAGAGCTATTTGGTTAGCCTACAAGACCACATCTGCAAAGTCTTGGCGGACGAGAACGGCGGCGAAGGCTTCCGCGAGGACGCCTGGGAACGCCCCGAGGGCGGTGGTGGACGCAGCCGGGTACTGGAGGACGGGGCGGTGCTCGAGAAGGCGGGTATCAACATGTCCCACGTTCACGGCGAGGGACTGCCGCCCTCAGCCACTGCCAGCCGTCCGGAGCTGGCCGGTCGCAGCTTTCAGGCGATGGGCGTGTCCCTGGTCATACACCCGCGCAATCCCTATGTGCCCACTTCCCACGCCAACGTGCGCTTCTTCATCGCGGAGAAGGAAGGTGCAGAGCCGGTCTGGTGGTTCGGGGGAGGCTTCGACCTCACCCCCTACTACGGCTTCGAGGAAGACGCCCGCCACTGGCACCGGGTGGCCCGGGAGGCCTGCGCGCCCTTCGGCGAGACGGTCTATCCCCGCTTCAAGCAGTGGTGCGACGAGTATTTCTTTCTCAAACACCGCCGCGAGCCCCGAGGGGTGGGCGGCCTCTTCTTCGACGATCTCAACCAGTGGGGCTTCGAACGCAGCTTCGCCTTCATGCGCAGCGTCGGCGACCACTATCTGCCCGCCTACCAGCCGCTCGTGCAGCGGCGCAAGGGCACGCCCTATGGAGATCGTGAGCGCGACTTCCAGGCTTACAGGCGCGGACGCTATGTGGAGTTCAATCTGGTCTACGACCGCGGGACCCTGTTCGGCCTGCAGTCGGGCGGACGCACCGAGTCCATCCTCATGTCCCTGCCCCCGATCGTGAAATGGCGCTACGACTGGCACCCGGCGCCGGACAGCCCCGAGGCTGCGCTCTACCGGGACTTCCTGCGTCCCCGGGATTGGGCAGCGGAATGAGGCGAATTCTGTCAAAGACCATGCCTGCTTGCTTGGGTCTTCGCCCGTCTTCGACGTTGCGGCGGCCGCTATCCCCATCGCACCTCGAAGAAGAGCGAGAATTCTGCGCAATCGGATATATTCTTGTCCGCCAATCGCCTCAGGCCGTCGGGTCAGCTCGAGGGCGGCGGCGACGCCCCGGCCTGCCGACCCTCGGTCGCCTGCTCGCGCTTGTCGTTGAGCTCGGCGATGCGCTGAATCAGCCCGTCCATGCCGTGCCTGCGCACCTCCCGGGCGAAGCTGCTGCGGAAGTTGGTGACCAGGCTCACGCCCTCTATGACCACGTCGTAGGCCTTCCAGCCCTGATCGTCCCTGCGTAGCCGATAGACCACCGAGATGGGTGGCCCGGCCGGCTGGATGACCTCGGTGCGCACCACCGCCTCGGTGGCCCCGCCCTCCAGATGCAAGGGGAGGAAGCGCAGCTCCCAGGTCTTGAAGTCGAGAAAGGCGGTGGCGTAGGTTCGCACCAGCAAGCGCTTAAATTGCTGGGAGAAGGCCTCTCGCTGGGCCGGGGTGGCGCTGCGCCAGTATCTGCCTAACACGAGGCTCGAGACTCGGGAGAAGTCCACCCGCGGGCCAAGGACCTCGTCGGCCTTGGCCATCACGTAGGCGGGGTCTCGGCGCAAACGCTCCCTATCGGTCTGGAGCAGGGCCTTCATATTGTCGGAAGTCTCCCGGACCACCTGCTGAGGGCCGGCCAGCTCCTCGGCACCACCCATTCCAGGCCAGGCGAGACAAAGCGACAGGCTCCAGCTCAATAGCCAAATCCGACAACGGGTAACGCTCCGCGCCTCCATCGCTCAGGCCGCGCCACGAGCATCGAGATGCTCGGCGAGAAACTCCCGCAGCCAAGGCGAGGAGCGTGCGCCGCTGAATCTGCCAAGCTCCTCGCCACCGGAGAAGAGGATCACCGTGGGGAAGCCCCGAACCCGGAAATGGCCGGCCACCCGCATGTTGTCGTCCACCTCCAGCTTGGCCAGCCGTATACCTCCCTGCTCCTCACGGATCACTCGCTCCAGGTGAGGGGCCAGCGCGAGACAGGGGGCACACCAGTCGGCCCAGAAGTCCACCAGGATCGGCCGCTCTCGGGAGGCATCGAGCACCCTGGTCTGAAACCCATGCTCGTCGACGTCGAAGATCCAGTCTGAGCCAGGCTGCAAATGGGTCATTGCGCTTCCTCTCTCGCGGTCTGATCCGCGCCCGCGTCTATGGCCCTGAGGTTCTCCCCGATGTTCACCTCGAAGACCACCCAGAAATGCTCTTCCTCCAAGGCGGCGTGGACCGCCAGGTAGACATCCTCCCAGGACGCCTTTACGGCCTTTTCGTAGACTCCGGGCGAAGAGGCCCGACAGGGCAAAGCAAGCAGCAGAAAGAGCAGCAGCCAAGCGCGTCTCATCGCCAAAGGCTCCGGACTTGAACAGCTTTCCATTGTACCATCGCGGCAAAGCCAGCCCACCAAGACCCGGAGAAACGCTCATGTCGCGTCCCGTCGAGTTCAATAGGATCTTCCCCGCCACGCGCATGCGACGGATGCGTCGCGACGATTTCTCGCGCCGCCTGATGCGCGAGACGATGCTGAACTCGGACGACCTCATCTACCCGGTGTTCGTGCTCGAAGGCAAGGGGCGGCGCGAGCCGGTCGCCTCCATGCCCGGGATAGAGCGTCTGAGCATCGACCTGATGATCGAGGACGCGCGCGCGGTCCAGGCGCTGGGCGTGCCCGCCATGGCCCTGTTCCCCGTGACCCCGCCCTCGGCCAAGAGCGAGGACGCCCGCGAGGCCTTCAACCCGGATGGTCTGGCGCAGCGCGCGGTGTGCGCCTTGAAAAACGCCTTGCCGGATTTGGGTGTGATCACCGACGTGGCCCTGGACCCCTTCACGACCCACGGCCAGGACGGGCTGATCGACGACACCGGCTATGTGATGAACGACGAGACGGTGGAGGTGCTGGTCAAGCAGGCCCTGTCCCACGCCGCGGCGGGCGCTGACGTGGTAGCCCCCTCGGACATGATGGACGGGCGTATCGGCGCAGTACGCCAAGCCCTGGAAGAAACCGGCCATATCCACACCCGCATCCTGGCCTACTCGGCCAAGTACGCCTCCAGCTACTACGGACCCTTTCGCGATGCCGTCGGCTCGGCCGCCAATTTGGGCAAGGGCAACAAGTACACCTATCAGCAGGACCCGGCCAACAGTGACGAGGCCCTGCACGAGGTAGCCCTGGACCTCGCCGAGGGGGCTGACATGGTGATGATCAAGCCGGGCATGCCCTATCTGGACATAGTGCGGCGGGTCAAGGACAGCTTCGGCGCCCCGACCTTCGTCTACCAGGTCAGCGGCGAGTATGCCATGCACATGGCGGCTGCCCGGAACGGCTGGCTGGATGAGCGCGCGGCGGTCATGGAATCCCTGGTGAGCATCAAGCGGGCGGGGGCCGACGGAATCCTCACCTATTTCGCCAAGCGGGTGGCGGGCTGGCTTGGCGAGTAGGTCCTCGACGGCGAATCCCCCGACGCGCTCGGCTCAAGACCCGGACCCGGCCCTATGACCGATAGATACGCCGTCATCGGCAACCCCATCGAGCACAGCAAGTCGCCACAGATCCACGCCGCCTTTGCGGCCCAGACGGGCCAGCACATGGCCTACGGACGGATTCTCGGAAAGGACTTCGAGCAGGATGTGCACGACTTCATCGCGGCGGGGGGCAAGGGGCTCAATGTCACCGTGCCATTCAAGGAGAGGGCGTGGCGATTGGTCGACGAGCGCAGTGCCCGGGCGCGGCTCGCCGGAGCGGTCAACACGCTGATCCTGCTGCCGGACGGTCGCCTGCGCGGGGACAACACCGACGGCATAGGACTGGTCAGGGACCTGCGGGACAACCACGGATTCGCGCTCGAAGCGCGGCGCATCCTGGTGTTGGGCGCGGGAGGCGCCGCGCGCGGCGTACTCCGACCCTTGCTAGACGCTCGACCGGCGCAGCTGCTCATCGCCAATCGCGCCGCCCCCAAGGCCCTGGAGCTAGCCGAGCGTTTCAAGGCCATGGGTCCGGTATCCGGCTGCGGCCTGGACGCCCTGGCCGGTCGCCAGTTCGATCTGGTGATCAACGCAACGGCCGCGGGCCTAGAGGGAGAGGTCCCACTCGTCCCAGGCGACTGCCTGGTCCCCGGGGGCTGGACCTACGATATGATGTACGGTGACCAGCTCACCGCCTTCTGCCGCTGGGCCGAGGCCCATGGAGCCTCCCAGGCACTTGACGGATTGGGCATGCTGGTGGAGCAGGCCGCCGAGTCCTTCTTCTTGTGGCGGGACGTCCACCCCGACAGCCAGGCGGTCATCCGCCTGCTGCGTTGACGGGCCAGAGCGGGCCCGGAAGCCATCCGGCCCGCCCGGGAGCTGATCTCGATCAAAGACGCGACATAATATTGGGAGTCAGACTTACGTATTGGGCTTTAGGAGACTCTTGCCATGACCATCTTGAGCCTGCTTGGCGTCACGGTCCTCTCGATACTGCTGCTTCTGCTCGTCGTCGCCCTGCCCTTCGCAATGCTGCGAAACATGGCGCGCGGCGAGGCGCTGCGAGAGGAGCTGGCCTCACAAGTCTCCCGGCTGCGGCTATCGAAGATGCTGGCCTATCTGGGGATAGATCGCAGCCGCTATCTGCACCGCCAGCGGGTGGTCGACATCCGCGAGCACATGCGGCGGTGTGCGGCCTGCGAGACCACCGACACTTGCGACCAGACCATCGAGGTGCCGGGCCGCGAGAATGCCGACATCGGCTTCTGCCCCAATGCGGAGTCGCTGACCCGCACCCCCTGAGCGATTCCCGGCCATCCACCACGATATTGAACCTAGAAACGGCAGTTGACCGCTGCGAGTGGCGATCGAGTGAATGGCTAACTGTTCTTTCTAGGTTGAAGCGCTTCCCGGCCCCGCTCGCGCTCCAGCAGCTCCACCACATCCCGGAAGACCGCCGCGTTTTTCGCGTCGATGAGACAGAGCCGTCGGTGCGCTTCGAGCACCAGGGCCGTCATCTGCCCCGCATCCGCGGGAGCCACTTCCGCCAGGGAGCCGGTCTGGGTCGTGTCCTGGCCGCGCAGCTCGAACAGGCGGTCGAAACAGACCGAGCGCAGCGTTGCGGTGATGTCGTCGCTGGTGGTCACGATGATCGGTTTGGGCGCGCCCCGATCCCGAGCCCAGTTGGCAATTCGCGCCAACATGCCCAGGCAGGTGCTGTCGATGCTCTCGGCCTCGGACAGATCCGTGAGGAAGCGCTCGGTTGCTGGCTCCTGCAAGGCCTGGTCTAGCAGCGCATTGAGCGCGGGAGCCAGGGTGTGGCGCAGCTCACCGCCCAGCCTGAGGAACCAGGTGCCCTTGTCCCGTGCGTAACGCGCGCGCCCTTCTGCCATGGTTCAGATCCTACACCATCCGTTCTGCGATCAGCAGAGTAATATCGTCGGGGTAGGCACCACCAGGGTCCAGCCCAAGGGCGGCAAGCAGGCGGTCCACGTCTAATCCCGGCCGCTGTGCGGCCTCGAGCAGCCGGACCCGCTTCTCGGCGAGGCTTGCCGCAGGCAGTGCGTCCAAGACCCCGTCCGAGCAGAGCACGAGCTGATGATGCCTCGGAAGGTCCAGGGTCAGGGTCTCGAAGCTAGCGTCGCGCACCAGCCCCACTGGGAAACCGCGCTCGTCGAGAAAGCGGGCGCTCTGTCCGTCGAACAGCACGGGGTTCGGAAAATGACCGCCGTTACTGTAGCTCAGGCGGTTCTGCTCGGTGCTGATCACCCCGTAGAACAGCGTCGTGTACTTGTCGAGCTGCTGAGCGAGCAGCTCGGCGTTCAGGCAGGTCAGGAGTCCAGCCGGGTCCAGGAGCAATCGGTCGCCGGATTCGTGGTACCGCGCCAGATGGCGGTCGATCAAACTCTTCAACAAGACGGCGACGAAGGCGGAAGACACCCCATGGCCGGACACGTCCGCAAGGTAGAAGCCCACATGGGCGTGATCGATCACGAAATAGTCGACGAAATCGCCACTCAGATAGAGCGACGGCAGCAGATAGCGGTTGAAGCGGTAGGCCCCCAGCACCCGCTCGATGGGGGGCAGCAGTTGCTGCTGCAGACCTCGCCCGGCGTCGGCATCCTGCTCCAGCTGCTCTATGTAGGCGCGCAGCTGCTCGTTCGCCCGCTCCAGCTGGCGTTGAAAACGGCGGTTCTCTCGCTGCAGCCTAGCCTTCTCCAGGCAGCCCAGGATCGCGTACTCCAGCACCGCCATGTCCTGGATAGGCTTGGTGACGAAGTCCCAGGCGCCCTTGCGAAGGGCCTCGATCGCATCGCTCAGCACTCCCGTGCCGGATACCACGACGACCGGCAGCTCGGGGCGGTCCGCATGTAGCCGCTGCAGGACCTCCAGCCCGTCCAGCTCCGGCATGCGCAGATCGCAGAGCACCAGGTCCGGAGGTGTCGCCTGCACCGCATCCATGCCCCCCTGGCCGTCCGCCTCCTCGGAAACCACGAATCCACTGTCTTCCAGATAGCTGACGATATTGAAGCGCACCACCGCGTCGTCCTCGATGACGAGCACGCGGGCCGGCCCCCCCGCCCCCGGGCAGGCCGAATCCGACTGCTCGACGTCTTTCAGGCAGCCGTCCACAGCGCCCGGACGGTCTCGGAAATCCGGGTCATGTCCTTGAGCGGCTTGCTGAACACAGGAAGCCTCCCCACATCGGTGCGGGCCAGCTCGGCCAGCACCTTGTCGCTCGTCGATCCCGTGTGGACGATAAACCGAGCCCGCGGCTCGCGCTCATGGATCTCCAGTATCGCCTGAGCCCCGTTGATACCCGGCAAGCGCAGATCCATGACGCAGACATCCACGGCGAGGCCGTCTGTCACCCTCTGCACCGCCTCCTCGCCGGAATGGGCCACCTCGGTGCGCATGCCCTCGTCCTCGAGAAAAGCGGCTAGGTTGTCGCAGATGGACAGCTCGTCATCGACGATCAGCACCAGCGGGCCCATAGGGTTTTCCTCTGCGCGGAAGACGGATCAGGAAACGCGTGCCCTGCCCGGGCGACGTCTCCACGGAGATAGTGCCGCGGTGCTGCTCGGTGACGATGAAATAGGCTACGGACAGGCCGAGGCCGGTGCCTATGCCGACCGGTTTGGTCGTAAAGAAGGGCTCGAACAGGCGACGAGCGACCTCCTCCGACATGCCCGGTCCGTTGTCCGCGACCCCGAGGCGCACCCAGTCGCCCTCGTCGTAAACCCCCAGCTGGATTCGAGCGGACGGAGTCGGGGGGTGCGTGCACATCGCTTGGGAGGCATTACGCAGCAGATTAAGCAGGACCTGCTCTACCGCCATCTCGTCGCACAGCACCTCGTCGGGAGAGTCGGTGCCCTCGCGGACGATCTCGATGCGCCGAAAATCGTAGCTCTTCTTAAGGTCATAGTCGTGACCGGCCAGGCGTAGCGCCGTATCGATCAGTTGATTGAGCCGCACGGGAACGAAGCTGGACGTACTGCGGCGGCTGTACGCCAACATATCGCTGACGATGCGGCTGGCCCGCTCAGTCGCCTCGCGCATACCCTCGACGAAGCGAGGGATACCGCGACGGCTGAGGTACTCGCGCATCCGATCGAGATCCAGACCCAGCTCGTCGGCCACGCGGAGGTTCTCCGCCAGATCGCCCGAGAGCCTGCGCTCCAAGTTCTGACAGCCCTGCGCGACAGTCCCGAGAGGGTTGTTGATCTCATGGGCCATGCCCGCCGCCAGCCCCCCCACAGACATCATCTTCTCGGTCTGGACCATCATCTCCTCGATGCGCACCCGCTCGGTCACGTCGTCGGTGCGGATGACGGCCCCGCTGGAGGGGTGACACAGGGGGTAGAGCATCAGGTCCAGATAGCGTGTGCCCCCGTCGCCAGGGATGGGCACCCGCTCCTTGCGCAGCGGCTTACCCTCATGCACTGCCCGCACAATATCCGCGCTGCCCAGACGCAGGAAGGGGAAGATGTCGGCAAAGGCGCGCCCCATGGCCTGGGCTGCATCGAGACCGCTCTCGGAGCGCGCACCTCGATTCCAATGGGTCACCCTGCCGTCTGCGTCGACCCCGACCACCGTGGAAGGCATGGAGTCCAATATGGATTGGAGAAGATCGCCCGCCTCGGCCAGCTCGCGCTCTGCGGCCTTCTGGGACGACAGGTCGTGCACAATGCCGATGAAGCCGTCGAAGCCGGGCTGAGAGACCTCGCCCACCGACAGATACATGGGGAAAGTGCTGCCGTCCTTGCGCCGACCGACAACCTCTCGGCCTATGCCGATGATGTGGCGCGCACCTGTCTCCCCATAGCGACGGAGGTGCTCGTCGTGATCCCGGCTGTAGTCGGTTGGCATCAGCATCCTGACGTTGCGCCCCAAGACCTCCCCCGCCTGGTACCCGAACAGCCGTTCAGCAACACGGTTGAACAGCTCTATGTATCCGTCAGTACCAATCCCGACCACGCCGTCGGCGACATTTTCCACGATGCTGTGGACAAGCGGGTCGTCCGTCCAGGATCTGGAACTCTTGCTCTTATTCACCAAACAGTCCATCAGGCGCTGCCCCCGGTGAGTGCCCCGGTACGGACCGCACGATGACCCGCTCCCGGGACACCGCCGATTGTTGATAGCTATAGTCTGGTATTTTTCGGGAAATGCAAGCGCCAACAAGGTGCCTGCTGTGAGAATTGGGGACAGACCAGGGTTGATGCCCTGACCTGCCCCTGTTCCCCTCCGCCACCGAGGGGGCGTTCGGGTCAGCGCGAGCCGGCACCCCGCCCAGGTGGTCGACCGCCCGGACAGGCGAGTGGAATACGCCGAAGCGCCCGTGTCTGCCGGCTCCGACCCAGCGAAACCGGCAGCTCGTCGGCCTAGGTCGCGCTACCCGCGCCCGGCGGGCCGGTAACCGTTCCCGCACGTGCCGCAGGAATCCTGATACATTTTGGAGGGGGAGTTCGCCCTTGTGCGCATCGAAATGCTGGAGGACCTCAGGAACGCTATCCTAGGGCCATCCTGTGACGATGGTGTGCGGTGTCGGCACGGGATCGACGTCTGGTCCCCGGGGCAACTACGCTAGGCAGAAGATGTACCCGCACTCCAGGCAGCGCTGACCTGGGACTGTGGATGCATAGCTGTCAACCCCCTGGCAGACATGACCCCGGACGGCAAGCGCGTTGTCCTTTGGTCTACAATCGAGCAAGCGACCACTACGGCGTCTCCAAACATGGGTCCGATTCTCGACCCGTCTTCCCCGGACCCTATCTGCCTCCCCGACAACTCATGAGCTTATCCCCCCTGCTGATTCAAGCCAGCGAGCTGGGAATTCGTCTGGAGATCGGACCGCCTTTTTACCTGTCGCAGGGGGTCAAGGACCTGATCGTCGTCGACCCCTTGACGCTGCTGGCTCTCCATGTGCGCAAGGACCGGACGACGCGCCAGATATCTCCCGTAGAGATAGAGCTGGAGTGCGGCTGCCGGCTGCTCGTGTGAGGGCTACCCCCGAGGCCCGGCATAGAGCTCGCTCTCGCAGTAGCGCCGATAGGCGTGGCGCACCAGGACCATGCCGACGGCGGCCACCGGAAGGGCCAGCAGGATTCCCATGAAGCCATAGAGCTGGGCACCGGCCATGACGGAGAAGATGACCGCAACCGGGTGCAGTCCGATGCGATCGCCCACCAGCTTGGGGGTCAGGATGGAGCCTTCCAGCAGCTGCCCGACACCGAAGACCAGGGCAACCCAGAGCAGGTGGTCGGGGCCCTGGAACTGCAGCACCGAGGCGATGCCCGCCACCAGCATGCCCACGATGAGGCCGAGGTAGGGCACGAAGCTGACCACACCCGACAGCACGCCGATGAGCAGCGAGAAATCCAGCCCCACCAGCCAGAGCCCAGTAGTGTAGATGATACCGAGCGCCAGCATCACCGACACCTGCCCACGCAGGAAGGCTCCGAGCACGCGATCGGATTCAGCGGCGAGCCCGACCACCATGTCGCGCACGCCATACGGCAGGAGCGCGCGCAGGCCGGCGGTAAGGATGTCCCAGTCCCTCAGCAGATAGAAGGTGAGGACCGGGATGAGCACCAGATTGGCCAGCCAACCGACCAGTGCCAGGCCGGAGCGGGAGACCGATTCCAGCATGGTGGCAACGATTCCGCCCGCCTGGCTCCAGTGCTCGGCCAGCAGCTTCTGGATCAGGGCGATGTCTCGGAGACTTCCATCTATGCCGAAGTGGGTCTGGGCCCAGGGCAGGACACTGTCCTTGACCCACTTCAGATAGCCCGGGAAACGCTGGATCAGCCCGCTGATCTGCTGCTCCAGCTGGGGCACCAGGACGGCCCCCAGGAGCAGTAGCAGGATCACGATTGCCAGGAACACGATGGTGACCGCTAGGGTGCGCGGTACCTTGTGGGCCTCCAGGCGATCGGCCAGCGGATCGCCCAGGTAGGCGAAGAAGACGCTGACCAGGAAGGGCGTGAGGATGGGAGAGAGTAGATAGATGAGCCAGCTCGTCGCGGCGACCAACGCCAGAGAGAGCCATTTCTGAGAATCGGTCATATCCCTGCTTTCCTCGCCCGGCGGGTCCATGTCCAGACATAGTCCAGACCGCTGGCCAGGGTGGTGGCCAACACCGCCCAGATCATCCCACTCAAGAGCCAGGGCCACACCCTCACCAGGGCTTGATCCACAACTACGGCCAGGACAAGCAGGATCTGGGCCAAAGTGTTGAGCTTGCTAATCAGGGTCGGCTCGCCCTCCAATGGGGCGACCAGAAAGTGGTAAGCGGTGGCCCCGGCGACGATCACCACATCCCGCAGGATCACGGCGCACACCAGCCATACGGGCAGCAGCCCCTTCCAGCCCAGGGCCACATAGGCGGTGATCAGCATCAGCTTGTCGGCGGCCGGGTCGAGCAGGGAGCCCAGACGGCTCTGCCAGCCGAAGTGCTTGGCCAGGAACCCGTCCAGCCCGTCGGAGACACCCGAGACGAAGAAGAGCATCAGGGCCAGACCATAGCGTCCCTGTACCAAGGACCAGGCCAGCGGGATGGTCAGAAGTATCCGCGCAGCAGTTATCAGGTTGGGGATATCACGGACGGTCACGGGCCAAGCCGGTATTCCAGTACCTGCCCAGCCTGAGGCGCACCCATCGTCGGGCTCACGGGTGTCAGCCCCCCGCCGATCCGCAGCGAGCTCAGGACTCCGCTGAGGTCACCCCGGACCGCGAGCTGGAGGGTCAGGGCCTCGGGATCGACGGCGGTGATCGCGACCTGGCGCACCAGGTCCAGTGACTCCAGCTGCGTACGAACAGCGGCGTAGTCTCTGAGGCTGTTTACCCCGAGCACCCGCAGGGAGAGCCGGTTGCGATCGCCGCTGTCAGAGGGTGCGAAGCGGGCCGCCAGCCGGTCGGCGGCGCCGTTTACGCCTTGCCCCAGGAGTCCCCCGAGGTCCCCATGCTGGTTGCTCCATCGCGCGACCCGCCCGCCCTGGAGCAGCGTCCACCGGCCGCGCCAGAGATCCGGCCCGACCTGGGTGACACGCGCGCTGAGCACCGCGTCCGGCTGGTAGCGGGTGGAAGCCGCGCGGATGGAGTCGTCGAAATCGCCCCAGAGGTCGCTGACGGTGAGATTTCGGGTGTCTTCCAAGTCCGAGAGCGGGAGCAGGATCGACAGTCCACGCTCCTCGGCGGCACGGCGCAGCAGGCCCGAGGTCGCGGGGTCCAGATCCGGAACAAACAGCCGTCGACGCCCGTCTCGCTCGATGCCCAGCCAGAGCAGGGTACCCGGGCGATTGGAGCCCCAGACGTTCAGGCCGTGCCCCCTGATCCAGGCGTCCACGGCGGTCTTGTCGAACTGAACCTTGAGCCAGACTCGGGGCTGGGTATCCGGCCCCGCGGGCTCGTCGGAGACGTAGCGAAACTGCTTCACGAAGCCGGACGCCTCGGAAGCCCCGCCCGCCACCGATACTTCCCGGTGGCCGGTCACCTTCATCACGACCCGGGCGAAGGCCTGATCCACGGCTCGGTTGCGCTCGTTCACGCCCTGGTCGGCGACCCTGACCCGTGCCGCATAGAGGCCATCGACCTCCGCCGCTTGCGGGCCCGAAGCGAGACACAGCAACGCCAAGGCGAGCAAACCTCGCAATAGGGTCACGCTCATTGGTCCTCGCCCTGGGTGGGGCGTCGGCCTGTTGGGATGAATGTAAGAAACATCGGCGCGATTCTAGCGCGCCCCCGGCTCCCTGTCTAAGCAAGGAGCCGGCCCGGCCGGGCGCGGCGCGGATTCCCTCGTCGGCGCTCGCGCGACTGGTACACTTGCGCCTGTCTCGAATCATCCGGCAGGTCCGGGAGGTGCGTGTGGAACCACAGCCCAACAGCCCGAAGCCCGGGGCCCTGAGCTACCGCGACGCCGGCGTCGACATAGACGCGGGCAACGCCCTGGTCGAGCGCATCAAGCCCCTGGTCAAGTCGACCTTCCGCCCGGGGGTGCTGTCCGGACTCGGCGGCTTCGGAGCCCTGTTCGAGCTGCCACTGGACCGTTACCGGGAGCCGGTACTGGTTTCCGGCACTGACGGGGTGGGGACCAAGCTCAAGCTCGCGCTGCTGCAGCAATGCGAGATTCACTCCCTGGCCCACATCACGGGTGGGGGACTGCCGGAGAATCTGCCCAGAGTGCTGCCCGAGGGCGCCCGCGCAGTCATAGACCCGGACACCTGGGCCCTGCCCCCGGTGTTCGAGTGGCTGCGGTCGGCGGGCGGCGTCGCCGAGAGCGAGATGCTTCGCACCTTCAACTGCGGGATCGGGTTGGTCGTGGCTGTGGTGCCGGAGGACGCCGATCGGGCACTCAAGGTCCTGGACGAGACGGGGGAGACCGGGCGGATCATCGGGCGCATCGACGCCGCAGAGTCCGGCCGGCCGCGAGTCGACCTGGAGTCGGGCTCCCACTCATGACCGTTACAGCCAGACTTTCCCTGGTGGTCTTAATCTCGGGCAGCGGGAGCAATCTGCAGGCGATCATCGATGCTGCACAGTCGGACCTGCCGGTGGAGATTCGGGCGGTCGTCAGCAACGTGGCGAACGCCTATGGCCTGGAGCGTGCCAGGCGCGCCGGCATAGAGACCCGGGTGCTGGACCACCGCGGCTTTCGGTCACGGGAGGCCTACGACGTGGCGCTGGCCAAGGCGATCGAGCAGCTGGCTCCGAAGCTGATCGTGCTGGCCGGCTTCATGCGCATTCTCACCCCAGAGTTGGTGGGGCGCTACCGCGGGCGCATGCTCAACATCCATCCGTCCCTGCTACCCAGGTTCCGGGGTCTGCACACCCACCAACGAGTGCTGGAGAACGGAGACGCCGTCCACGGGGCCAGCGTGCACTTCGTTACCGACGAGCTGGACGGAGGTCCGGTGGTGCTCCAGGCCAGGGTGGCGGTGGAGCCGGGAGACGACGCCGCGACCCTGGCCGCGCGGGTGCTGGCGCGAGAGCACGAGATCTATCCGCAGGTGATCCGCTGGATTGCCGAGGGCAGACTGCGCATGGACGGAGACCGGCCCGTGCTGGACGACCAGACCCTCGACCAGCCAGTGGTCTGGGACTTCACCCCGGGCGGGGCAGGACCATGATCCTAGGAGCCTGTCGAATTCGGGACTGTCCTACTGCGGAAAAGCGGATATCGGCCGGATTTGCCGATGGGTTTGGAGGAATATGAGACTCACCCGCTGGGTGATGGTCGCTACGACCACCAGGGCACGCACGGCCTGGCGAGTACTGGGGCTCATCGCGCTGCTGACCTGCCCCTTACCCTGCGCACTCGCGGAGACACCCGCCCTCCTGGCACCCCTGCTCGCCGAGTACCGACTCAGCCGCGACGCGCTGGAGATCGGGCGGGTCACCGTCACCCTCGACACGACCCCCGACGGCGGCTATGTGTATGAGACCCGTACCCGAGCCAGCGGCCTGGTGGCCTTGTTCCGGGAGGATCAGGTGATTGAGCGTAGCGAGGGCCGCTGGAGTGGTCACGGCTATGTGCCAGAGCACTATCGCTATCGGCACCGCACCGCCGATACCGTCCGGGAGCTGGCCATAGACTTCGACTGGGCGAGAGGCCGCGCCACCCACAAGGTGGGAAGCAGCCTCTGGAGCCTGACCCTGCCGAAGGGCACCCAGGACAAGCTCGGCCAGCAGCTGGCGCTGATGGAGGCACTGGCCCATGGCGAGCGCAGAATCAGCCTGCCTGTGGCCGACGGAGGCGGGCTCAAGACCTATAGCTACGAGCGTCAGGGCCGGGAGCGGGTGGAGACCCCGGCGGGGAACTTTCTGACCTGGAAGCTGGCGAGGCGCAAGAATGACCGGCCCTCCCAGCTGACCTTGTGGAGCGCGCCCAGCCTGGGCTTCCTGGCGGTACGGATCGATCGCCGGGAAAAGGACCAGATCTATCGCATGGAACTCAGCCGGATGGCGGGGCCCGAGTCCGGCTCGTAGTAGTCGGGTTGCGCAGCAACCCGACTATCGGTAGCAGAATGACGTAGCACCACGAAGGACCAGAACTGTGCGCGATGCCCCGTATGAGGGGGAGATGCCGAAACGCGGCCCGGCTCACCCCGGTGGCGGCGGGTTTGACAGGGCGGGTCGAGCTAGGGCTTGGGCAGGGTCACCCCGCGTTGGCCATGGTACTTGCCCCCGCGGTCGAGATAGGAGGTCTCGCAGACCTCGTCGGATTCCAGAAAGAGGATCTGGGCCACCCCTTCATTGGCGTAGATCTTGGCTGGCAGGGGCGTGGTGTTGGAGAACTCGAGGGTCACGTGGCCCTCCCACTCGGGCTCCAGGGGGGTGACGTTGACGATGATGCCGCAGCGGGCATAGGTGGACTTGCCCAGGCAGATGGTCAGCACGTTGCGAGGGATACGCAGGTACTCGACAGTGCGCGCCAGGGCGAAGGAGTTGGGCGGGATGATGCAGACATCCGAGCGCACGTCCACAAAGCTGGAGGCGTCGAAGCTCTTGGGATCGACGATCGCGGAGTTGATGTTGGTGAAGATCTTGAATTCTTCGGCGCAGCGGATGTCGTACCCATAGCTGGAGGTGCCGTAGGAGATCACCCGGCCGAATTCCCCCTCGCGGATCTGACCCGGCTCGAAAGGCTCTATCATGGCGTGGTCCCGGGCCATACGACGGATCCACTTGTCGGACTTGATGCTCATCGATTATCGAAGTTGCGAAAGCTCACCCTAGGCGTTCGCGAGGATAGGCGATATCACCCAAGACATACAACGACAAGCCGTTGAGCCGCGACCGACAAAAAAGCCAGGCCGGGAAGCACCCGACCTGGCCCGACAAAGGGGCGTGACGAATCCGCGCCCGACGTGGGATCAGTTATTCTGGATCACGATGCGTGGGAATTTGGCTGCATAGCTCTTGGCCTGGAGGGACAGCTTGGCAGCCGTCTTGCGAGCGATCTCGCGATAGATCTGCGAGATACGGGAGTCGGGCTCCGCCACCACTGTGGGCTTGCCGCCATCGGTCTCCTCGCGGATGCGGATGTCGAGCGGCAGCTGTCCAAGCAGGTCCACGCCATGCTGTTGGGCCATCGCCTGGCCGCCACCGCTGCCGAAGATCGGCTCTTCGTGGCCGCAGTTGGAGCAGATGTGGATGGACATGTTCTCCACGATTCCGAGCACGGGGACCTCGACCTTCTCGAACATCTTCAGGCCTTTGCGGGCATCGAGCAGGGCGATGTCCTGGGGCGTGGTGACGATCACCGCGCCCGAGACGGGCACCTTCTGGGCCAGGGTCAGCTGGGTGTCGCCCGTGCCCGGCGGCAAGTCGATCACCAGGTAGTCCAGATCGGACCAGTTGGTGTCGTTCAAGAGCTGCTCCAGGGCCTGGGTCACCATGGGCCCGCGCCAGATCATCGGGGTCTCCTCATCGATCAGAAACCCGATGGACATGGCCTGCAGGTGGTAGGACATCATGGGCTCGAGGCTGTTGCCGTCCTTGGATTCGGGCTTTCCTGTGATGCCGAGCATGCGCGGCTGGGACGGGCCATAGATGTCGGCATCCAGAATACCCACCCGGGCCCCTTCGACGGACAGAGCCAGTGCCAGGTTCACCGCGGTGGTGGACTTGCCCACCCCGCCCTTGCCAGAGGCCACGGCAACGATGTTCTTCACATTGTCGATGGGCTTGAGGGCCTTCTGAACCGAGTGGGCAACAACCTTGGAGGAGACCGAGACCTGGCAGGTGTCCACGCCGTCCACGGACTCGACCCGCTCCTTCACCGCGGAAGCGATCGCATCGTGCACTCCTTTGGCCGGGAAGCCGAGCTCCACCTCCACCTTCACCGTGCCGCCCTCGACACCTATCTCCTTGATCACCTTGGCGGCCACAAGGTCCTTGCCGAGGTGCGGCTCGACGTAGCCCTTGATTGCCTCTTCGATCTGCTCTTTGGTCACTTCTGCCATGCTGAATCTCCTGCGCTGGGCGTGATGGTGTCATTCGCCCGTGAGTCTACCGGCAACCCTTACCCGCCCTCGCTCGGACGGATACAGGTCGAATTGGCGAGCGATTTTACACCATCGGCAGATTTTTTATCCAACTATTTTACTTGGTTATTATCCCGTCGACGTCTCTGCCCCTTTGGCGGCCACCGCGCCCTTAAGCAGCGACTCGATCCGCTCGAAAGGCACCGGCTTGTGCAGCACGTCCACTCCCTCCGGAAGACCGCCGTGGCGCTCCACATCGTCATGGCTCAGGCCAGTGATCACCACCACCCGGGTGTTCCCCATCTCAGGTTGGCGCCGGATGGCCCGAATCATTCGAAAGCCGTCCATCCCTGGCATCAGCAGGTCCGTGAGCACCAGGTCCGGCCTTGCCAGTCCGATTTGCAGCAGCCCCTCGAAGCCGTTCTCCGCCGTGATCATCCGCATGGACAGTCCCAAGGCCTCCATCTGGCGCTTGAACAGCCTGACCAGCTGTGCGTCGTCCTCCACGTAGACCACCGTGAGTCGACCATCCTCGCCCGCGCGAGCCGTCGGATTGCGTTGATCGAGCAGCTCCTGTACCGAGTCCTTCTCTATCCTTCTATGTCCCCCAGCGGTCTTCCAGGCCCGCAGTATCCCGTTCTCCACCCACAACTGCACAGTGCGCAGGGAAACCCCAAGCAGCTCCGCGGCCTCACGCGTGGTGACGTATCGATCGCGTGTCATCTCAGCGCTGGGGGAACCCTATGCCGGTGAATGGTGAATATGGAAGCTCCGGGGAAATGTAGCAAAATTTTCATTTAGTTGCACAAATTCGGGCCCTTTTCGGGAATCGGCGTCCAAGATTGTCAGACGTTGCCCTGTTGTCAACGGTGATCTTTTCATTTTTGCCGTTTTTCTTGGCCCCACATCAATTCTCCCCGGCGCGGCCGAGCCGGGAGGCGGAACAATAATGTGCAACGAGATCATCCAGCTGGACTCCCTCGGCTTTTCCAACCACGACAGAACCATGCTTGGGAACGGATGCCTAACATCGGCAGTCGGAGTTGAAACCCGCTGAGGCCTTGCGAGCACCTCAGCGTTTCCCTGGCAAGGCGCACCCCAGCCTGCGACAATTCCGGCTCCGGGTCGCAGCCCGTTCCGAGGGGGCCCGCTTGTGCTCAAGAACCTTATCCTGTCCCTGGTCATCCTGATCGCTCCGGCCCTCGGCGCCTGCAACCGCAACGAGCCCTTGCAGGTGGTCGGCCTGCTGGAGTGGGACCGGATCGAGCTCAAGGCCGAAGCGGCCGAGCCCATCGTCGAGGTGCTGGTCCGCGAGGGTGACCAGGTCAGTGCCGGACAGCCCCTCCTGCGTCAGGATCCGAAGCGCCTGGAGGCCCAGAGAGACGAAGCGCGCGCCGCCCGGGATCAGGCCGCCGCCCGGCTG
>Ga0210096_1000086_pt1 | contig 43141 bp, 41 predicted proteins | sample China_Galinas_PW_4_FD_184864 | JGI IMG/M metagenome (GOLD analysis project Ga0210096, IMG submission 184864) | Wetland microbial communities from San Francisco Bay, California, USA, that impact long-term carbon sequestration - China_Galinas_PWA_D2... | ecosystem: Environmental > Aquatic > Marine...
CCCCATTCACGGAGTGCTTCGGGCCGGCAAGCCCGCCTGCCGACCCCGCCGCGGAGGTCAGGTCGCTTTCGGTGCGTATTGCCGAACCGCACTCAGCAACTCTTCTCTTGTAAAAGGCTTAGAAAGATATTGCTCGGACCCGACGATACGCCCGCGAGCCCGGTCGAACAAGCCGTCCTTGCTCGACAACATGATCACAGGTGTGTGCCTGAACGCCGCGTTGTGCTTGATAAGCGCGCAGGTCTGGTACCCGTCCAGGCGGGGCATCATGATGTCGACGAAGATGAGATCCGGGTGATTGTCCGCGACCATCGCCAATGCCTCGAACCCATCGGTGGCCGTCAGCACTTCACACCCCGCCTTCTTCAAAAGCGTCTCGGCTGTGCGCCGAATCGTCTTGCTGTCGTCGATCACCATGATCTTCAGCCCAGCGATGTCAGCTTCTGCATCGCTCATCTGGAATCGTTCCTCCCCCTCCCGGCCGTAGATCGGCCCTTCGGGATCATTGCACCAACCGGCTCGAACCAACACCGACCCGCGACATAGCCAAGCACCAAGCCCTGACCGACAGCAGCCTCCCGGCAGCCCATAGGAAGCCGGACCTGCTCATTTCAATAGTATGACACTTCCTGAGCCAAGCCACACCATGACCCTCGGTTGCTCCCGACGAAAACACCTACCTCGGTGCCAACGCCGCACTCCGCGACGCCGTGGAACCGGTCGGCATCGCAATCGACGCCCGACGTGTGTTGTTTTATCGTTAGTTAAAAACAGCCGGCCTTGCGGAAACATAGCAAGCGCCAGGCCAGACTGCAAGGATTGAGTTCGCGGCATAACTCCGTTACGAAAACAGATGGTTGCGGATCTTGTCTCGGATTCGACTCAAGTGCGTTGCCGGCGCGGGGACCACAGGCGGAAGTCCGGGGCGACATCTTGCCCATTCCCGCACAATTGCACGCTCTTTGCCCGCAACAGACGGAAAAATTAGAGATGAACCTGCGACACATGGGGTGGTGGGCCAGCCACCGGGCGCGCGCAGGTGCCGCGTTAGCAGGTTTTCGCCCACCGACCCTTGTGGTGCTCCCGAGATGGTCGGACAATCCTTGGCTGGCTTGGGCTGGCGAGTGGAGGCAAGACACTGTGAGCATCAACCTGGGTGTGGTCATGGACCCCATCGGCGGCATCAAGATTGCCAAAGACAGCACCTTCGCGATGCTCCTCGAGGCTCAGTCGCGGGGCTGGGCACTCTGGTACTTGGAGCAGTCGGATCTGTGGCTCGACAACGAACGAGCAATGGGGCGGATGCGTCGGCTGGAGGTCGAGGAACATCCGCAGGCGTGGTACCGGTTTACGGCCGAGCGCACTGCCGCCCTGGGTGACCTGGATGTGATCCTGATGCGCAAGGACCCACCCTTCGACATGGAGTATATCTACACCACCTACATCCTCGAGCGGGCCGAGACCTCGGGCACCTTGGTGGTGAATCGGCCTCGGAGCCTGCGCGACGCGAACGAGAAGGTGTTCACGGCCTGGTTCCCCCAGTGCTGCGCGCCGACCCTGGTGACCCGCAGCCGCGATCTCATCCTCGGGTTTCTCGCCGAGCACGGAGATATGATCCTCAAACCGCTGGCCGGCATGGGCGGCGCCTCGGTGTTTCGAGTCGCGAGCAGCGATCCCAACGTCAACGTCATCATAGAAACGCTGACTGATCACGGGAGCCGCTACGCCATGGCACAGCGATTCCTCCCTCAGATTGCCCAGGAGGGAGACAAGCGCATTCTTATGGTCGATGGCGAGCCCATAGACTATGCCCTGGCGCGAGTTCCCCGGCCGGGGGAGAGCCGTGGGAATCTTGCGGCAGGGGGAACCGGCCACGGTGTGCCACTGTCGGAGAGAGACCGTTGGATCGCTGGCCAAATCGGAGCCGACCTGCGGGCACGAGGCATCCTGTTCGCGGGACTCGACGTGATCGGGGACTATCTCACCGAGATCAACGTGACCAGTCCGACCTGCATTCGTGAGCTGGACAGACGGTTCGACCTGAATATCAGCGCCCGCCTGATGGACCGAATCCAAGAGGCGCTCGCCCGATGATCTCCAGAGCCAGCCCCGCCTGTGCGGCCCTGATCGCCACGACACTCGTCTGTCTGGGCTTGCTCGGCTGTACCCGTGCGGACCCAGTGTACAACTCACGGGTCCCCGCCTTCGGGACCGTGATCGATGTCAGCATTCTCGGGGTGCCCAAGAAGACCGCAGAATGGGCGGCCGGCGAGATCGACGCGGATTTCAGCTACATGCAACGGGCCTGGCATGCCTGGCACCCGGGCCCACTCGGGCGCACCAACCGGCTTCTTGCCACCGGCGAGACCTTTGCTGCCCCACCTTCGGTACTGCCGCTGATCGAGAAGTCCATGCGGCTGTCGAGCTTGAGCGACGACCTGTTCAACCCGGCGCTCGGCAAGCTGATCGCGCGCTGGGGCTTCCACAGCGACGTCCCGCAATGCGTGGATTTACCCACATCGGAGGAGGTGGCGCGTCTGGTCGCGCTGAATCCGCGCATGAGCGACATTACGCTCGATGGCATCACCTTGCGATCGAGCAATCCGTCGGTGCAGCTGGACTTCCGCGGAATCGCGAAGGGCTATGCGATCGACAAGGCCATAGAGCACTTGCGCCAGATGGACATACAGAACGCCATCGTGAACGCCGGCGGTGACCTGAGGGCGATCGGATCGCGCGACGGTCAACCCTGGCGAGTCGCCATTCGCCGCCCTTCCGGCACGGGGGTGTTCGCAACGGTCGACGTGGAGGGCGATGAGAGTGTGTTCACCTTGGGAGACTACGAGCGCCACTCCGCCTGCGACGGAACCAACTACCACCGTGTCATCGACCCGAGGACCGGCTATCCGGCAAAGGGCACCCGCTCGGTCACCGTCTTGCACACCGACGCCGCCACGGCCGACGCCGCAGCCACCGCGCTGTTCGTCGCCGGACCCGGGCGTTGGTACGAGATCGCTCAACGGATGGGCATCCGCTACGTTCTACTGGTGGACAGTCACGGGACCCTGCACATGAACCCGGCAATGCAAGAACGCCTGACCTTTCTCGATCCGGCACCCGATATCAGTGTGAGCCCACCGCTAACTGGCCCAGGCGACCCCCGTTCTTGAGTGTTTCCGCCGTCCACCCAATCATAAACGACCGTCTCGCTCTGGCCTTGCTGCTCGCCACGGGGCTCCACGGCCTGCTGATCTTGGGCGTCAGTTTCGACATCCTGCCCGACAAGAGCAAACACACCGAGAATACTCTGGAGATCACTATCCTCAGGCACCCTCGCGACAGCGAAACACCGGAGAAGGCCGATTTCTTGTCTCAGGTGAGCCAACAAGGGGGTGGACAGTCGGACTCCGTCGTCAAGCCCACCACAGCCCTGAGCCCCTCTCCCGCACCATTGGCGGAGACTGCGGTGTGGGACGTCCCGCGATCCGCCGCAAGGAAACCCGAGCCCGCCGCGAAGAAGGTCATCACCGTGACCGCGGCGCCTCACAAGACCAACAGTGACGCCGCCGTCCCTCCCAAGACCAAGCCGCACAAACCGACCGCCGCAGAGCTGCTGGCCCAGCGCAGCCGCGAGATCCAGCGCATCACCGCCGAGCTGGGCCGCAAGACCCAGGCCTACGCGAAGCGCCCCCGCCGCAAGTTCGTCAACGCTAGCACCCAAGAGTACCAGTACGCCTTCTACCAGGAGGCCTGGCGCAGTAAGGTCAAACGCATCGGCGAGCTGAATTATCCTGAAGAGGCCACCCGCCGGCGCCTCTACGGCAAGGTCGTGGTGCACACCGCCATTCGCGCCGACGGTACGCTGGAAGGCGTGGGGGTCGTACGCTCCTCGGGAATGAAGGTCCTGGACGACGCAGCGATCCGCGCGGTACGGCTGTCGGCCCCCTTCGCACCCTTCCCCGAGGATATCGCCGCGGAGACCGATATACTCGATATCACCCGGACCTTCAGCTATCAGAAGCACGGTCTGATCGCCACCGACTGACGACGTCCGTCGCCCGTTACCGAATTGCTCGGCCTGTCCCTTGCGGGTCCTCGCCCAGGGCTGGATACTAGGGGCCATGAGCGACACAGCGAACCTCACCGATCACTTTCTGATCGCGATGCCGGCACTCGAGGATCCCAACTTCTCGCGCACCGTGACCTACATCTGCGAGCACAACGAGCGCGGGGCCATGGGAATCGTCGTGAATCGTCCCCTGGGACTGGAGCTGGGCGACATCCTCGACCAGATGGAGATCGCCGGCGCATCGAGCCAAGTTCGGACATTGCCGGTATTCATGGGTGGCCCGGTCCAGACAGAGCGGGGGTTCGTACTGCACAGCCACGACCGCGCATGGGACTCGACCATGCAGATCACCGGCGAGATTAGTGTCACCACCTCGCGCGACATCCTGGAGGCGATGGCCAAGGGCCGGGGGCCCAGATACAGCCTGGTAGCCCTGGGCTATGCCGGATGGGGCGAAGGCCAGCTCGAGAGCGAACTCACGGCCAATGCCTGGCTGAGCGGACCCGCCAGCTCCCAGATCATCTTTGCGCTGCCGACCGAGCAGCGCTGGCAGGCGGCGGCGAGCCTGCTCGGCGTGGACCTGAACCTGATCTCGGGCGAAGCCGGCCACGCCTGATCCCCATGGCGACATGGATAGGGCTGGATTTCGGGGTCCGGCGCATCGGCGTGGCAGTGGGCCAGAGCCTGACCAGCTCGGCGTCCCCCTTGACCACTCTTTCAGCCCGAGATGGCCGCCCCGACTGGGAGGTGCTCAGCCGCTTGATCCAGCAATGGGCGGCCCAGGGGCTGATCGTGGGACTGCCGTTGAACATGGACGACACCGAAGCGGAGCTGGTACCGCGGGTGAGGCGTTTCGCCCGTCAGCTGGAGGGCCGCTTCCACTTGCCCGTCCACCTGGTCGATGAGCGATTGACTTCCCTGGAGGCGGAGCGATATCTGGATGCCCGCAGGCGCAGGCAGGGCGATGTCGATGCCTACGCCGCAAAGCTGATCCTGGAAACCTGGCTGAGTGAGCACCCAACCCAAGCTTCTGATTGATGAGATCGCCATCGACGGCCTGATCGGCTCCATGGCCGAGGCCGTGCGAGTCCGGCTCGCCGAGCGTGCGATCCAAAACCCCGTCATGATCGGCATCCATACCGGAGGGGTCTGGGTCGCCGAGCGCCTGCATTCCCTGCTCCGCATCGGCGAGCCCATGGGGACCCTGGACATCAGCTTCTACCGCGACGACTTCACGCGCATTGGAATCAACCCCCAGGTTCGCCCCTCGGACATCCCTTTCGCAATAGACGACCGCCACATCATCCTGGTGGACGACGTGCTGCAGACCGGACGCACGGTGCGGGCCGCACTCAACGAGATCTTCGATTACGGTAGACCGGCCTCGGTGCTGCTCGCGACCCTGGTGGAGCGAGCCGGCCGCGAGCTACCCATCGAGCCGGACGCCACCGGACTGCACCCCTCGCTCGGGCTCCATGAGCACATTACTTTGATCGGACCCCGTCCCCTGGCGCTGGTAGTGAGCCCATCCAAGCGCGGGGCGCGCGCCCAGAGCAGCGGTGGCCGCACGGAGGAAGATACGGCTTGACCCATCCCGCCGAACTCCAGCTCGACGAAAGGGGACGTCTGAAGCACTTTCTCACCATCGACGGCCTGAGCCGCGAGCTGCTGACAGAGATCCTGGACAAGGCCGAATCCTTCGCCGGAGTGACCGAGCGTACGGTCAAGAAGGTCCCCCTGCTGCGAGGCAAGGTGATCGCCAACCTCTTCTTCGAACCCAGCACCCGCACCCGCACCACCTTCGAGCTGGCCGCCAAGCGCCTCTCAGCGGATGTGCTCAACATCCACATCAGCACCTCGGCCACCACCAAGGGCGAGACCCTGCTTGACACCCTGCGCAACCTCGAAGCCATGCACGTGGACATGTTCGTGGTGCGGCATGCCGACAGCGGTGCCGCCCATTTCATCGCCCGGCACGCCGCACCTCACGTCAGCGTCATCAATGCCGGTGACGGTCGCCATGCCCACCCCACCCAGGCGATGCTCGACATGTTCACCATCCGACGCAAGATCGGCCACATCGCCGACCTGCGCGTGGCCATAGTCGGGGACATACTTCACTCGCGAGTGGCCCGTTCCCAGATCCTTGCCCTGAATACCCTTGGCGCCGCCGAGGTACGGGTTATCGCACCACGCACCCTCCTGCCGGCCGGCGTACGCACCCTCGGCGTCCACCCCTTCAACGATCTGACCGAGGGCATCCGGGACGTGGACGTGATCATCATGCTGCGTCTACAGAAAGAGCGGATGCGGGGGGCCTTCCTGCCCAGCGAGCATGAGTATTTCCGGCTGTTCGGGCTCACCGAGGAGCGTCTGGCCGCCGCCCACGCAGACACCATCGTGATGCACCCGGGCCCGATGAACCGGGGGGTGGAGGTAAGCTCCGAGGTCGCCGACGGGCCTCGCTCTGTCATCCTCGCCCAGGTCACCTTCGGCATCGCAGTGCGCATGGCGGTGATGTCCATGGCCATGCACACGGGAGACGGGGTGCGCGCGGGATGACCCGGATCAGCATCATCAACGGCCGGCTGGTCGATCCGGCCAACGGGATCGACAAGACCCTGGACCTGCACCTGGGACAGGGGGTCGTGCAGGGACTGGGGCCCACGCCGAAGGGCCACACGCCCGATCGCACCATCGACGCCCGAGGTCTGATCGTCTGCCCCGGCCTGGTAGACCTGAGCGCCCACCTGCGCGAGCCCGGGGCCGAGCACAAGGCCACCATCGCCAGCGAGACGGCCGCGGCAGCCGCGGCGGGGATCACCACCCTGTGCTGCTCACCCGAGACCGACCCGGTGGTAGATACTCCCGCGGTGGTGGAGCTGATCCGCCGCAAGGCCAAGCACAGCGGCCGCTGCATGGTGCTGCCGGTGGGCGCGCTCACGCGCGGGCTGTACGGCGAAGAGCTGGCGGAGATGGCCGCCCTCAAGGCCGCCGGCTGCCAGGTGGTGAGCAACGGATCGCACCCGCTGAAGTCCACCCTGGTTCAGCGGCGTGCCCTGGAGTACGCGGGGACCTACGGCCTTACCGTCTTTCTGCGCGCGGAAGACTCCGCCCTGCGCGACGGGGGCTGTGCCCATGAGGGACCGGTCAGCGTCCGCCTCGGGCTGGCCGGCATTCCCGAGGCCGCCGAGACGGTGGCTGTGGCCCGCGACATCGCCCTGTGCGAGCAGACCAGCGTGCACGTCCACTTTCGCGGACTGTCCACCGCCAAGGCGGTGCGGATGCTCGAGCGTGCCCGCAAAGATCGGGTGGCCGTCTCCGCCGACGTGGCCGCCCACCAGCTGTTTCTGACCGAGCTGGACGTCGATGGGTTCGACAGCCGCTGTCACCTGGACCCGCCCCTGCGCAACCTAGCCGATCGCGACGGACTGCGAGCCGGGGTGGCCAAGGGGACCATCGGGGCCATCTGCTCGGACCATCAACCCCACGAGCCCGATGCCAAGGAGGCCCCGTTCCCGGCCACCGCTTCGGGCATGTCCGGCTTGGAGACCCTGCTACCCCTGGCCCTGCGCCTGGTCGACGAAGGCGTCATGGCGCTGCCTCAAGCCATCGCTCGTGTCACCTGCGGCCCCGCCCACGTGCTGGGGATGCCAATCGGCCGGCTCAGCCTCGGCGCGCGAGCCGACGTCTGCGTCTTCGACCCTGAGGCCCACTGGATACTCGACCCCCAGGCCCTGAGGAGCCGCGGACACAACACCCCCTTTGCAGGCTGGGAGCTGAGGGGGCGGGTCCGCTATTCCCTGTTCGAGGGTCGCCTCGTTCACGAGGCTTGAAGTATTCCGTGCTCAAACCTCACCACGCCACCCTGTTCCTGGAAGAGTCCGAGCTGCTGGCGCGCGAGGCCTTCCCGAGCGACCAATACGTGATACGCCTGAAGGCACCCAGGTGCGCCTCCACGGCCCGGCCCGGGCAGTTCGTGCACCTGCAGTGCCACCCGTTGCGTCCCATGCGCCGGCCCATCTCGATCATGCGCGCCTTGCCCCGCGAGGGCTGGGTGGATCTGCTCTACAAGGTGGTGGGAGAAGGCACCGCCCTACTGGCCGCTCGACAGCCCGGTGAGACCTTGAGCCTGCTGGGACCCATTGGCAAGGGCTTCGAGCCCCACCCCGAGCACCCCCGTCCGCTGCTGCTGGGCGGCGGAGTGGGCATGCCGCCGATGATCTGTCTGGCCGAATCCCTGCGCCGCTCCGCTTGTAGTCCCCTGGTGATCCTAGGCTCCGAGGTCCCTTTCCCCTTCCACCCCCGGCCCTCGGGCATCCTCGTCGAGGGGATTCGCGAGGGCACCATCGGGGCCATGCCCCTGCTCGACGACTGGGGCGTGGCCAGCCGCCTGGCCAGCCTGTCCGGCTTTCCCGGGTGTCACCAGGGTTATGTCACGGACCTCGCACGCATCTGGCTGGAGTCCCTGGCGCCCGAGTCTCTCGCTCAAGTGGAGGTCTTCGCCTGCGGCCCCCACCCCATGCTGGAGGCGACCACCCGGCTGGCCCGGCACTTCGGTCTGCCCTGCCAGGTCTCCCTGGAGGAGCTGATGGCCTGCGGGGTCGGCGGCTGCGCAGGCTGCACCCTGCCCGTATCCACCCCCCAGGGCACCGCCATGAAGCGGGTGTGCGTGGACGGCCCGGTATTCGACGGCTACGCGGTCTTCGATTAGCCCCGGCGAGGAACCGGAACGCGAGGTCCGGTGGCCGGGATCGAGACCGAGGGCCGGACGCGGGCTCCCTCGCCCCGCGATCGGCAGCCCCCGACCCCGTCAGAACTGGTCGCCCTGCTCTACCAGGGAGATCTCGTCCAGCCCCTGGGCCATCTTCTCGGTGGCTGCGCTGTCGCCCAGCTTGACCATCAGCCGGACCTCGTTGGCCGAGTCTGCGTGCATGACCGCATCCTCGTAAGTGATCTCGCCGTCCTTGTAAAGCTTGTAGAGGGCCTGGTCGAAGGTGACCATGCCCTGCTCGTTGGAGCGCTTCATCAGGTCCTTCATCTTGTGCACCTCGCCCTTGCGGATCAGGTCCGAGGCAAGCGGCGTGTTGAGCAACACCTCCACCACCGCCCGGCGCCCCTTGCCATCGGGCTTGCGGATCAGCTGCTGGGCGACGATCGCCTTGAGGTTCAGGGACAGGTCCATGAACAGCTGGCTGCGCCGCTCCTCGGCGAAGAAGTTGATGATGCGGTCCAATGCCTGGTTGGCGTTGTTGGCGTGCAAGGTCGAGAGCACCAGATGCCCGGTCTCGGCGAAGGCGATGGCGTGCTCCATGGTCTCGCGGGTCCGGATCTCGCCGACCAGGATCACGTCCGGGGCCTGACGCAGGGTGTTCTTGAGCGCCACATCGTAGGAGTCGGTGTCGATTCCGACCTCCCGCTGGGTCACGATACAGCCCTTGTGGGAATGGATGAACTCGATGGGGTCCTCGATGGTGATGATATGGCCGGTACCGTGGATGTTCCGATACTCGATCAGGGCCGCCAAAGAGGTGGACTTGCCCGTACCCGTAGCGCCCACGAAGATCACCAGTCCACGTTTCGTCATGCCCAGGTCCTTGATGATGGCGGGCAGACCAAGATCATCCAGATCGGGGATGCGGGTCTCGATGCGTCGCAGCACCATGCCCACCGCATCGCGCTGCACGAAGGCACTGACGCGGAAACGCCCGATCCCTTTCGAGCTGACGGCGAAATTGCACTCCTTGGTGCGGACGAACTGCTCGCGTTGATCCGGCGACATCAGCCCCGTGGTCAGCTCTCGCGCCTGCTCGGGACTCAAGGGATTCTTGGCAGCCGGCGCGATGCGCCCGTGCACCTTGATGCAAGGGGGCATACCCGCCGTGATGAACAGGTCGGACGCCTGCTTCTGGACCAAAAGGGACAACAAGGCGTTGAAGTCCATCGTCGATATCGCTCCGGCTGTGTTCGCAAGTGACCTCAGGCGCCGCCGCTGAAGGCATCCTTGTTCTGGGCCCTGGAGCGGGCGTCCAGACGACTGACGATACCTCTCTTGACCAGCTCCATCATGTGCTGATCCAGGGTCTGCATCCCATGGGCCTGGCCGGTCTGTATGGATGAATACATCTGCGCGACCTTGTCCTCGCGGATCAGGTTGCGAATGGCCGGTGTCCCGATCATGATCTCCCAGGCCGCAGTTCGTCCGCCACCCACCTTCTTCAGCAGTGTCTGGGCAATAACCGCCCGCAAGGACTCAGACAGCATCGATCGCACCATATCCTTTTCCCCTGCCGGGAAGACGTCCACGATACGGTCGATGGTCTTGGCTGCCGAGCTGGTGTGCAGGGTGCCGAACACCAGGTGCCCGGTCTCCGCCGCTGTGAGCGCGAGGCGGATGGTCTCCAGGTCGCGCAGCTCACCGACCAGGATCACGTCGGGGTCCTCACGCAGGGCCGAGCGCAACGCCTCGGCGAAGCCCAGGGTATCACGATGGACCTCGCGCTGGTTGATCAGGCACTTCTTGCTCTCGTGGACGAACTCGATGGGGTCCTCGATAGTCAGGATATGGCCGTATTCATTGTCATTCTTGTAGTCGATCATCGCTGCCAGGGTGGTCGACTTGCCCGAGCCGGTAGGACCGGTGACCAGCACCAGACCACGCGGTTGGTTCACGACGTCGCGGAAAGTCGCCGGGCACTTCAGGTCCTCGAGGGTCAGGACCTTCGAGGGGATGGTCCGAAACACCGCCGCGGCCCCCCGATCCTGGTTGAAGGCGTTGACTCGGAAACGTGCCAGGCCCGGGATATCGAACGAGAAGTCCGTTTCGAAGAACTCCTCGAAATCCTTGCGTTGCTTGTCGTTCATAATGTCGTACACGAGTCCGTGCACGACCTTGTGGTCCAACGGCGGGATATTGATGCGTCGGATGTCGCCATCGACCCGGATCATCGGCGGCAGACCTGCAGAGAGATGCAGATCCGAGGCCTCGTGCTTGACGCTGAATGCCAATAGCTCGGCAATATCCATCGACTCACCCCAACTTAAAGAGATCCCGCGGTTCGTACGGCAGCGATGCGCCATCGGCCCGACAAGCGGTCGGCGGGCCCAGGCCCGGGACTCGAACGACATTGACGGCGAGTCCGAGCCCATGGGATGGGAAGACCCGCCTTGGAAAAATGGGATTGAGCCAGATCTTGGGCGATAGCACAATCCTGACTATACCGGCCGACCGCAGTGGACCTCTCGATGAGCCCGATCTGCCACAAACTCGACACTGTACGCCAACGCATCCACGGGGCGGAAACCCGCTTCGGGCGCACATCCGGCTCGGTCGCCCTGCTGGCGGTAAGCAAGACTCGCTCCCCCGAGGACCTGCGCACGGCCTTTGGCTGCGGCCAGCGCCTGTTCGGCGAAAGCTACCTGCAGGACGCCCTGACCAAGATCCGGGCCCTCGACGACCTGGCCATCGAATGGCATTTCATCGGGCGCGTTCAAGGCAACAAGACCCGTGCTATCGCCGAGCATTTCGACTGGGTTCACAGTATAGACAATCCCACGCACGCGCGACGACTGAGCGAGCAGCGCCCCGAGGATCTGCCCCCGCTCAACGTCTGCCTGCAGGTGAACCTGGACGCCGAGGCCTCCAAAGGCGGTCTCGACGAGCAACAGCTGGGGCCGGCGCTAGCCGAGGTCCGGACACTCCCGCGACTGCAAATCCGCGGCTTGATGGCATTGCCGTCGCCTCGGACCGATGTCGCAGCACAGCACCTGCCCTTCCGCCGACTGCATGACCTGCGTGACCGCTTGGCTACCGATGGCCTGCCCCTGGACACCCTTTCAATGGGCATGTCCGCAGACCTCGAAGCGGCCATCGCCGAGGGGGCCAGCCTGGTGCGGGTGGGCACGGCCATCTTCGGCCCGAGAAACTGATGAAGCTTCGGGATCAACCCCCACTGAGAGGAAAGATGCAAAGACTGACCAGACAACCCAAGATCGCCTTCATCGGCGGCGGAAACATGGGCTGCGCCTTGATCGGCGGCCTGCTGGCGGATGGCGTGGGCACCGGGCAGATCCTTGTCGCGGAGCCCGACGAAACCAAGCGCGCGGGACTGGCGGCACGCTTCGGCGTACGCTCCACTCCCCGGGGCGAAGAGGCAGCACGCGGGGCCGACGTGGTCGTCATCGCCGTCAAGCCCCAGAGCGTCGAGGCGGTCGCACGCAGCTTGGCGGAAGCCGTCCGAAGCGCCGCGCCGCTGGTGATCTCGGTGGCTGCAGGCATTCGCGAGCACGACTTGCGCCTGTGGCTGGGCGAAGACGTGGCACTGGTGCGCAGCATGCCCAACACCCCGGCGATGATCCAGGCCGGGGCCACCGTGCTGCATGCCGGGCCCAGTGTCACTGCAGCCCAGCGCGATCTGGCAGAGTCCATCCTGCGGGCGGTCGGGCTCACCCTGTGGGTGGAAGACGAGTCCATGATGGACGCAGTCACCGCCCTCTCCGGTAGCGGACCCGCCTATTTCTTTTACGTCATGGAAGCCCTTCAGCAGGCCGGCATCGGCCTGGGACTGGCGCCGGAGACTGCGCGACTGCTCACGCTCCAGACTGCCATGGGAGCGGCCAAGATGGCCCTGGAGAGCCAGGAGCCGCCGGCCGAGCTGCGCCGCCGGGTAACCTCCCCCGGGGGGACCACGGAGCGGGCGCTGGAGGTCCTCGACCAAGGAGCGCTAGCGGCGCTGTTCGACAAGGCCCTGGCGGCCGCGCGCGACCGCTCCGTCGAGCTCTCGCAGCAGCTGGGGAGCCACTAATGGGAAACGCCTTTCTGACCAACCCACTCGTCTTCCTGATCCAAGCTGTGCTCGGACTTTGTGCAGGAGTTGTGGTTGTGCGCTTCCTGCTGCAGCTGTTGCGGGCGGACTTCTACAACCCGGTCTCTCAGCTGATCGTGAAGCTCACCTCGCCGGTCCTCAATCCCCTGCGCCACATCATCCCGGGCTACGGGGGCGTGGATGTCGCATCGATACTGCTCGCCTGGGGGCTGAAGAGCATCGAGCTGGCCCTGGTCCTGCTGGTATCTGGCTTCTCCTTCAATCCCCTCGGCCCGCTGGCCTGGGCCTGGCCGGAGCTGGTGGGACTGGTGTTCACCATCTTCATCGTGGCCATCTTCGTGCAGGCCATCCTGAGCTGGCTTGGCCCGCGGGGCTACAATCCGGCCGACGCCCTGCTCCACGCACTGACCCGGCCCATCCTGCATCCCCTGCAACGCATCATCCCTCCCGTCGCCGGCCTCGACCTCTCGCCGGTCGCCGCAATCCTCGGATTGATCGCGCTGAAGATGCTGGTCGTCGAGATCCTTCAAGCCCTGACGGGCAGTCCCTTCGCCCATCTCGTGCGATGACAGGCCATCAGGCCGGCTACTATCGATGGGATGGCGAGGACCTGATCCTGCAGCTGCGGGTTCAGCCTCGTGCGAGCCGCGATGAGCTGGCGGACGTTCAGGGCGACCGGCTGCGGGTGCGTCTGACCGCCCCGCCCGTCGAGGGCAAGGCCAACGCCTATCTGCGGAGGTTCCTCGCCGAGCTGTTCGGCGTCGGCCAAAAGCGGGTGCTCATCGAGTCCGGGGCGTCCGGCCGAAACAAGCGGGTGCGCATCAAGGGGCCGGTTTCCCTGCCCTATGCCCTGACCGACGGCTGAGCGGCGGCGACCAACGGCCACGACAGTGCTTCGCTCAGGGATCTGTGTGCCTATAATGGCAATCAACAGCCCCAACCGTCGAAGAGCTGACCATGGCATTCGAGCAGAAGCTGAAGGCTTACGAGGTCTGGAAGAAAGGCCTTCGGGATAACCTCAGGGCCTACCGGGACTGGTTGGAGACCAATGACATGGCCCAGCCCGACGCCGTCCGTCGCATCGAGCACGCCCTGGAAAACCTGCGTGAAGACCGGCTGAGGGTCGCCTTCGTGGCGGAGTTCTCGCGCGGCAAGACCGAGCTGATCAACGCGATGTTCTTCTCGGATTACGGCCGAAGGCTGCTGCCGTCGAGTGCCGGACGCACCACCATGTGTCCCGTGGAGCTCTTCTACGATCAAGACCTGGACGAAGCTTACCTGCGTCTGCTGCCCGTGGAGACCCGACTCGAGTCTGCCACCCTCAGTCAGCTGAAGGAGGATCCGCGCAAATGGGTGCACTACCCGCTCGCCCTGCATTCGCCCGAGCAGATCGAGCAGATCCTGCGCGAGCTGGTCAAGACCAAGAAAGTCACTGTCGAAGAGGCGGGGCGCCTGGGTTTGTTCGATCACGAGCTGAACGCCTTCAAGGACGAGCCCCCCTCGGAGGTCGAGATTCCTCGCTGGCGCCACGCGCTGGTCAGCTTTCCGCACCCCCTGCTCGAGCAGGGCATGGTGCTGATCGACACCCCCGGCCTCAACGCCCTGGGCGCCGAGCCCGAACTCACTCTCGACATGCTGCCTTCCGCCCAGGGTGTGCTCTTCGTGCTGGCAGCCGACACAGGGGTCACTCGCTCCGACCTCGAGATGTGGCACAACCACCTGCGCAGCTTCCAGCACAGCCGCAAGCGCGGCGCGGTGGTCGTACTCAACAAGATCGACACCCTGTGGGACGAGATCAAGAACCCGGAGGACATAACGACGGCGATCAGCAGCCAGCGCAGCTCCGTAGCCAAGGTGCTCGGCGTCAAAGAAGACGCGGTCTTTCCCGTTTCCGCCCAAAAGGGGCTGTTGGCCAAGCTGCGATCCGATACCGTCCTGCTGGAGCGCAGCGGGATGATCGAGCTGGAGCGGCACCTGAGTGAGGACATCCTCAGTTCCAAGCACGAGATAGTGACCGAGACGATCACGGGCGAGATCGGGGCCATGATCGAGCGCACCCGAGGGATTCTGGCCACTCGCCTCGCCGGCATCCGCAATCAACGTGAAGAGCTGGCCCAGCTCGACGGCCAGAGTGGCGACATGCTCAAGAGCCTGACGGAAAAGGCAAAGCTGGGGATGCGTCGCTACGAGATCACCAACGAGAATTTCCGTACCAGTCGCGCACTGCTCGAAAAACAGGGCGTCGAGATGCTTGCCTCCCTGGAGCCGGTGGAACTCGAAGTGATGATCGAGACCGCCTACGAGAAGATGAAGGGCAATTGGACCACTGCGGGGATGAAGGAGTCCATGCAGGAGCTGTTCGATGCCGTGCGTGCGCGTATGCGCCAGGTGACCGAGACCAGTGAAGAGGCCCGCAAGATGGTACGCACTGTCTACGCCCGCTTTCAGACCGAGCACGGCTTCAAGAAGATCCAGCCGCCCTTGCTATCCCTGATGAAGCACCAAGTGAATATGGAGCTGCTCTACCAGGAAGCCGAGGTGTTCCGCAAGAGCGCTTCCACGGCCCTGACCGAAAAACACTTCGTCATCAAGCGCTTCTTCTCCCTGATCGTGGACCGGGCCAGGGAGGTCTGCGGACAGACTCGAGAGGAGACGGATCAATGGACAGAGTCCGCTCTCGATCCGTTGCGCGCCCAGCTGCGCGATCACAAGGAAACGCTAACACGGCGTCTCGCGGACCTCAAGCGGATCGACCGATCCAAAGAGACGCTCGCCCAGCGCCTGGCCCAGTTGGACAAGGACTACAAGCAGCTGTCCCGGGACCTGACCCGGCTGCGCAATCTCCAATTCGCCATCACCCAGAGCCAGCCGGAGGAGTCCACCCGACCGCCTGGACCCCGCTTGGTCAGCAGCCGTTCCGCGGCGGGAAGCCTCTGACCCGATACCTACTGCGCATCGCACGACTTTGCGGTCTCGCCCCATTGAGGCGGACCGCATTGCCGGTATAGTCTTACGCGCACCGAGCAAAGGCGCGGGACCACGAAGAATCGAGGAGACGCATTAGATGACGAGACAAACCATGACCTTCTTTGCCGGGCTGATAGCGCTGGTGCTTGCACTGCCGGCGGCCGCGGAGAACAGCACGCTGGTCGGCGGCTACACCATCCACCACAACGCCCTATCGACCGACACCCTGACCCCGGAGATCGCCCAGGCGTACAACATCAAGCGTAGCCCCAACCGGGGGATGATCAGCGTCAGCGTGCTGGAGAATCGGGCGGAAGGTCAGCCCAAGGCGGTTCCCGCCGAGATCCAGGCGGTCGCGGCCAACCTCACCGGGCAGACCCGCAATATCGAGGTCCGCGAGATTCGCGAAGGCAACGCTATTTACTACATCGGCGACTTTCCCGTCACCAACGAAGAGACCATGAACTTCACCCTCACCGTCAAGCCCGAAGGGATGAAGCAGCCTTACACCGCACATTTCTCCCAGCAGTTCTTCACCAACTGACCCGTCTGGCTCACAGCAATCGCCACAGGGTGTAGCTCCCGAGAGCGATTACCAGGGCACCGGCTACGCACCGTATCGCCGGCGCCCGGGTCCAACGGGCCAGGGTCGAAGCGACCAGACCCAGCGCCAGCAGATTCGGCAATGTTCCGAGGCCGAACGCGAGCATCAGGCCGGCGCCCTGCGCAGCCCCGCCGGCCGCCACCGCCCAGATCAGGACGCTGTAGACCAGGCCGCAGGGCAGCCACCCCCAGATGATCCCCAACACCAGGGCCTGGGCCGGCGAGCGCACTGGCAGCAGGCGGCGGCCGAGGGGCTCGATACGCCGCCACAAGACACCGCCGATCGCCTCCACCCGCGTCAGACCCGCCCACCACCCACCCAGATAGAGACCCAACAGGATCATGAAGATCCCCGCAGCCGCCAGCAGCCCTCGTTGAGCGTACTGGACCGGCAGGAAGCTGGAGAGCAATATCCCCAGTCCCCCCATCAGGGCACCCGCGAGCGTATAGGACCCGAGGCGCCCCAAGTTGTACGACAGCTGGAATGGCAGCATCTCGATGACCGAGGCACGCCGCTCCTCCGGTAGCCCGAAGGTCAGGGCGGTGACGATCCCACCGCACATCCCGACACAATGGACCCCCCCCAGCAGGCCCACGAGGAAGGCACCGAGATACGACAGAGAGCCGTCCATCAGTGCCCACCCGCGGGAGAGGCTGCCGGGGCATAACGGGCTGCGATCCACACCAGCACCAGGACGGGCAGGCCCAACAAGGCCGTGACCAAGAAGAATGCGCTGTAGCCGATACCGTCCACTATGGCCCCCGAGTAGCCGCCCAGCAGTTTGGGGAACAGCAGCATCAGCGAGCTGAACAGCGCATACTGGAAGGCAGTAAAAGAGACACGAGTCAGTCCCGACAGGTAAGCGACGAAGGCCCCGCCGGCCAGTCCGCCGCTCACATTATCGGCGAAGATCACCAGCGCCAGCATCCAGATGTCCGGCCCACTCTCGGAAAGCAGTATGAACAGCACGTTGGTCGCGGCAGACAGCAGGGCTCCGAGAAAGAGAATCTTCATGACCCCGTGGCGCATCACAAGCCCGCCGCCCAGCAGACCGCCGAAGATCATCGCAATCATCCCGAACACCTGGGTCACGTCGGCGATCTGGTCCAGGTTGAACCCCACATCCTGATAGAAGACGTTGGCGATCACCCCCATGACGATATCGGACACGCGGTAGACGCCTATCAGGCCGAGGATCAACACGGCCCTGGCCCCGTAGCGACGGAAGAAATCGGCAAGCGGGTCCAGATAAGTCTCCCGAAGGACGGCATACTTGACCAGCCCCAGGCGCACGGCGACCATCCCTGCCGCCCAGGCTGCGGCTAAGCCCACCCCCAGGTGCCCTGCCTCCAGCAGGAATCCCCAAAGCAGGCCGTCGGCACCGCCTCCCGCCACCAACGCTTTCAGTCGACCGACGACGTCGGCGCTCAGCACATAGACGCCCACCATCACGCCCACCATGATGACGAACAGGCCGAGAAACCGCAGATAGTCCTCAAGGCTGTTCAGATATTGGCTTTGTCGCTCCGACCCCGACGGCTCGGGAATCACCAGGGTGGTCACCATCCCCACGCCCATGGCCAAAGCCATCCAGAGATAGGCTCCCTGCCAGGCCGCATAGCTGTAGCCTGCATGGTCGCCGCCCGCCCAGGCCACCAGCTTTAAGACGCCTGCGCCGGCTACCAGCATCCCCAGCCGATAGCCGACGATATAGGTGGAGGCCATAAGCGCCTGCAGCTCCTGCTCGGCGGACTCGATTCGGTAGGCGTCGATGACGATATCCTGGGTCGCCGCGGAGAAACCCAGCAGTACCGCACCCAAGGCGATGGCCGTCACGCCAGAGACTGGATCGCTGAGCGCCATCCAGACGATGGCGCAGACGATCGAACTCTGGGCGAGCAACAGCCAGGCTCGGCGACGGCCCATCCCGGCGGTCAACCCGGGCAAGGGCATCTTGTCGACGACCGGGGCCCAGACGAACTTGAAGCCATAGGCAAGCCCCGCCCAGCTGAACAGGGTCACCGTGGAGCGATCCAGACCCGCCTGGCGCAGCCACAATGAAAGGCTGGAGAAGATCAACAACAGGGGGAGACCCGCCGAAAAGCCAAGGAACAGCATCCGCAGCACTGGACGACGGAGATAGGCCGACAAAGTTTCGCGCCAGCTGCGCGGCCTGCCCTTTCTCGAAGCCAGCTCAGTGATCGCCACGGCCCATCTCGTCTCACCCCGAGCGCGGCAGTGTATCACCCTAGAAACAGCAGTTGACCGCTTCGTGCACCTGGCAAATCACGGATTTGCGAGCAGTCTTGGAAGTCTATGAAACTCACCAGTTGGATGAGAGCCGCTACGACCACCAAGGCACGCACGGCGCGGCGCCTGGCTGCGTTACAACTCGTTGCAATAGAGCGACTATTACTCCTCGTTGTGCCTTGCCAGACACCACGCCGCACGCACCCTGGCGGCCGTCCAACTGCCGCTTCTAGGGTTACCAAACACCTCGGCCTCCCGCCGCCTTGCATCCTTCGTGGGGCCCGAGGACAATGCCCCCGTCTCGAGACCAGGAGCCGCCCAGTGCACGACTATCAACGCGAATTCCTCGACTTCGCCATCCATGTGGGCGTGCTGCGCTTCGGCGAGTTCACACTCAAATCCGGCCGCCGGAGCCCCTACTTCTTCAACGCCGGGCTGTTCAACACCGGAGGAGCCCTGGCCCGTCTGGGTCGCTACTATGCCCGGACCATCGTCGACTCGGGGATCGGGCTGGACCTGCTCTACGGTCCCGCCTACAAGGGGATACCCCTGGCGGCGGTCACCTGCGCCGCCCTGGCCGACCATCACGGGCGCGATCTGCCCTACGCCTTCAACCGGAAGGAGGCCAAGGACCACGGAGAAGGCGGGACGATCGTGGGCCATTCCTTGGAAGGGCGCATCATGATCATCGATGACGTCATATCGGCCGGCACCTCGGTGCGGGAGTCGGTGGACATCATCCGTGCCCAAAGGGCCGCACCTGCAGGGGTGGTGATAGCCCTGGATCGGCAGGAGCGGGGGCGTGGCGAGCGCTCCGCCGTGCAGGAAGTCGAGCAGGAAATCGGCATCCCGGTCGCTGCGATCGTGCGATTGGAGCACCTGATCGAATATCTCTTGGAGCGCGAGGACGCCGCAAAGGAGCTGGAGCGAATCCAAGGCTACCGGGCGGTCTACGGGATTTGAGGCAGGTACCCGGCCTTGTTTGTCCCGCCCCGTTCCTCGACCAGGGTGTCGCCATCCCTGGCGAGACTTCGGAGCAATATCCATCCGAAAAGCAGCGATTGGAACCGCAGAGGCGCAGAGAACGCCAAGGTGGATTCGCGACGAGCAGACCCGTACCGGCGGCCAGGACTCGTTAAGCACGCCGATGCCGAACAGCCCCTGTCCGCAAGGCAACCCGCGAAATCAGAAAAGTAGGAACTGGTCCACGGCAAGCATGTCGAAATCGCGGGCCAGCCGACTATAATCGCGACATGTCTCCGATCCGTCCTGCTCGCCAACGACTTCTCTCCGCCGCAGCGATGGTGGCGGTCGCTACGCTGACCGTCACTTCCGCTTTCCCCGCCGAGACCCTCTATCGCTGGACGGACGACAAGGGGGCGGTGCACTACACCGATTCCATTCCGCCAGAGCATGCGGACGAAGGCCGCAACAAGCTGGATTCCCGTGGATTCGCCGTGGAGAGCATAGCCCCGGCCAAGACCCAGGAGGAGATCGCACGCGAGGCCGAGCTGGAGCGCCGGCGGGCTGAGGCGGAGCGCCTGCTCAAGGAGCAGCAAGACGCCGACGCGCTGCTGCTCAAGCTCTACTCGAGCGAGGAGGAGATCATCATGGCACGGGACGGCAAGCTGGCGGCTTTGGACGGCCTGAACGAGTTCGCCCGCAGCAACATCCAGCGGCTCAAGGTGAAGCTCGACAAGATGCAAAAGGAGGCTGCGGATGCGGAGCGATCGGGCGAGACCGTGTCCAAGCGGCTGCTGAACCAGATCGAGGCCGTCCGTCAGAAGATCAAGACGAGCTTCGAAATGATGATCTCCCGGGAGCAGGCGAAGCGGGAGGTGCGGGCGAAATATCTGGGCCATCTACAGCGCTACCGCACTATCCAGAAGCTGGGCAAGCTCGAGAAGGAGCCGATCGACGAGCCGGAGCGACCCTCGTTGCTCGAAACAGTGGTCCAGTGCCCGGACGAGCAGACCTGTGATCGGGCATGGGAGCGCGCCGAGTCCTACGTGCGCGAGCACGCGACCACACGCATGCAGATGCTCGGGAGAAACATCATCATGACTGCCCAACCTCGGGAGAGCGAGGACATCAGCATGGCCGTGTCGCGCATCGCCAAGAAGCACGGCCTCGCCTCCGAGCTGTTTCTCGACGTCCAGTGCAAGGACTCGCCGGCCGGCAAAGAATTTTGCGGTAGCGACAAGGTCGCCGCCATACGCAACGGCTTCAGCGGCTATGTCTCCTCGGACAAAGAACCCTAGAATGACCATTTGAACCGCCAAGCAGCACCGTTGCTTGGCGGTTCCAACTGCGGTCTTTGGGGTAACTGATCGCTGGACCGTCAGACCCTCTCACGCCCCGAACAAGGCTACCTGAAGGGCCGGCCACTGCCGCTCCCACTGGTCCAGCGGCGAGACCCGGAAGCGAGTGCGCAGGAACTGATGCATCAGCCCTTCCGCCCAGCTGAGCAGCAGGTTGGCCCCCACCTCGGGCTCCAGCAAAGGCTCCCCGCCCTCGCGCAGCCTGGTTTCCCGCAAGATCTGGCGCAGCTGCGTCTCCAATCGGGCGAAGAATTGCTCGACCCGCCCATGCAACCGCTCACGCTCGCCCACCAGGGCATCCCCGAGCAGCACCCGCGTGATCCCTGGGTTCCGGGCCGAGAAAGCGAGCAGGAGATAGAGAACCTTGCCGCAACGGGCACGCGAATCTTTCTCTTCACTGAGGATTCGGTTGACCCGGGCGAACACCGCCTCCTCCGCAAAGCCGATGAGGCTCTCGTACATCCGGGCCTTGCTGGGGAAATGGCGATAGAGCGCGGCCTCGGACACCCCGCAGGTCCGTGCCAAGGCCGCAGTGGTGATACGCTCGCCGGGACTCTGCTCCAGCAGCCCTGCCAGCGCCTCGAGGATCAGCTGTCCACGCGACTCGCCCTTTTTCACGCGGATTCTCCGCCACTCAGCGACGCCGAATGAGGGTCCCCACCCCTTCGTCGGTGAAAAGCTCCAGGAGCACGGCATGCTCGACGCGCCCGTCGACAATGTGGGCCGTGCGCACGCCGGCCTTGACCGCGTCCAGGGCGCAGGCAATCTTCGGAAGCATGCCCCCGCTGATTGTGCCACCGGCCACCAGGGCGTCCACGTCCTCCGCGCTCAGGCCCGTGAGCAGGCGCCCCTGATTGTCGAGCAGCCCCGCGGTATTGGTGAGGAGCACCAGCTTTTCCGCCTTCAAGACCTCGGCCATCTTGCCCGCCACCAAATCGGCGTTGATATTGTAGGAACGGCTGTCCTCGCCGATGCCGATGGGGGCGATCACAGGAATGAAATTGCCCTGCACCAGCATATCCACCACCGCCGCATCGATGCTCGCCACCTCGCCCACATGGCCGATGTCGATGATCTCCGGCACCTCCAGATCCGGAGATCTACGCTCGATCACCAGCTTTCTGGCGCGGATCAGGTCGCCGTCCTTGCCGGTCAGGCCCACCGCCGCACCGCCGTGCCGATTCAGCAGGGTGACGATCTCCTTGTTGACCAGCCCCCCCAGGACCATCTCCACGACGTCCATGGTCTCGGCATCGGTGACACGCATGCCATCGACGAATTCGCTCTGCTTGCCGAGCCTGCGCAGCAGGTCGCCGATCTGGGGCCCACCCCCATGCACCACCACAGGGTTGATCCCCACCAGCTTCATGAGCACCACGTCCCGTGCAAAGCCCGCCTTGAGTCGCTCGTCCACCATGGCATTGCCGCCGTACTTGATCACCACGGTCTTGCCGCTGAAACGCTGGATATACGGCAGGGCCTCGCTCAGGACATGGGCGACATTGTGCGCCGCTTCGGCACTCAGGCTCATCGGCTAGGATCTCCGGCTGTCTCTCAGAACGGCAGGCTCAGATGCGGGTCTACGGCCTGCACCATCTCGCGGAAGCGGGCCTGCACCGCCGCGAGGCTCTCCGGGTCGTTCGCCTCGAAACGAAACACCAAACAGGGCATGGTATTGGATGCCCTCACCAGCCCCCAACCATCGGCCAGCTCCGCGCGCAACCCGTCGATGGTGATGACGGTCGCCCCGGGGATATTCGCCTGGTCGATGATTCGGCTCACCAGCGCATGCTGAGCCCCATCGGGGGTGGGCACCTGGATCTCGGGCGTGGCGAGACTCTCGGGCAGCTCCGCGAAGACCTCGGCGGAGGTGCGCATCTCCTCCGCCAGAATCTCCAACAAGCGCGCACTGGCGTAGAGGGCATCGTCGAAGCCGTACCAGCGCTCCTCGAAGAAGAAGTGTCCGCTCAGCTCCCCGGCCAGCAGGGCCCCGGTCTCCTTGAGCTTGGCCCGCATCCGTGAGTGGCCGGACTTCCACATCAGAGGTCGGCCTCCATGCAGGAGGATGTGGCTGGTCAGGTCCCGGGTCGACTTGACGTCATAGATGATATCCGCCCCCGGCTGGCGCAAGAGCACATCCTGGGCGAACAGCATCAGCAGCCGATCGGGCCAGATGATCTTGCCCGCATTGTCGACCACGCCGAGGCGATCGCCGTCGCCGTCATAGGCCAGGCCCAGGTCCGCCCCCTCGGCCTGCACCGCAGCTACCAAGTCCTCGAGATTCTCGGGGCGGGAGGGATCGGGATGGTGATTGGGCAAGCTGCCGTCCGACTCGCAGAACAAGGGCACCACATCGCAGCCGAGGGTCCTCAGCAGCATCGGCGCCACCTCGGCCGCCGCGCCATTGCCGCAGTCCACCACCACCTTCATCGGCCTGGCGATGCGCACATCGGCGCCGATACGTCCGACATAGTCCGACAACAATGACTGCTCCCGATAGGCCCCCTCGCCCTCCAACAGATCCCCCTGCGCCACCCGTCGGGCCAGAGCCCGCAGTCCCTCTCCGGCCACCACCTCCCCTCCTAGGACGACCTTGAGTCCGTTGTACTGAGGCGGATTGTGACTGCCGGTCACCATCACCCCACTGTCGGTGCCCAGGAAGTTGGTCGCGAAATACACCAAAGGCGTGGGCACCAACCCCAGATCGATGACATCCCGCCCGCTCTGACGCAGCCCGCGGGCCAGGGCCTCGGCCAGCTCGACGCTGCTCGGGCGACTGTCGCGGCCGATGATCACCGCCTGTTGTCCGCGCTCGTAAGCCGCGCTCCCGATAGCCCTGCCCAGCAGCTCGACCGTCGCAGCGGTGAGTGTCTCGCCCACCACACCCCGGATATCGTAGCCTGTGAGCAGGCTCGCTGGGATGGTGGGCCCAGGCGCTGGCGCGCGGCCCCCTGGAGCCGCCTTCTGCTCGGCCGCGCCGCCTTGATCCCCAGTGACGAGGTCTTCGGGAGCCACCTGAGCTTCGCCCCCCGCGCCGCGCGAGGCAGCAACCGGAACCTCGCTACCCCCGGTGGCGATCAACGGACGGATGCGTTCCAGCCGGGCGACAAACCCCTCGGACTCCGCCAGTCGGACGGCTAGCCGGCTCGGAGGCCGTCCTGTCGCCACCGCCTCGACGAATCCGATCATCGCTGCCTGATCCGCCTGCAACGCCCGCCCGAGACGCCGCCCCTGCCAGATCAACACCAGGGCTGCAGCCACCAGTACCCCCAGGGGCAAACTCCAGGAGACCACTCGCCCGACCCCCGATTGCTGTGGGTCATCCACGTGATAGGCGACCTCCCAGATGCTGCCGGTTACCTCGACCGCACCGTCCTCGCCCGACTCCGGATCATCACCGGTCAAGGCCATCCAGCCCCCGTGGGGAAGCCGCTGGCGCCAGGTCAGCACCGCGCCCGCCTCGGCAGGCACGGCCTCCATGGCCTGGGTGAGCCAGTCCATGGAAAGAGCCGCATGCACGCTCCCGAGCACCTTCCCGTCATCACTCGACCGTACCGGCACCGCCACCGAGATATACCCCCTGCCGGAGCTGGCCCGATGGACCTCGAAGGAGGACGGGCGGGCAGTCTTCTCGACCTGGCGCATCTGATCCAGGGAGGCGAAGCCGACCCACGGCGAGCCGAATCCCTCGATATGGTCCCATCCGGTCGGAAACAGCTCGACCGACAGCCCTCCCGGCAGGCAACGGCTCACCGACCGGCCCCAGGCACGGGCACGCTCGGTCGAATAGCTCCCCAACATCTCCGCGATCTCGGGATCCGTGCCACTGGCGACCAGCACACGACGGATTTGATTGAGTCGGGAACTCAAATCGGAGGCCATCAATTGGGCCAGGGCCAGCCCACGAGTCATGCGCGACTCGTGCCGCTGGCTGCCACGCACCATATCGCCCGCATACCAGCCGAGCAGCACCGCCAGGCCGATGGGGCCAAAGGCCACCTGAAAGAAACGCGCGACAGGCTGGACGCCCCGTCCACGCGCCGCAGGCGAGGTTTGATCACGCCCCTTCGCCTTTCCCCGGAATGGAAGACTGATCATCCTGAACTCTATTTTCGTGTCGGGCGAGCGACCATCCCCGCATGATAACGCTCGGCCACCCGTTCAACCATGTCCTCGGCGAGGTCAAGCTTCGGCGCCATGGGCAGATCCAGGCGACCACCCTCCCACAGCAGGGTCAAGGCATTGTCGTCTCGCTCGAAGCCGCCTCGCGGTCCCCCCACCCGATTGGCCGCGATCATATCCACTCCCTTGGCCTTGCGCTTGGCCTCCGCCTGCTCCGCCACTCGCTCGGTCTCGGCGGCAAAGCCGACACAGAAAGGCCGTTCGACGGCAGCCGCCACTTCGGCCAGGATATCCGGGTTGCGCCTCAGCGGCAGACTCAGGGTCTCTGGGCCCTTCTTGACCTTGGCCGGCGCCGGCTCGGCCGGCCGATAGTCGGCCACCGCGGCACAAGCGACGAAGACATCCAGGCCGGGTAGGCGACCCATCACCGCATCTCGCATCTGCTCGGCCGTCTCCACTCGCACACATCGCACCCCCGCCGGAGGCTCCAGACCCACAGGTCCGCTGACCAGCTCGACCTGGGCCCCGGACCGCGCGAAGGCCGCCGCCAGGGCGTAGCCCATTCGGCCCGAGCTGCGATTGCTCAAAAAGCGCACCGCATCCAGGGGCTCTCGGGTCGGCCCTGCGGTGATCAGCACCCGTACTCCCGAAAGCAATCCCGGATCGAGCAAATCCTCGGCCCGGGCGAGCAGCTCGCCCGGCTCCAGCATGCGCCCGGGTCCAAGCTCGCCGCAGGCCTGCTCACCCTCGGCCGGACCCCACAGATGCATGCCCCGTGCCCCGAGTAGCCTGCTGTTGTCCCGGGTTGCCGGGTTGCGCCACATCGCCTGATTCATCGCCGGTGCCAGCGCGATGGGCGCTTCGGTCGCCAGGCACAAGGTGCTGAGCAGATCGTCCGCCATACCCAGGGCCAGGCGGGCCATGCAGTTGGCGGTAGCCGGGGCGATGAGCACCAGATCTGCCCAGCGCGCCAGCTCGATGTGGCCCATGGCGGTCTCCTGCTCCGCCCCCAGCAGGGTCTGGCGAACGGGCTCTCCCGACAGGGCCTGAAAGGTCAGCGGGGTCACAAAGGCGGCCGCCGCCTCGGTCATCACCACCCGCACCCGGGCGCCGCGGGCTCGTAGCAGCCGCACCAGCTCAGCGGCCTTGTAGGCCGCGATGCCACCGGATATGCCCAGAAGAATCCGTTTGTCGATCAGGCCACTCACGGGCATCGCACCATTGCGTAGATTGGCGGACAAGCCTAACCTAAGCGACGGGTCTACGAAAAGCCGACCCTGGTATCAACGGGACCGCCGGGCCGTACACGGAAGCGGACCCAGGACACGGAGGTGCTCATTCATGCCCATCACCGATTGGCCTCGTGAGGAGCGACCGCGCGAGAAGCTGCTCTCCCGAGGCGCCCAGGCGCTTTCCGATGCGGAGCTTCTGGCCATCTTTCTGCGCACCGGCACCCGAGGCAAGACTGCTGTAGACCTCGCCCGGGAGCTGCTCGACACCTTCGGCACCCTGCGCAACCTGCTCGCCGCCGACTCCCAGCATTTCTGCGCCTGTCGTGGCCTGGGTCAGGCCAAATATGTGCAGCTGCAGGCGGTGCTGGAGATGAGCCGCAGGCACCTCGGCGAGACCCTGTCGCGAGGCGATGCCCTGAGCTGCCCGGACGACACCCGCGCCTATCTCAAGGCGCGACTGCGCGACTACCCGTTCGAGGTATTCGGCTGCCTATTCCTGGACAACCGCCACCGGGTGATCCGCTTCGAGGAGCTGTTTCGAGGCACCATCGACGGGGCGAGCGTGCATGCCCGGGAGGTAGTCCGCCGTGCCCTCGACCACAATGCCGCGGCGGTGATCCTCGCCCACAATCATCCCTCCGGTGTCGCCGAGCCCAGCGCGGCGGACACCCGCATCACGGAGCGGCTCAGGCAGGCCCTTTCTCTGATCGACGTGCGCGTGCTCGACCACCTGATCGTCGGCGACGCCGAGGTCACGTCCCTGGCCGAGCGCGGATTGATCTGACCCGGAGACAACCCATGGCCAAGAAGCAGACGACTCGACCGAAGCGAACGGCTGCGGACTCCCAGCTAGACCGGGTGGAGCGGCTGTCCGAGGATATGCGCCGTCGGAGGGAGAGTCAGCCGGCCGGGCTCGAGCCACCTGTCAGGGACTCGTAGCGGGATTGAACCTTTTCCACAAGGACTGTGGAAGACTGTGTGGAAAAGCCCTGGGCATCGAGCCAAGGCCCGCCCAGCAGCCGGACCGGAGACAAAACGTCCAAATTTTGGACAAAGCACAGTATCATTTGTAATTTCAATCAGTTGACTTCTTATGAAGAAAGTGGGAGTGGACATGGCCGGAAGAGAAGGGGGACTTACGGCAAGCATGTGCAAAAGCAATCGCTCGCCCTGTGCGCTCGCGGAAGGCAGAGGGCCACGCCCATGAGCGGAACACCACCCTTCTGGGTCGGAAAGCCGCTCCAGGCACTGAGCCCCGGCGAATGGGAATCCCTGTGCGATCGCTGCGGCAAATGCTGTCTGCACAAGCTCGAAGACGAAGACACCGGGCAGGTCCATTTCACAAACGTGGTCTGTCGGCTGTTCGACCAGGGCAGCTGCGGCTGCGCCGACTACGACAACCGCGCCCTGCAGGTCCCCGACTGCATCACCCTCACCCCCGAGGTGCTGCGCAACCCCTACTGGCTGCCCGCCAGCTGCGCCTATCGTCTGCGCGCCGAGGGCAAGCCGTTGCCCTGGTGGCACCCCCTGGTCTCGGGGGACCCCAGGACAGTGCTGCGCTCCGGCAGCTCCGTCTGCGGGCGGGCGGTCAGCGAGCGCGAGGCCGACGACCTGGAGCACCACCTGATCACCTGGGTGCGGTGATCCCGTGCGACGTTCGCACCAAGGCCGGGTAATCCGTATAGCCGCGCTCGTCGCCGCCGTAGAAGGAATCGAAATCCGGCTCGTTCAAGGGCGCTCCCTCGGCGAAACGCCGCGGCAGATCGGGATTGGCGATGAATAGGGTGCCGAAGGACACCAGCTCGGCCGCTCCCATGCGCACGGCCTCGGTGGCGGATTCCAGGTCGTAGCCGGCATTGGCCATGTAGGACCCGTCGAACGCTCGGCGCAGGGCCTCGAAATCGAAGGAGGCCACGGTGTCGACCAGCTCCACCACATGCAGATAGGCCAGACCGCGACCGCTGAGGCGCCTGGCCACCTCGACAAAGGTCCCCTGGGGATCGGAGTCGACCATGTCGTTGAATGCGCTGGCGGGCGACAGACGCACACCCACCCGCCCCGGGTCCCACTCCTTTGTGACCGCCTCCACCACCTCCAGCAGAAAGCGGGCACGGCTCTCTGGCGGTCCACCGTAGAGATCGGTGCGCCGATTGGTGCCGTCACGCAAGAACTGATCGATCAGATAGCCGTTGGCCCCATGGATCTCCACGCCATCGAAACCGGCTGCTCGGGCATTGGCGGCACCTTGACGGTACTCCTCGACCACTTCGGCGATATCCGAAAGCGCCATGGACCGGGGAGTCACGAAGGGCATGGGCCCCTCATAGGTCGATGCCTCCCCCTCCGGCAGCACCGACGAAGGCGCCAGCGGCGCACAGCCGTCCGGCTGAAGGGAAGGATGGGAGATGCGCCCCACGTGCCAGAGCTGGAGGAATATTCTGCCTCCCTGCGCGTGCACCGTCGCGGTCACTCGCTTCCAGCCGTCGACCTGGCCCCGGGTGTGAATGCCGGGGGTCGAGGGATAGCCGACCCCGCGCTCGGAGATCTGGGCCCCTTCGGTGATGATCAGGCCAGCGGACGCCCTCTGACGGTAGTACTCCACGTTGATGTCCTGAGGTATTCCGCCGGGCCCGGCTCTGTTGCGGGTCAACGGGGCCATGACCATGCGGTTGGCCAGGCGCAGCCCGGCCAGCTCGAAAGGGGTAAACAGGTCGATTGGCTGGTCCGAGCGATTCTGATTCGACTTCATCGAGCGTCTCCTGTGCGACGGCATCTGGCGCGCCCCGGCCCGCGGCCGCTTGTTGTAATGGACTGGCCCGAGCCCCCACATAATAGCCCCTCCGACAACCCTGAACGCTGTAAGGAATACCCCTTCTCGCGTGCCCTAAGACATTGCGCCTGCCCACAAGCCGCTCTATTTGCGATTTGGTCTGGAGAGAGGGTTATCCAGCGTCCGTTCTTGCTCAGTCGCCTGGCAGGCATCGCGAAGATGGAGCCCGGTACCCCCATCGACAAGAGTTGGTGCAGCTGCCCTGATTAGCGTCGCCGTGGTTGAAGTAGCCAGAGAGCAGGCAACGGCCCGAGCAGGCGATGCACAGGGCCCCGTGCACGAACACCTCCAGCTCCATGTCGGGGCAGGCCTGGCGGAACTCGGCGATCTCCTCCAGGGACAGCTCCCGCAACAGGATCACCCGGGTCACCCCCACCCCCTGCCAGAAACGCACCGCCGCGGCGTTCACCGTATCGGCCTGCACAGACAGGTGCACGGCCATCTCCGGCCAGCGCTCCCGCACCAGCAGGCTCAGGGTATGGGCGGACTGCTCTTTGAGCTGCTCGCTGGTCTCCTCGGTCGTCTTCACGATGGCCTGGGAGCGTTTCATCAGGGCCAGCGCGGTGCGCGTCTGCTGCTCCAAGGCGGCAGCGATGGTCTGCACCGCGGCCACCAGCTCGTCGGTAGTGGTCTCGGTCTGTCCCATGCGCTCGCCCGCCTCCTGGGTCCGTCGGATACCCTCGGCCACCACCCCCTTGATGGTGAGGTCCTTCTGGCTCAGCTTGGCCACGGAACCCAAGACCTCGATGATAGAGTCGTTCAGAGCGTCTCTCTCCCGCTCCACCTCCGAGAGGGTGGCTACGCGCTCGCCCAGGAGGGTGTCGAAGGCGTCGCCCAGAATGCCCAGCTCATCGTGGGTGGCCAGCCCGGTCACGCCGACTGTGTTCCCCGCGGCCTTTATCGTGTCGGCGGCGCGCGGCGCAACCCTGACGTCGTCGGGCGACCCTCCGCCGCTCAGGTGCAGAATGGCCTCCGAAAAGGTCTAGGTCTGTGTCGGCAGCTCGTGGAGCAGGGCTTCGAGCAGCTCGGTGTTGACGTCTTCCGGCAAGTAGTGTCTGAGCGGCATCCGTTTTTGCCCAATTTTTCATGGATTTGCCGCTACACGTAGAATCGAGTTCTTGAATTAGACCATCACAGGTGTCACGGAGAATATATCTTAACACCCTGATTATATGGTTTTTTTATTGTATCGCGGCGGTTGTTCCCGAGAGCCTATTGCCGAATAATTGCGGAAACTCGCAGGGTAGAATACTTCCTCCCTCAAACCCTCTGGCGCCGCCATGTCACTGCCTGAAGAACTCAATAGAATCGTCGATTTCGACAAGGGAGATGGTCTGATCACCGCCATCGCCCAGGATGCCGCCTCGGGAGAGGTTTTGATGGTCGCCTATATGAATCGCGAGTCTCTGTCCCGCACCCTCGAGACGGGAGAGGCCGTCTACTGGAGCCGTTCGCGTCGCAAGCTATGGCACAAAGGGGAGGAGAGCGGCAATGTTCAAAGGGTGAAAGAGCTCTACGTCGACTGCGACGGCGACGCTTTGCTGCTCAAGGTGGAGCAGATCGGGGAGGCGGCCTGCCATACCGGCAAACGGAGCTGCTTCTTCCGGCGCATCGAAGATGGCGTCCCGGTGGATGTGGGCGTGCAGGTGTTCGATCCGAAAGAGGTGTACGGAAAATGACTGATCACCAAGGCCGCCGCCTGCGCATCGGCATCCCCAAGGGCAGTCTGCAGGAGACCACCACGCGCCTGCTCAACTTGGCGGGGTTCGACCTGCGGATCTCCGGCCGCTCCTATTACCCCGATATCGACGATCCGGAGATCCAGTGCATCCTGATCCGCCCGCAGGAGATGGCCCGCTACGTGGAGCAGGGCGTCCTGGACTGCGGCATCACCGGGCTGGACTGGCTGCTGGAGACCAACGCCGACGTGGCGCAGCTGGCCGATCTCAAGGCTCCCTGGCCCAACTACGGGGTGGTCCGGTGGGTCATGGCGGCGAAGGAGGATTCCCCATTCGAGACGGTGCAAGATCTCCGAGGCAAGCGCATCGCCACCGAGGCGGTGGGGATGACCAAACGGTTTATCGCAGAGCACGGGATCGAGGCCCAGGTGGAGTTCTCCTGGGGTGCCACCGAGGTGAAGCCACCGATCCTGGCCGACGCCATCGTCGACGTCAGCGAGACGGGCTCCAGCCTGCGGGCCAATGAGCTCAAGGTGCTGCACACGGTGCTCGAGAGCACCCCCCGCCTCATCGCCAACAGGGGCGCCCTTGAAGATCCCTGGGCCGCGGACAAGCTGGATCGGCTGTTGATGCTGCTCAAGGGCGCCATCGCAGCCTCCACCCGGGTATCCGTGGCTATGAACGTCCCTCGCGAGTGTATCGACAGTGTGTTGGCATTGCTGCCGGCTCTGGGTACACCCACGGTCTCGACCCTGGCGGACGAGCACTGGGTGGACATCAGCACCGTGGTGGAAGAAAAAAAGGTGCGCGATCTGATTCCTCGCCTCTATGCTGCGGGTGCCCGGGGCATTATGGAATTGCCGATCAACAAGGTCATCGAATGACCGAGATCAAGCTGGATGTCTGAGCATGATTTCCTGGGAGGGGAAAGAAGACAGCCGAGACAGGCGTGGGGCGGTCCCTATCGGAAGGGCCTGCCGGATTCTGGGGCTGCGGCAAGAAATGAATACCCCTCTTGCGGGTCTCTGGCCGCGGCTTCGGCGTTGCGAAGACGGTTACATAGTCCGGACTATGCGCCCCTTGCCGCGCCTTGAAACCGGGGCCTCTCGGCGCTTCGCTTTCCATGCGCCGCTTGGGCACCAGTCTCGCGTCTCCTGCCCAAGCCGTTCACTGCTGCGCAGAGCTGATGACAGTCCTTAATGATAATAGTTGGCATAGACGGCCAGGGCGGCGATTCCGACGACAACCGCATAGTGGAGAGCATGGAAATTGTCCCTAACGAAGTCCCTTATCCGACGACGCGTGAGTATCGATATACGCTGCTCGTGCTTCAGCGGTGACCCAGCGTGCAGAGTCGGCCCGACAGCTATCGGGTGAAGGCCACCCGGCGGTTCATGTCCGCATAGGTGCGACGCGCCTTGCCCATGGGCACCGGATGCAGTCCCAGAGAGCCATTGCAGGCCGAGGGTCGCAGAGTATGGCGCTTTCCGCGCGTCGGCCACGACCGCCAGGAACCAGACGAAGTCTTCACGAACGCATGCCTCGACCTGACTCTTGCGTATCCTTGCCGCTCGACCCCTGCCCTTCTCCAGCTTGCCGGGTCAACCGCCCATCGGGGCGTCCGTGGTCCAACCGCAGCCAGACTCTGGCGAGATCACTGGGAGGAACGGCCGACGCGGCAAATAGGAACCGGCAGATCGGTCCTCAGCCTCCACTGGTCGCCGAGGATCACGACGGTGGTCCCAAGCTCCTGCAGCTGCCGGCACAGCGCCCGCAACAGCGCCGCTCCCGAATCAAAGATCCGCTCCACGCCGCTCAGGTCCATGATGCAGAACTTTACGTCGGCACTCAGTGCCTTTCGGATACGAAAGAGGTCCCGGCAGACGCTCACATCCAGCTTGCCCTCAAACGTCAGATCCAGTCGCTGCTCGTCGCCGATGTACGACTCGTAGATTGGCATGTCGATCCTCTTCTACTTGGCTTCGACTATCTTTAACCGTTTGCCGCGCGGATTAACGCACCTCCGGCTGCATTGTTTAGCGTAGCACCGCGTCACCGACTTGCCCATTCGTACAATTACTGAGTCGGTGACATTAGTAGGTCACTCTTAGTTAGGTCACCTTGCCTCAAGATAAGGGGGCAAGACCCGACCTGGCCCGCATTGGATCCGCCGGCCAAGCACCCCACCTCTGGACCCGAGCCCTGCCCCGACCGGGATCACGCCGCCGATCGGCCCAGTCCCAGAGGTGGCGCGATCTAGGTACCGATACCTCTCCAACGGCCTGTTAACCATGAGAATTTATGTATGACTATAGCAGTACGCGTCCTCCTAGTCGATTGATAATCATAGATATTCTTGTGTCCTGGTCCGGAGCGCGCTAGAATAGCTTCAGGCAGTCCATGGTCACTCGCAGCAACATTCGCCGCCCGCCGGGCCACTTTGACCCGGTCGCGAGCCGTGTCCTGAGACGCCCCGCGGTGTCAGGCAATGTGGCCGTATCACCCTCCGATCCCGGGCTGATGCCCACCCAGACAGGAAGCACGTCTGATGGAAAACGAGCCCCTCTATGTCGTCATGATCAGTGTTCACGGCCTCATCCGGGGGGAGGATCTGGAGCTGGGGAGGGATTCGGATACAGGCGGCCAGACCAAGTACGTGGTCGAGCTGGCCCGAGCCCTGGCCAAGCGCCCCGAGGTAGTCCAGGTGGACCTGCTCACCCGCCGGATCGTTGACCCGCACGTCAGCGCCGACTACGCCGAGCCGATCGAGATGCTATCCGACAAGGCCCGTGTCGTGAGGCTGGACGCGGGGCCCGGGGACTATATCCGTAAGGAGGAGCTCTGGGATCACCTCGACTGCTTCGCCGACAACGCGGTGGATTTTTTGCATCGCATCGACCAGGTGCCGGACGTCATCCACAGCCACTATGCGGATGCGGGCTATGTCGGCCAGAGGCTGGCCCATGTGTTCGGCTCGCCCCTCGTGCACACGGGCCACTCTCTGGGCCGGGTCAAGCGCGGCCGCCTACTGGCCACGGGGATGAGCCGCGACGCGGTTGAGGGCCGCTACAACATGGCCAGACGGATCAGCGCCGAGGAAGAGACGCTGGCCACTGCGGAGCTGGTCATAGCCAGCACCCGCAACGAGATCGACGAGCAATACGCGCTCTACGACTACTACCAGCCGGAGCGTATGCGGGTGATCCCACCCGGCACCGACCTGGAGCGCTTCCACCCCCCGATCGGCGATGAGCACGACTCGCCCATCGCCCAAGAGATTAACCGCTTCCTCAGTGACCCGGACAAGCCCATCATCCTGGCCCTGTCCCGACCCGACGAGCGCAAGAACATTTTGGCCCTGGTCCAGGCCTACGGCGAGTCGGAGGCCTTGCAGGCGCTGGCCAACCTGGTGATCGTGGCCGGCAACCGCGACGACATCCGAGAGATGGAATCGGGCACCCAAAAGGTGCTCAACGACCTGCTGGTGCTGATAGACGCCCACGACCTCTACGGCCGAGTGGCCTACCCCAAGCACCACAGCTTCGACGAGGTCTCGGCGATTTACCGCCTGGCAGCAGCCTCCCGCGGGGTGTTCGTCAACCCGGCCCTGACCGAGCCCTTCGGGCTTACGCTGCTGGAGGCCGCCGCCAGCGGGCTGCCCGTGGTGGCCACCGAAGACGGAGGCCCAACGGACATCCTGGCCAATTGCCAAAACGGCCGCCTGATCGATCCCCTCGACACCCACGACATCAGCCAGGCACTGATGGAGACGCTCCAGGACCCGGATGTGCACGCCAGCCTCGCCCGCAATGGCCTGGACGGAGTGCAGGCCCACTACTCGTGGAGCGGCCATGCAGCCTCCTACATGGCCGCAGTCGCCCCGCTGGTCGAGCGCGCCGAGCGGGCCCCCCGCGCCGCGGTGGTGCGTCGCCCCAGGCTGTACCACGACCGGGCCATATTCTCCGACCTGGACCAGAACCTGCTGGGCGATCCGGAGTCCCTGGGCACCTTCGTGGAGTTCGTCCGCCGCAATCGCAAGTGCACCAGCTTCGGGATAGTCACCGGGCGGCGCCTGGAGTCGGCCCTCAAGGTCATGAAGCGTTACGGCATCCCGCGCCCCGACGCGCTGATCACCAGCGTGGGAACGGAGATCCACTATGCCCCGCGGCTCACCATCGACACCGCCTGGATCGACCACATCGACCACATGTGGAACCCCAAGTCTATCCGACGGGTGCTCGACGAGCTGCCGGGCCTGAAGCTGCAGTCCACGGAATTTCACAGCCGCTTCAAGCTCAGCTACTACATCGACCCGACCAAGTCCCCGAGCCTCGATGAGATCAATCGTAGGCTCCACCAGGAGGAGCAAGCCGCCAGCACCATCCTGTCCTTCGGCCAGTTCCTGGACGTGGTGCCCCAGCGCGCATCCAAGGGCCTCGCCCTACGCTACGTGGCCCACCAGTGGGAGATCCCGCTGGAGCACGTACTCGCCGCAGGTGGCTCTGGGGCCGACGAAGACATGATGCGCGGCAACACCCTCGCAGTCGTAGTGGCGAACCGTCATAATGAAGAGCTATCGTCTCTCACCGACACCGATCGGGTCTATTTTGCAACTCAGCCCTTTGCCCGCGGCATCCTCGAGGCTATAGACCACTACGACTTCCTGGGCGAGTGCCGCGTGCCCGCCCCCGACCCCCACCCGGAGTGAGCATGGACCGACGCATCCTGATTTGTACCGACCTGGACCGCACCCTGCTGCCCAACGGGCACCAACCCGTCTCCCCGGAGGCACAGGAGCGGTTCGCCCGATTGGCCGATCATCCCGAGGTGGCCCTGGCCTACGTCAGCGGACGCTATCGCGGTCTGGTGGAGGCAGCCATCGAAGAGTACGGCATCCCGATCCCCGACTACGTCGTCGGCGACGTGGGTACCAGCATCTACACCGTCGCCGACCGCGACTGGACGCTCTGGGCCGCCTGGGCTGAGGCCATAGGTCCGGACTGGGCGGGGCTGAGCCACCAGTCCCTGCACCAGATGTTCGCAGACCTGCCCGACCTGAGCCTGCAGGAGCCCCACAAGCAGGGTCCGTTGAAGCTCAGCTACTATGCCCCGGCGGACCTGGATCGGGCGACGCTGGACACCATGGAGTCACGTCTCAAGGCCTGCGACATCCAGGCGCGACTGATCTGGAGTGTCGACGAGACCGTTCCGGTCGGACTGGTGGACCTACTACCCTTCTCCGCAAGCAAGCTTCATGCCATCGAGTTTCTCGTCGCCGAGAAAGACTTCTCCCCAGGGCGAGTGATCTTCGCGGGGGACAGCGGGAACGACCTGCCCGTGCTCACCAGCCCTTTGCAGGCCGTGCTGGTCGCCAATGCCACAGACGAGATGCGTGCCGAGGCCCTGGAAGAGGCCCGACGCAAGGGTACGCTCGACACCCTCTACCTCGCCCGGGGAGGCTTCCTAGGAATGAACGGCAACTACAGTGGGGGCATACTCGAAGGACTCGCCCACTATCTGCCGGAAACTGCTGAATGGATGGCGCCCTAGCCGCAGGAAGCCGGTACCCCAAAATTGCCGCAAACCCGGCCTCGAATGCCATCGCGGCCGTTACCCTAAGAAGCGGCGGTTGGACGGAGTGCAGCGTGCGTCGCGCAGGGTGTGTGGCAAGGTCCGCCGACGAGTAGGCGAGCACCGCTGCCGGCCCCGTAGAGCCATCGGACAATCTCCTTCATTGCAGACGATCTCCTTCGAGCAACAGTCGGGTGTCATGATCGGTTTGGGGGCAGGGTCCGGAAGAACGCTCCAGCCTCCTTTTGCTATGCTCCTGTCGTACGGCGATGTCCCGAAGTCCGTTGTCAATGCCATTGAGCTTAGAAGTAGAGGGTTGTCCGGAGCCCGCTCCAAGGGGCGCCGTGAACCCTTCCCTGGGGGCTCGGCTGCGGCCATCCTGGCCGCAGACGCCCTTGGAGCGGGCCCCGGACAACCCTCCGTCGGCCGCCCTGAGCGTTAACTCAATGGCATAGAGTCCGCTGTAAAAAAGGGGAAGAAAATGGGTCTGCGCTTCGTTGCGGTCGTGTCCTGCCTCGTGGTATCGGCGCTGTGCACGGAAGCCCCGGCAGCCACCGGCGACACGGCCACCTATCGCCAGTGGATTCGGGACATGAAGGAGCAGCCGCGTGGCCCCTTCAAGCAGCTGCGCTGGTTCTGCAACGACGGCACCGTGCATCCGCCCAAGCCCTATCCCTGCGAAGAGCGCGACGGCGGCTATCAGCACGGCCAGTGGGACCAACGTACCCTTGCGCTTCGCGACGCGGGCTATCTGATCGCCAACGTCCTGGCCGGCTACGACCCGCAGGCCCAGCTGGCTCAGCCCGGCTTCCTCGACGCCTACCACCAGCTGTTGATCGAGAAGTTCCTGGTACAGGCCGATGACGGCTGGATCTTGCGCCAGGCCCAGTTCTATCGCGGCGCCCTGCAGGAAGAAGACGAGCGCGAAGGCGCGCGCGGCCTGCTGATCGCGCTGGCCGGACAGGGCGACTGGATCGGCTACCGCTACCCGGCCCTGCGCATCGGCGCCGCCCTGCTGCCCCACGGAGAGAGCACCGCCTCGGTCCAGAAGATTCGCCAGCTCTCGGGCGCCCTGGCGGGACAGGACCCCGGCTTCAAGGAGCTGCGAGTCAAGATCCACGGCAGCCCCGAGGCGAGCGATGCCCAGGCCGTGCGCAATTACGCCGCCTCGGTGAGCGATCCCGATCTGGCCGAAAAATATGCGGACCTCGCCGCCGAGATCGACCGTGTCTACCAGGCCCCGCCGCTGCCTGATCATCTGGAGACGGCGGCCGCCATCTTCTCCCGCGGCCCCTGGCTGCAGAAGCTGCTGCGCGATGCCGCCTCGGAGCTGCGCAAGGACAGCTCGCCCGAGCACCAGTATCGCGTGACCGCAGAGTTGCTGGCGGACCTGCGCGACGCCATGCCCCGCATCAAAAGCCCCTCGGCGCGCCTGCGGGTGCTGGACCTGAGCCTGGAGGTGGAGACCGCCAACTTCGGCGCCGGGGCGAAGCTGCGCCCGCAGATACCGCAGCAGACCCGGGCCCAGCGGCTCCATTGGCTGGCCGCTGCCATCGATGCCGCCTACGGCACGGGCCTGATCAACCACCGGGGTCGTGCCGAGCTGGTGGCAGCCCTGGCCCCCATGGACAAGCCGAACGTCACCCTGGGCGCCTACATGGACACCCTGAGCTATCTGGGCCGGGTGCCTGGCTGGGGCACCCAGGCGTTGCGCTTCGAATTCTTCGGTTCCATGCAGAAGCTGGCCGAGATCGAGCCCAAGGCGATGCTGTTCATACAGGACCAGCTGCGCGGCAGCCCGCTGCTCTTCTATTCCCAGGTCCTGGACGGCCTGTCCCGGGATGCCAACCGCCTGGCCGGGGTGCACCACAAGCTGTTCGGCGAGGAGATAGGCGTGGGCTTCCGGGCACTCAATCCCGGCCTCGCCCGTGGCGTGCTGCATGCCAACCCGGACCTGGATGCCGTTGCCGGCTTCGAGCCCGACGGCATCTATCTGCTGCCGGAGACCATCTCGGACCTGCCGCCCGTGGCCGGCATCATGACCGCCGGCGAAGGCAATCCCCTCTCCCACGTGCAGCTGCTGGCGCGCAACCTGGGCATCCCGAACGTGGGCGTGGACCAGGATCTGCTGGGCAAGATCCGCGCCCATGACGGCGAGGAGGTGGTGCTGGCGGTCAGTCCCGGCGGCCTGGTGGAGCTGGACCGGATGGACCAGCGTCACGCCAGTCTGTTCAAGGATACCGAGACGGGCGGCGACGTGGTGATCCGGCCGGATCTGGACAAGCTCAACCTGTCGGTGAGGCGTTTCTTGAGCCTGGACGAGCTGCGCGCCCGGGACTCGGGCCGCGTGGTTGGCCCCAAGGCTGCCAAGCTCGGCGAGCTCCGCCACAGCTACCCGGATGCGGTCGCTCCGGGGCTGGCCATTCCCTTCGGCATCTTCCGGGAGGCGGTCCTGGACAAACCCTACGGGGGCAGTGGCCAGACCGTCTTCGAATGGATGGTGCAGCAGTACCGCCGCATGCAGGCCATGCCTGAGGGCTCGGCCGAGCGCAAGCGCTTCACCGAGGCATTCCGCGCCGAAATCTATGATCGGATTGCCGGCACCCGCCTGGACGAAGGGCTGCGTCGGCAGCTGCGCCAGGGCATGATGCGCGTGTTCGGCGCCACCGACGGCTTCGGCGTCTTCGTGCGCTCGGACACCAACGTAGAGGACCTGCCCGGATTCACCGGGGCTGGCCTGAACCTGACCCTGCCCAACGTGGTGGGCTTCGAGCAGGTGGTCGAGGCCATCCCGAAGGTCTGGGCCTCGCCCTTCACCGCCCGCGCCTTCGCCTGGCGCCAGTCGCACATGGAGACCCCTGAGCACGTCTATCCCGCGGTGCTGCTGCTCAAATCCGTTCCCAACGACAAGTCCGGCGTGCTGGTCACCCGGGACATAGACACGGGTGCCGACGGCATACTCTCGGTGGCGGTGAACGAGGGCGTGGGCGGCGCCGTGGACGGCCAGTCGGCCGAGTCCCTGCGCATCGACACCCGCACGGGCAAGGTGCGCGTGCTGGCCATGGCCACCGCACCCTGGCGGCGCAACCCGGTCGCCTCCGGCGGCATCGAGAAGGTGCCCACCAGCGGCTCGGACACCGTGCTGCAGCCCGACGAGATCCGCCAATTGATCGCCTTCGCCAAGGACCTGCCGAAACGCTTTCCCTCCATCGCCGACGATGCGGGCAGGCCGGCGCCTGCCGACGTGGAGTTCGGCTTTCTCGGCGGCAAGCTGCAGCTGTTCCAGATCCGGCCCTTCCTGGAGAGCCGCAAGGCGCGCGGCAGCGACTATCTCAACCGGATGGACCGCGCCCTCTCCATACGGCTCGACCAACGCGTTGATCTGGAGGAGGTCCCAAGATGATGCGTCGGCTTCCCCTCGCCCTGCTGCTCGCCTGGCTGCTGACCCCCTTGCCGGCCAAGGCCTATCCGCTCGACGGCTATGCCGAGACAGGCATTCGACGCGTCGAGGGTGCCCGCCTGACCGATGAAGGCGTCATCTGGGGCCGAAAGCAGCCGCCAGGCGCCCTCTTGCCCACCGAGGCAGTGGATCTGCGGCTGCTCGATCACCGCAACCTGGACCTCCCGGAGCCGGACCCGGCATTCACCCGGCAGATCCGCAACCTGCTGGGAGCGAGCGCGGACCGCTACGGAGTGGCGGTGTTGGACATCACCGACCCGAGCCATCCCCGCTACGCCGAGTACCGCGGAGACTACCGCCAGAACGTGGGCAGTGTGGGAAAGCTGCTGGTGGCGCTGGCGTTGTTTCAGGGACTGGCCGACGCCTGGCCGGACGACCTGGACAAACGTCGCCAGATCCTCAAGGACACCATCGTGACCGCGGACGATTTCAGCCACTCGGATCACCACAAGATCCGCCTCTTCGATGTGCAGAGCCGCACCCTCACCCGCCGCTCCCTGCGCGACGGGGACAAGGGCTCGCTGTGGGAGTACCTCGACTGGATGCTGTCGGCCAGCTCCAACTCCGCCGCCGCCATGACCATGCGCGAAGCCATGCTGCTCAAGCACTTCGGCAAGGACTACCCGCCCTCGGAGGAGGAGATCAAGCGCTTCTTCTCGCAGACCCCCAAGCACGATCTGACCGAGCTGTTCAAGCGCACCTTCTTCGACCCGGTCACCCGCAACGGTCTGGACCTGGAGCAGCTGCGCCAGGGCAGCTTTTTCACCCACCAAGGCAAGAGAAACGTGCCCGGAGGTGGCAGCAGCTACGGCACCGCCCGGGAGCTGATGAGATACGTGCTGCGCATGGAGCAGGGGCGGCTGGTCGACGACTTCTCCAGCCGCACCATCAAGCGCCTGCTGTACATGACCGAGCGGCGCATTCGTTATGCCTCATCGCCTGCACTGCGCGACTCGGCCGTTTACTTCAAGTCCGGCTCCCTCTACCAGTGTCGACAAGAGGAGGACTTTAGCTGCGGCAAGTACATGGGCAATGTGAAGAACTACATGAACTCTGTGGCCATAGTGGAGACAACCACCGGCGGACGTCACCTCGACTACATGGTGACCCTCATCTCCGACGTGCTGCGCAAGAACTCCGCGGTGGACCACCAGACCCTGGCCACCCGCATCCACCGTCTGATCGAGCGAGCCCACCCGGCGGCGGCGACGTCCGAAGGCACGCCGCCGGAGACCGGCGCAGACCAACCTTGATCCTAGCCCGAAGAATACACCGCAGAGGCGCAGAGAACGCAGAGAACGCAGAGTATTGAAAATGATCGCAGCTCTAGAATCGGGACGACTTCGGCGCATCCAAAAATGGTTGTTCACGATGTCCCGCAACCCATTGTTGTCTCAGCGTCCTCTGCGCCTCTGCGGTTCATTCGTGAAAAATCCGGGCTAGAAACGGCAATTGGAACCGCCGAGGCGCGGAGGACGCGAAGGCAGACACGTACCGAAAGCGAAAGAACCTCCTTCACCCAACGCCTGATGCCCGCTTCCAGGAGACTTCCTTTACGAACTTGGCGATCTTGGCGTCTTGGCGGCTCAAATGCTCCTTCGAGAAGGTGAGGCCCATCCGATGCGTCGCGCGCTGATCCTGGCCTTCGTCCTGAACCTGGGCCTCGCCTTGGCGGCGCTGGCTGTGTCACCCCCGAAAGTGGCCATCCATTTCGGCACGGGCGGCATGCCAGACGGCTGGGCCCCCGCCTATGCCAACGCCCTCTTGATGGCCGGCCTCGATGCGCTGATCCTGCTGCTGTTCCTCTTCGCCCCGCGGATGATTCGCAGAACCCCCGCTCGATGGATCAACCTACCGAACAAGACCTACTGGCTACGTGAAGAGAATCGGAACAGGATGGAGCTGATCCTTGCCCGACGTCTGGACCAGTTCGGAGCAGTGACCTTCCTGCTCCTGTTCCTGCTCGGCCTGCTCGTCCTCCAGGCGAACCTCTCCAACCCCGTGCATCTGCGTGAAGACATCCTCTGGTGGGGGATGGGCGCCTACGTGATCTACTCGGTCGGCTGGACGCTCAGACTGAAGAGAGACTTTCGCGTCCCGAAAACCGCCCGCTGACCTGGCGGAACGCGCTCGGATGCGTGGCCCCGCGGGTTGACGGTGGACTGGCCGGCAAGACGCCCGATGAGAAAGCACCCCGGGGCCGCGGCCTGTTCGAAGAGCTGTTCACGGCCTCGGCCGTCATCAAAGATGACCGTCGAGTCTTTCGCCTGCTCCTCCCCCACGCATGAGGGAGGCCGGGAGTCGGTTGCTCCTCCCCCACGCGTGGGGGAGGCCGGGAGGGGGAGCAGCCCTTGCATTTCCGTCCCCAGCGCGCCATGATTTCCCCGTCCACCTCGACGGATGACGAAGGATCATGGGGACAAACAGCCGACCACCACCTTTCTGGGAACGTGCGAGCCAGCAGCTAGCCGTCGTCGGGCGGCTCCCGCTTAGGCGTATCCGCGTTCCTCGAAGCCGCCCGCTCCCGCACCGCCCCAGGATTCAGCCTGAGTGTCGCACCCAGAGGGCTCCGTACCGCCTGTCTCTGCAGAGGCACGATCAACTCATCGGTCAGCGTCACGACCCGATCCTTGTCACCTTTGCCGTTGCGCACCACCACGGCCCTGTGGACGAAGTCCAGGTCCTTGACCCGCACCCGCAGGCTTTGCTTCAGACGAAGCCCCGAGCCGTACTGCAGGCAGCCCAACAGCCAATACCACCTTTCAACCGTTTGAGTACCTCGCAGACTTCCCGCTGCGAAGGCACTAAGGGCAGGCGCTTCGGATTCTTGGCTCTCACGACCCCTCCAATCGTCTCCAGCGGTCGCTCCAAGACTACCTTGTAGAGAAAGACAGTTGCGTTAAGCGCCTGATTCTGCGTGCTCGCTGCCACGTTGCGTTGCGTCGCGAGATGCGACAGGAACGCCGCCCCCTCGACCTCGCCCATCTTTTCTGGCCGGCGCTTTTTGTGGAACAAGATCAACCGTTTGATCCAGCGGACGTAGGCATCCTAGCCCGCGTTTCTCACCAGGGTCCGTCGCGAGGCGTCCGGGGTGCCCGTGGATGCAAGGCACGCGACCGACCGGGCGCACAGGCGTACTTGACAGTACGTCGAGAACCCGGGCCGAGCGCAACGCCGCAGGCGCGGGCAGATAGGGCGCCGCAGCAGGAGC
>Ga0210096_1000087_pt1 | contig 42645 bp, 38 predicted proteins | sample China_Galinas_PW_4_FD_184864 | JGI IMG/M metagenome (GOLD analysis project Ga0210096, IMG submission 184864) | Wetland microbial communities from San Francisco Bay, California, USA, that impact long-term carbon sequestration - China_Galinas_PWA_D2... | ecosystem: Environmental > Aquatic > Marine...
TGGTCCGGTCGCCCAGCGAAGGGCCCCGGGACTTCGCACAGAGGGTGGGGCGGGCGCGTCCGGATCTGGCCGACCAAGTCGCGTCAATCACCTCGGTGTATGTCTCATTGCGCTACGGGCGGGACGCCTCGGCGGATGCGGCTCGACGGCTAAAGCAGCTGGTGGACAGGCTCGAGGTCTGAGCGAGCCCGTAATCGTAACCGGACGCTCACAAGGGGCCTTGGACCTCGGGGCAAGGTCTGTAGAATAGCTCGCAAGGTCGGTGGACCGCGGCGATCCGGCCATCGCATGGTGCGGCGGGCGGTCTGATTAGCTCTAATTCGGGAGAAGCGATAGAAATGAAAGCTCTGGGCAGACTTCTGATCACGGCCGGGCTGCTGGGCGCTGCCTCGGCTCAGGCGGCGGAGATGACCGTGTGCATCGCGGACGCAAGGATCCCGAACAACCCCCGTTATCTCAATTACCTGGCAACCACCCAGACGCGGTTGATTTGTGAGATCAACCGAGACAACTATCGGCCGACATTGCCCGATCTTTACAGCGAGGGCTGGCGTCTGATGCAGGTCGTCGGTGGTGAGCAGACACCGCCCCAGCCCGGGCAGACCGCACGCTCGCCTCTCTACTATCTCGAGCGAGAGGCGTCAGCCCATCCCCCGGCAGTGCCAAGCTCGGAGATGTCGGCACCCGACGAAGCACAAGAGCCGGCCGAGGAGCCCGAGAAGAAGAAATTCTCTCTGTTTTGACACCCGTCGGGCGCGCAGTGTCGGTGACCCGCCAGCTCAGTCCAGGACCTCGGATCTTTGGCTCCAAGACCCGTCTCTGGCCTCGCGCTCTTCGCGGTACTGGGGGAGCCGACCATCCAGACCACTGAGCACCGCGGGGAGCACCGCTTGGGCGCTGTCGATCCGAGGCAGATAGACATAGTCGGCTCCGGCTGCGTACAGACGGGGGACCTCCCGGAGTTCAATGGCGCTTGCGATGATCGCCGCGTCGGGCGCCATATGGCGTACCACTTTCACTATGTCGCGGTTGCGAGTGCCCTTGAGCAGGTCGTCCGGTACCGCAACCACGACCACGGCCGCCTTGTCGACACCGCAGTGATGGAGGGTCTCGGGATTTCGCAGGTCCCCATAGCAGACAGTCGCACCCCTATCGTTGATTCGGCTGTGGAGCCCGACGTTGTAGTCGACCACCAAGGTCCGGCTTAGTAGACCCGGGCAGCGGAGGCCCAGCTCATGAAACAGGGACGAGGCGATCCGATGGAAGCCGAGCAGAGCGACGGAATAGGAGGTCTCCTCGTCGGACTTCGCGGAAGGGGGCTCCTTGAACCCCAGTCGACCCAGCCAGGGTCCGAGGCGCTGTTGGATCGCATCCGCCTGCTTGAAGAGAAACGGGGTCGCCAGGGCAGTGAGCACAAACGCGAAGATGACGACGGTGTTGAGTTCTGGCGTGATGTGGCCGAGTGCGAGCCCCGCATAGGTGATGACCAGGCCGAATTCGGACACCTGAGCCAGGCGGGTGGAAGAGAGAAGGGCGTTGCGTCGGTCGAGTCCTGCCCAATAGAAGAGAGGGAAGAAGACCAGATAACGGGCCACCACCGCCAGAAAGGAAAGGGCCAGCGCCAGACCAACCACCTGGAGGCCATTCGGCAGAGGAATCCCCATCCCCAGGGCGACGAAGAAGAGGGTGACGAAGAAGTCCTTGACTATCGCCACCTTGCCGACCACGTCCGTGCTGTAGGGAAGGCTGGCGATGCTGGTCCCCGCGATCAGGGCGCTCATTCCGGCTCCAACCGCCAGGTGCAGATTGAAGCCCAAGAGCCGCTCGGTCAGATAGTCCAGGCCGGAACCGAGAAAGACCAGGCCGAAACACCACCCGATGGCCGCCACAAGGAGCAGCTCGGGCACCTTGGCGATCCAACGAAAGGCCACTGGCAACAGATACTTGGCCATGACCACAGCCGCGATCGCCAGGACACCGATGCCGAGGAAGGACAGCAGAATGGGCAGCGGCTCGGGATGGGAGAAATTGGGCTGAACGGCGATCACGATGATCGCCCAGATATCCTGGAAGATGAGCAGGCCGACGCTGACCCGGCCTGCAACAGTGTCCATTTGAAAGCTTTCCTGAAAGAGCTTGACGACCAGCAGAGTGGAAGAGGCGCCCAGGATGAGACCGACATAGAGGGGTGCATATCCGCCGGCACCATCAGGGCCCTGCGGTCCCAGCACGGCCGTGCCGACTCCAAGGCCGATCAAGATCTTGGTCATCAGGATGCCGAAGAGCACGCACAGGGGGAACTGGAGCAGACCGGTGAGGATGATGGTGCGACCGCTGACCAGGATCTTACGCAGGTCCAGCTCGAGTCCGATCACAAAAAGGAGAAGGATCAACCCCAGCTGCGCGATGGTCTCGATGTTGGCCGGGTCGGTGACCATATGGAATCCGATAGGGCCGGCGAGCACGCCCGCGACCAGAAAGGCAGCGATGGACGGAATCTGGAGGCGGTTGAACACCACCGCGAGCAGGGCCGCGAGCAGCAGGCTGGAGCCGATATCGTGGACCAGCGGAGGCATGTCGGCGCCGGAAGCCTGGGCGAGAGCCGGAAGCACGGCGCCAGCGAAGACAATCGGGAGAACGACTGGTATTTTCGATCGCATGGAGGACAAGGGGTCTGGGCGCGCCGACGGGCAAGACATCGCGGAAAGCCTGGGATTGTAGCTCAGTTCGATTGGGGTGGAGCGGGTGGCGCTTCTGTCGGCCTTGGTGTACAGGTTTTGAAGCTCTATTTTCCAATGCAGAAGGTCGAGAAGATGCGGCCGAGAAGATCTTCGGACGTGACCTCTCCGGTGATCTCGGACAACGCCTGCTGGGCAGCGCGCAAGTCCTCCGCCAGCAGCTCAGCGGAGTGGGAGGTCTGAAAGGACCGCTGACCCTCGGCAAGACTGGCCCGGGCTCGATCCAGAGCATCGAGATGGCGGCGACGAGCCATGAAGGCGCCCTCGGTCGGGCCTCGGTATCCGATGAGATCCTTGATGACATGGCGTAGCTGGTCCAGCCCTTCGCCTGTCTTGGCGGACAGGGCGATTTCGGTCCCGTAATCGCTGGAGACGGGTCCGGCCGGGCGACCGCTCAGATCGATCTTGTTGAGCAGTCGCAAGATCGGGACCTTCGCGGACATGGGGGGTAGATCCGCTGGCTCCCAGGCATGGTGGCTCTGATCGTCGGCGATCCAGAGCAGGAGATCGGCGGCGGCTATCTCCTCCCGAGCCCGGCGTATTCCTTCCTGCTCCACGCGGTCGGTGCTCTCTGTCAGGCCCGCGGTATCGATCAGATGTACTCGCAAGCCCTCGATCTGGACCTCCTCTCGCAACAGATCCCGAGTCGTGCCGGGCAGGTCGGTGACTATGGCGCGGTCTTGGCCCGCCAAGGCGTTCATTAGGCTGGACTTGCCGGCATTGGGGCGTCCCGCGATGACGATGGTGACCCCGTCCCGGACCAGGCGTCCTATCGCAGCATTGGCATACACCTGGTTGATTTGAAAAAGGATATCATCAAAGTGATCACTCACTTTACCATCGGTCAAGAGGTCTGTCTCCTCGTCCGGGAAGTCCAGAACGGCCTCCACATAGACCCGCAATCGCATGAGGGCGTCGACCAGCGCATGGGCATGGCGGGAAAGCTCCCCTTCGAGCGAGCGTTTGGCCAAGCGGGCCGCCATTGCTGTCTGACTGTCGATCAGATCGGCGATGGCCTCGGCCTGCGCCAGATCGAGCTTGCCGTTCAGGAAGGCACGCTCGGAGAACTCTCCAGGCCGAGCGGGGCGGGCACCGAGAGAGAGGACGCGACGCAGCAGCAGGTCCAGGACAACGGGGCCTCCGTGGCCGTGCAGCTCCAGGACTTCCTCGCCTGTGAAAGATCTCGGTGCCGGGAAGTAGAGGGCTATGCCTTCGTCGATGGAGGACCGGTCCTGGTCGAGGAAAGGACAATAATGGGCATGACGCGATCTGGGGGCAAAGCCCAGCACACCTTGAATGATCGGGAGCAGAGAAGGTCCGGAGACGCGGACTATTCCGACTCCGCCACGACCCGGTGGTGTGGCGACGGCCGCGATGGTGTCCCGATCCATTGACTCACTTGGCTGCCTTCTCGATCCGACGAGTGATGTACCACTGTTGGGAGATGGACAGCAGATTGTTCACCACCCAATAGAGGACCAGTCCCGCGGGGAAGAAGGCGAAGAATGCCGTGAAGACGAACGGCAGGGTCATCATGATCTTGGCCTGCATGGGATCTGGAGGCGCAGGATTGAGCTTCTGCTGAACGAACATGGAGATGCCCATGATAACGGGCAGGATGTAATAAGGGTCCTTCACCGAGAGGCTGTGGATCCAGAGAATGAAGGGCGCGTCGCGCAACTCGACGCTTTCCAATAGCACCCAGTAGAGCGCGATAAAAACAGGGATTTGGACCAGGATCGGCAGGCAGCCGCCCAGAGGATTGATCTTCTCTTTCTTGTAGACCTCCATCATCGCCTGGTTCAGGCGCTGCTTGTCGTCGCCATAGCGTTGCTTGAGCTGCTGGAGCTTCGGACCCATGCGACGCATATTGGCCATGGACTTGTAGCTGGTCTCCGACAGCTTGAAAAATGCCAGCTTGATAAGAATGGTGAGCAAGATGATAGCCCAGCCCCAATTGTCAGCCAGTCCGTGTAGCTTGGTGAGAAGCCAGAAAAGTGGCTGCGCTATGACCGTGAGCCAGCCGTAATCGACGGTCAGATCGAGACCGGCAGCAACCTCGGAAAGCGAGTTTTGGAGCTTAGGCCCTACCCAAAGCTCGGAGGAAAGCTGCTGGGTCTGCCCGGGGGCAACGGTGACGCCCGATCCGTACATGCCTATGAGGTAGCGGTCGCCCTTGAGGACCTTTGTGAAGAAATGCTCAGGTGAGTCGACCGGGGGTACCCAGGCAGAGAGAAAATAATGTTGGATCAAGGAGATCCAACCCCCCGTGACGTCGATATCGTATTTGTCGGCAGCAAAATCGTCGAAGGCGATCTTGCGGTACTTTTCCTCGGGTGTGTAGAAGGCAGCGCCTGTGAAGGTGGGTAGGAGCCGTGACTGGCTACCCGGGTCGGGCTTGGTGCGCTGCAGCTGATGGTAGTCCCGACCGACCCAAGCCACGGCGGAGTTGTTGATGACCTCGTGGGTAACTTTGATCAGGTAGCTACCGCGAGTGAGTTCGAAGCGCTTCACCACCTTGATGCCATCCGGATTTGTCCAGACCATGCCGACCACGAGCGTGTTCTGTCCGTCGGCAAGCTGATAGCTCTGCTTTTCGACCTGGTAGACCGCCTCGTGGGTAGGGGCGAGGTCAGAGTCGGCACCGATCAGTCCGGATTGGGCGATATTGTAGAGCGTCGGATCGTCTCCCAGCAGCTCGAAGGGCGCCCGATTCTTGACGGAAGTGGGATAGGCACGGAGAGAGGCACGGGTGACCGTGCCTCCTCTTGGATTGATCTCCACATCGAGCAGGTCTGTGCTCACCTCGATAGGAGCCAAGGATGGCACGGAAACCCTAGACTTGATGAGGGGCGGGGGGGGCACAGGCGAAGCGGCCTCCTTAGGGGGCCTGGGAAAGTCCGTAGAGCCTGAGTCCGGCGCGGGTAAGCCGGTCTCTATAGGCGCAGCAGGTGACGAAGCCAGCTGACCGTAGTCCTTCTGCCACGCTTGCCATATTAAGACCAGGACGAGGGCGAGGGCGGAAAACAGGATCAAACGCTGGTTATCCATGGGGGACCTTGGGCTTGCCTTTGGCGCTGGGACGAGTGGTTAATCCAATGCGTGGGAAGAGTAACGAGTCGTGACCCTGTCCCAATGACGATCGAGAGATGCAAAGATTTCCTGATTGGGTCGGTGAGCGAGTCTTGCTCGGGCCAGAACTACGATGTCGACTGGAGGCAGTCGACAACGGGCCTGGCGAAAGCTCTCGCGAATCAACCGCTTGATGCGGCTTCGGTCGACAGAGCGATGTAGGTGCCGCTTCGACAGGGCGAGGCCCAGCCTTGGCTGATTGCCATGGGAGATACAGGTCAAGACGACGAAGCAGCGGTCGACCGATTTCTGGGGCTCGTCGAATACCCTGCGGAAGGCGGCTGCCCGCCGGAGTCGGGCCTCGGGGGGAAATCGTGCGGTACCGGCATCCGCAAGCGTCACACCGTCAGGGTGTCAAACGAGCCCGACTTTTCGCTCGCCTTGCGCGGAGCACGCTCCGGCCGCTCTTGGAAGCCATGCGAGCACGAAAGCCGTGGGTACGAGCACGTTTGAGGCGACTGGGTTGAAAAGTTCTCTTCATGAGCTGTATCCGCTAGGGGCCGTGACGCTGGTAAAACCGGCCGGAAAAAAGAGGGTTAGAGTAATTTCTTGTGCGTCTCGTGTCAACAAGAGAGGGCGCCGGGGATGGCGTCGAGGGCTGTGGATAAGTCCCAGGAAGCAGAGTAGACTGACTGGTGCAATGCGGCCTACAAGCCATGCCGCTGCGAGGAGGGGACACGGGCTGGCATGTCGCTTCGCGCAGTCGTTGTGAGCTGGGCCCATAAGAGGATCTCGCCCGTCGATCAAGGTCACCGGTAAGGACCCTGACGCTGCGTGAGGGTGGCACGGAGTACGCGGTACGGAATCGGAGTCCGTGTCTCTGTGCAGCGATCCCCAAATCTCTGTCCCTTCTGACACTCATGGTGAGCGACATCGACATTTGGTCCCGTTGCCTCGATCTGTTGGAGGCCGAGCTTGCCCCCCAACAGTTCAATACCTGGATCCGGCCCCTACAGGCGACGATCGAAGATGGGCGACTGCGTCTACTTGCCCCCAATCGGTTCGTCAGAGATTGGGTGCGGAACAACTACCTGGTAAAGATCGATCAGCTGGTCGGCGAGATCTCCGGGTCCGGCCTTCCCCCAGTTAGCCTGGAGATAGGGTCGCGATCGAAGAAACCCTCCAGAACGGAGGCCGGGGGGCCGCCAAGCGGCCGGGCAACCAGTCCTCTGGGTATGGGAACAAACTCGGAGCCTCCAAACTTTCCATGCAACATCAATGCCGGTTTTAGCTTTGAGACCTTCGTGGAAGGCAAGTCGAACCAGCTCGCTAGGGCGGCGTCGATGCAGATCGGGGAGAACCCTGGCACGGCTTACAACCCCCTGTTTATCTACGGCGGCGTTGGGCTCGGGAAGACCCATCTGATGCATGCAGTGGGCAACGTGATCCTCGACAGAAAACCGGCAGCTCGAGTGCTGTACCTGCACTCCGAGGGTTTCGTGGCCGAGATGGTCAAAGCGTTGCAGCACAACCGAATCGATGATTTCAAACGGCGTATCCGCTCGGTCAACGCGTTGCTGATCGACGATGTGCAGTTCTTCGCCGGGAAAGAGCGGTCTCAGGAAGAGTTCTTTCATACCTTCAATGCCTTGTTTGAATCCCAGCAACAGATCATCTTGACGAGCGAGCGGTTTCCCAAGGAGGTGAGCGGCCTGGAAGAAAGGCTGAAATCTCGCTTCGGATGGGGCCTGGCAGTTCAGATAGAGCCGCCGGATCTCGAGACGCGGGTGGCTATCCTCCACTCCAAGGCGATACAGCTGTTCGGCTTGGAGCTTCCTGAAGACGTGGCCTTCTTCGTGGGCAAGCGAGTGCGCTCGAACATCCGCGAGCTCGAAGGGGCATTGCGGCGAGTGATCGCCAACGCGCAGTTCACCGGACGCCCGATCACCGTGGACTTTGCCAAGGAGGCACTCAAGGACCTGATTGCAGCCCAGGACAAGCAGGTCACCATCGAGAACATACAGAAGACAGTCGCGGAGTACTTCCGGATTCGGTCGTCGGATCTGGTGTCTACGAAACGGACCCGAATGGTGGCGCGACCACGCCAGATTGCGATGGCCCTGGCGAAGGAGCTGACCAACCACAGCCTGCCGGAGATAGGAACCGGTTTCGGTGGTCGAGACCATACGACCGTGCTGTATGCCACCCGAAAGATCAAAGAGCTGTGCGATACGGATCCGCGAGTCGAAGAGGACTATACAAACCTGTTGAGAACCCTGACCAGTTGATGTGGAAAAGGGGTGAAAGGGTTGGTGCGCGGAAGACGAGCCAAATCCATCCACAGGTGTTGCACAGGTCGAACACAAACGACTCAGTGGATTTTGAATCCCAGAATCGTGCTCAACTGACTGAAAAAATGAAGAAAAATCCGGTTGTTCGCAGCTTTCGGGTTAGCTAATAAACATAATTTAGAGTAACTCTTTGACCGATAACTGTTATGAGGGCGCCAAATGAAGATCACAACCGACAGGGACCAATTGCTCAAGCCGTTGACGCGTATCGGGGGAGTGGTCGAGAGGCGACAAACTTTGCCGATTCTTGGCAACATACTGATTAGTGCGGGGGAAGGGGGGCTGGAGCTAACTGCAACGGATCTTGAGGTGCAGCTGCGTACTCGGGCCGCTGCGGAGGTGTCGGAAGACTTTGATCTGACGCTTCCGGCTCGAAAGCTTATGGACATCTGCAAGGCGTTGCCGGAAGGAGGGAAGATAGAAATAGAGGTGAGCGGGGAGAGGGCGGTACTTACGTCAGGAAGGAGTCGGTTTACCTTGGGTTTGCTACCCGCTGCAGACTTTCCCGCCATTGACCCGGGAACGGCGAACGTCCGGATCACGACGGACGCGAATCGGCTAAGAGGTTTGATCGAGAAGACTCAGTTCGCGATGGCACAACAGGACGTGCGCTACTACTTGAATGGGATGTTGCTGGACATAGACGCGCAGCGGATGAGAGCAGTGGCGACAGACGGGCACAGGTTGGCGATGAGTGATTCCCAGTGGGAAGGGAGCGGCGCAGAGAAGGTTCAGGTGATCCTGCCGCGAAAGGCGGTTCTGGAGTTGAGCAGGTTGCTGGCCGGTGAGGAGCTTGCTGTGGTGATAGACGTGAGTTCGAACCACGTGAGCTTCGAGGTGGGAGACAGCCTGTTCATGACGAAAGTCATCGACGGACGGTTTCCGGACTACGAGAGGGTACTTCCGAGTGGTGCGGATAAGACGATGATGGTTGGACGGGAGACGTTTCGGGAGGCGTTGGTTCGAGCGTCGATTCTGTCGAATGAGAAGTACCGAGGCATCAGGTTCAGTCTGGCGCCGGGACTACTGGAGCTCGAGGCGCACAACCCGGAGCAGGAAGAAGCAGAGGAATCGCTCGAGGTGGAGTATGGAGGGGAAGAGCTCGTGATCGGGTTCAACGTGGGGTATTTGCTGGATGTGCTCGCGGTGGTCGATAAAGAGGACGTGGTTCTAGAGCTGAAGGACGGAGGCAGCAGCTGTCTGATCCGGGGCGAAGGGGACCTGGATAGCCGGTATGTGGTCATGCCGATGAGGCTGTAGGAGCGCTTCGGCTGGAAAATGTGTGAGCGGCGTCAGCGCCGATAGCGGGTGCTGGCGGCGTTTGGGATGTTGTTCTTCGCGGGTCGGTTTGGTGGGGATTCTGCATTGGATGCTCCGGGAAAGGGGTAGGCGTCTCTTAAGTCGGCGGTGGCCCGGAGGCTCATCGAAAGAGAGTGGGCTGTCAGTGGTGGGATATGCGCACCCGTAGGGTGTAAGTGAAGAGGGGCCGCCGTTCGAGCTGTGAAAGGTTCTGGATCGCTGTGAAAGGGAGCTGTTGAATTGTAGAGCGCATAGTGTCAGGAGAAATCAGAAATGAGGTTGGCTGAGCTGCGCGTGAGGGATTTCCGGAATCTACAAGGGATTTCGGTCGAGCCAAGTCAAGGACTGAATCTGGTGGTAGGGTCAAATGGCGCTGGGAAGACAGCATTGCTGGAGAGCATCTTCTTTCTGGCCAGAGGTAAGAGCTTCAGGACGAGCCGGTCGAGACCATTGGTTCGGGAAGGGGCGAGAGGAATGTCGGTGTTTGGGAAGGTCATCGGAGCACAAGGGGAAGATCACAGGGTGGGGATTGGATTGGAAGGAAGAGAGAGAAGGGTGCGCGTGGACGAAGTCGAGGTTGGTCGGCTATCGGCCTTGGCAGAGAGGCTGGGCGTGAGTCTTCTCGTACCACAGTCGCATGAGATTCTGGGTCGGGGTCCTGATGTTCGCAGAAGGCTGCTGGACTGGGGTGTGTTTCACGTGGAACCAGGTTTTAGGGAGGAGGCAAGGAGGTACGTTCGGACGCTCCTCCAGCGCAACGCGGCCTTAAGAGAGAAAGGCGGGACCGCGGAAGCTTGGAACAAGTTGCTGGCGCAAGCAGGAGAGGCAGTCCACTTGCGGCGAGCGCAAATCATTGCGGATATGAGGGGCGAGTTGGCGCGTTTGGGCCAGGCAATGGTACAAGCCCCGGTTGAGCTCGTGTTAAACAGAGGCTGGCCGGAGTCCGTTGGGTCGCTAAGCGAAGCATTAATTCGGGTCCGGCAGCAAGATTTGGCGCAGGGATTTACGGGAGTCGGACCACACAGGGCCGAGGTCCGTATCTTGGTCGATGGCAGACCCGCCGCCGAGTTTGCTTCTAGAGGACAGCAAAAATTGGTTGTCGGGTCCGTCTTGATTGCGATGGCGAAGCTTGTCCGAGAGATTCGAGGTGAGACCATGATCTTTCTACTGGACGACTTCTCGTCGGAGTTGGACGTTCGAAGTAGAGGCGCTCTCTGGGAGGAGGTTGCGCGGCTGGGGTGCCAGTCCTTCGTATCAGGATTAGATCTCCGGAGCCTTCCAGAGCATCCCGAATCTCGCTTGTTCCACGTGGAACGTGGCACCTTGGTCGGCCCTTGATCAGCCTGACCCCCAAGATCGATGTATAATGTTGGACCTCGCCTAGGAGCCTAACATGACCTACCAAGCGTCCAGCATCAAGGTCCTGAAAGGACTCGATGCAGTCCGAAAACGTCCGGGAATGTACATCGGTGATACCGATGACGGCACAGGTCTCCATCACATGGTCTTCGAGGTTGTCGACAATTCCATTGACGAGACCTTGGCCGGCTATTGCAATGAGGTGCGTGTGGTTCTGCATGCCGATCAGTCTGTCACCGTCATTGATAACGGACGAGGAATCCCCGTCGATATCCACGAGGAAGAGAATCGGTCTGCCGCCGAGGTCATCATGACAGTCCTCCATGCGGGCGGCAAGTTCGACGACAAATCTTACAAGGTTTCCGGCGGACTCCACGGAGTCGGAGTATCCGTCGTCAACGCCCTGTCGGATAAGCTCACTCTGCAGATCCATCGCGACGGCAAGCTCTATCGCCAGGAGTATCATCTCGGAGAGCCCCAGGCACCTCTTGCGGTGGTTGCCGATACCGATCGCCGGGGCACAGAGATTCGCTTCCATCCCAGCACGACTATCTTCTCCAACATCGAATTCCATTACGAGATACTCGCCAAGCGTCTCCGTGAGCTGTCCTTTCTCAACTCTGGTGTGCGGATCGTCCTGAAGGACGAGACCGACGGCCGAAAAGACGTGTTCGAGTACAAGGGGGGGATCACCGCCTTCGTCCAACACCTCAACCGGAGCAAGACGCCTCTCCACGCAAAGGTCTTCGAGTTCTGCGCAGAGCGCAACGCCGTCAGCGTCAAGTTGGCAATGCAATGGAACGAATCCTACCAGGAGACCATTTTCTGCTACACGAACAACATCCCCCAGCGCGACGGCGGGGCCCACCTGGCCGGCTTTCGCGCCGGTCTCACCCGCACCCTGAACCAGTATATTGACACCGAGGGCTTGGCGAAGAAGCAGAAGATCAACACAACGGGTGACGACGCTCGCGAAGGACTCACCGCTGTGCTGTCGGTCAAGGTCTCGGACCCCAAGTTCTCCTCTCAGACCAAGGACAAGTTGGTGTCATCCGAGGTCAAGCCTGTGGTCGAGGCGCTTCTCGCCGAGCGACTTGCTACCTTCCTGCTCGAGAATCCCACCGACGCAAAGGCGATTGTCGGCAAGATGATCGACGCCGCTCGCGCTCGAGAAGCCGCGCGCAAGGCCCGGGAGATGACTCGACGCAAGGGTGTGCTGGATATCGCAGGACTCCCCGGCAAGCTGGCCGACTGTCAAGAGAAGGACCCCACCCTGTCCGAGCTTTATCTGGTAGAGGGAGACTCCGCGGGCGGCTCTGCCAAGCAGGGCAGAGATCGCCGCACCCAGGCGATACTGCCGTTGAAGGGCAAGATCCTAAACGTCGAGAAGGCCCGTTTCGACAAGATGCTCTCCTCCGCGGAGGTCGGCACCTTGATCACCGCCTTGGGCTGCGGAATCGGCCGCGAGGAGTTCAATCCTGACAAGCTCCGCTATCATCGAATCATCATCATGACCGACGCGGATGTGGACGGCGCGCACATCCGTACTCTGCTCTTGACCTTCTTCTATCGACAGATGCCGGAGCTGGTTGAGCGAGGTCACATCTACATTGCTCAGCCACCTCTGTACAAGCTCAAGAAAGGCAAGCAAGAGCAATACTTGAAGGACGATCTCGAGCTCAACGCCTACCTTCTACAGACGGCCTTGGATCACGCCGAGCTGCATGTCACCGCCGATGCTCCCTCCCTGGCCGATGCCGCACTAGGTCAGCTCGCTCGCGAGTTCCTGGCAGTGATGACCACCGCCCAGCGGTTATCTCGACGCTATCCCGCCGAGCTGATCGAGCAATTTATCTACATGCCGAGTCTCGATCCCCCACACCTGGAAGATAACACACATATGACTGCCTGGATCCATGAGCTGCAGGGCCGTTTGAATGCAGGCCGCAGCCATGCTGACGTGTTTGCGCTCAGCCTCGCCGAACTCCCCGATACCCTTGAGCCAGCCCTCGCCATCGACCGTCGTATTCACGGACTCTCCAACGAGCAGATGATGCCACTGGACTTCTTCGAGACGGCCGAGTATCGACGCATCCGAGAGATCGGAGAAAAGCTCGACGGCCTGATTGGCCAAGACGCCTACGTGAAACGGGGTGAGCGCCAGCGCGAAATCCCCAGCTTCAAGGCAGCGCTTGCGTGGTTGATGGACGAGGCCAAGCGTGGCCAGACGATCCAGCGCTATAAGGGATTGGGAGAGATGAACCCAGAGCAGCTGTGGGATACCACCATGGATCCGGAGACCCGCCGCCTGCTCCGGGTGACCATCGAAGACCTTGTCGCCGCCGATCAGCTGTTCACCACCCTGATGGGCGATCAGGTGGAGCCTCGCCGGGACTTCATCGAACGAAACGCCTTGGCGGTGGAGAACCTGGACGTCTGATCGATCGCGGCAAGGCTCAATTGCTCAGGACGAGTCCCGGCGGTGGGGCATCTGCTCTGTCCGCCCCTTGATCCATTCCTCGACCTTTCGCGTGACGGCGACGGCCTTGAGCCCCTGGGTCAGGATGGGCGGACCGAACACCACATCGATGGTTCCCGGGTATTTCTTCAGACCGCGACGCGCCCAGAAGACCCCGGCATTGTGAGCCACGGGGATCACCGGACAGCCCGAGCTGCCAGCAAGCAAGCCAGCTCCTGCGCCGTATTTTCGCTGCTCCCCGGGCGGGACCCGTGTTCCCTCCGGAAAGATCACCACCAAGCGGCCCTCTTCCAACCGCCTTATTCCTTCTTTCACCAATTTCTTCAATGACTTAGGTCCTGATTTCCGGTCAACGACAATGGCCTTCGACACCCAAAGTGCCCAACCAAAGATCGGAATCATCAACAGCTCTCGCTTCAGCACCCAGGTCTGTCTCGCAGGCAACAGCCCCCGCAACGCAATGGTTTCCCAGGCGGACTGATGGTTAGCGGCGACAACCGCCCCAGTCCCCGGCAGATTCTCCAGCCCCTGAATGTGATAGTCCAGCCCGCACACCGCTTTCAACAGGGAAAGGTTCACCGATCCCCAGAGGTTTCCCAAGCGCCCGCTCCAGCGCGACGGAATCCACCACTCGGTCAGGATGATCGCAACCCCTAGCACCAGAGTGGTGAGGGTTAGCAGCAAATAAAAGACCAGGGACCTCAGCAAGATCATCCCAGAAGCCCCTCAATTGGCGGCTGCAAGCCTGTCGGCCACGGCGGAGAGGTCGTCGAAGATCTCCACCCCTGGCAACTCGTGCACCTGGGAGCAGCTCGCGCGGCCCTTGCCTGTTCTCACCAGCAAAGGCACCGCTCCCACTGCGAGCGCCGCCTGAAGATCCCGCAGACTGTCCCCTACGCACGGCACCCCGACCAGGTCGATGTTGAACCGCCTTCCGATCTCTACCAACAGCCCCGGCCGAGGCTTCCTACATCCACACTCGTCCAAGGGGGAATGGGGACAAAAGAAGATCCCCTCGATCTGACCGCCTTTGCGTGCCAGCTCTCCCAGCATTTTCCCGTGAATCGCATTGAGCGCGCTCATATCGAACAGCCCTCTCCCGATCCCCGATTGATTGCTGGCAACGAGGATGCGCCAGCCCGCGCTGTTCAGTCGGGTAATCGCTTCCAAGCTGCCCGGAATCGCTATCCACTCTTCCGGCGATTTGATGAAGGCAGCGGAGTCCTCGTTGATGACCCCGTCTCTATCGAGGATTACCGCTCGCATCGGCGCGCTGCACCCAGCGTCACTGATCCAGATCCCTGAATTCCGAGACGCGGATTCGGCCGTTTACCATCCGGCCCGTGCGCTTGTTCAGCTTCTCCATCTTGTCCCAAAAGGCCGCCACCAGATCCAAATCCGCGGCTATGGCCGTACCCATGACCAGAATCAGCAGATCCGCCACCTCTTCGGCCAACACTTCCTTCCGCTTGCCCTTGGTGACGCACGCAGAAATCTCTCCCAACTCCTCTGCCATCAACGAGACCCGATAGGTCAGCTCTTCTCCTCCTGTCTCTTTGAAGCGGTGTTTGTCGTGGAAGGCCTGCACCGCCGCCATCATCGCCTCGAACGCGTCGCTCCGCCCGGCCACGACTTCATCCCCACTGCAGCCGAGCGATGTCGGCCACACCCATGAACAAGGCGCCCAGAGAGGCCAGTAGAGAGAGCCGATTGGCTCGCACCGACGGGTCGTCGCACATCACCATGACCTCCTCGAAGAAACGATCTACGGGCTGACTCAGACTGGCCAGCGTGCTCAAAACCTCGTCGTATTTCCCTGCGGCGAGCAACGGCGCCACCCGAGGACGAACAAGCGCGATAGCGCTCGCTAAGCTGATCTCAGCATCCTTCGACAGCAGATCCTTATCCGGGGTGCGAGGGTACGACTCTCCGCTCTTGCGAAGGATGTTGCGGATGCGCTTGTTGGAGGCTGCCAGCCCTTCTGCCTCAGGCAGCGACCGAAAGGCGGTCACCGCCTTGATTCTCTTGTCGATGTCCGCGGGAGAGCCGGGCCTCACCTCTGCCACCGCGTCGAACACATCGGGTGCAACCCCTCGATCGGTGAAATACCCCCGCAGCCGTTCCAGCATGAATTCATAGACCTGAGTCGGCGCATCTGCGTCAGCTCTGTCGCCGAGCGCTACCGACGCCCTTGACAGGAGGCCTTTCAGATCAAGTGCCAGGTCTCGCTCGATCAGGATTCGCAGGGCACCGATTGCAGCCCTGCGCAATGCGAAGGGATCCTTGTCCCCACTGGGCCTTTCCCCTACCCCGAAGATACCCACCAGGGAATCCAACCGATCTGCCAGCGCTATAGCCAGCCCGGTCAAGGTGTGAGGCAGACGATCCCCCGCGAAGCGGGGCATATAGAACTCGTCCATGGCTTGGGCGAGCTCCTCGGCCTCGCCGTCGCGCAATGCCAGATAGCGCCCCATGATGCCCTGCATCTCGGGCAGCTCGTAGACCATCTCGGTCATGAGATCACAGCGTGACAGCATACCGGCGCGCGCGGCCAGGGCCTCGTCGCCGCCGAGCTTGCGTGCGACAAGTCCGGCCAAAGACGCCACCCGGACGCTCTTGTCGTACATGGTCCCCAGCTTGTGCTGAAACACCAGTTTGCGCAGCGCGTCGACTCGCTCCTCCAGACGTTTCCTCCCGTCCTGCCGCCAGAAGAACATGGCATCGGCGAGCCGGGGTCGCACTACCCGCTCATTGCCTTCTCTGATCAGCTCCGGATGGGGACTGTCGATGTTGGCCACCGTGACGAAGTGGCTCATCAATCGTCCATTCCCGTCCAGCACCGGAAAGTACTTTTGATGCTGCTTCATGGTCAAAATAAGCGCCTCGTGCGGGACCTCCAGAAACCGCTCCTCGAAGCTCCCGGCTATGGCCACCGGCCACTCGACCAGCCCGCAGACCTCGTCCAGCAGGGCGTCGTCCAGGTCCGCGCGGCCCCCGAGACTCTCGGCGACCTGCCGAACGTCGGCGACAATCCGCGCCCGTCTGGCCGAGAAATCGGCCACCACCCGACCGCTATCCTTCAGAATGCTCGGATACTCCGAAGGGGCGGGTATCCAGATGCCGCCCGGGTGATGAAAGCGGTGTCCGTGTGTCATGCGTCCGGCCTCGACGTCCATCAGGCGGCAACGAATCACCTCGCCGCCGTGCAGAAACACCAGCCAATGCACGGGGCGCACGAACTGCGACTCCAGATCGCCCCAGCGCATCCGCTTCGGGACAGGCAGCCGGTCCAGGGACTGTGAGGCGATCTCCGGCAATATCTCGCTGGCTGGCCGCCCTCTCTCTCGATCTCGAAACACCAGCCACTCACCCTTTTCGGTGCTGACCCTGTCCAGGATGCTCACCTGGGTCCCGCAAGAGCGGGCGAAGCCCACAGCCGCCTTGGTCGGCAAGCCGTCGGCGTCGAAGGCGGCGGCCACCGCCGGACCGCGCCTCTCAATCTCGAGGTCCGCCTGGCGACGCGCGCAGGCCTCGATCAGGACGCCGAGTCTCCGTGGACTCGCATAGCCATGTGCCGTACCGTGGCCAAGACCCATCTTGTCGAGTCCCTCGACGAACTCACGGGTCAACGCTTCGCCCAAGCTACGGAGCGCCTTGGGCGGCAGCTCTTCCGTGCCTATCTCGAACAGCAGGTCCGCCTGCTCAATCATCGGTCTTGCTCTCCCCGGCGCTCAGCATCGGGAATCCCAGTCGCTCCCGTGCCGCGTAATAGGCCTCCGCCACCGCCCTGGCCATGGTCCTTACCCTCAGGATGAAACGCTGCCGCTCGGTCACCGAGAGGGCGTGACGTGCGTCGAGCAGATTGAACGCATGAGAAGCCTTGAGCACCTGCTCATACGCTGGCAGGGGCAATTCCAGCCCAATGAGCTTTCCGCTCTCCTTCTCGCATTGCTCGAACACACGAAACAGGAAGTCCACGTCGGCGTGCTCGAAGTTGTACGCCGACTGCTCGATCTCGTTCTGCAGAAAGACGTCCCCGTAGGTCACCTTGCCCCGCGGGCCATAGGTCCAGGTCAGATCGAAGACGCTCTCCACCCCCTGCATATACATGGCGATACGCTCCAGTCCATAGGTGATCTCGCCGCTCACCGGACGACAGTCTAAGCCACCCACCTGTTGAAAATACGTGAATTGGGTCACCTCCATGCCGTTGAGCCAGACCTCCCAGCCCAGACCCCAGGCTCCGAGTGTCGGCGACTCCCAGTTGTCCTCTACGAAACGTACGTCATGGACTTCGGTGTCGATGCCCAGCATCCTGAGCGATCCCAGATACAGGTCCTGGATGTCCAATGGGGATGGCTTGAGCAGCACCTGATACTGGTAGTAGTGCTGGAGACGGTTGGGATTCTCGCCATAGCGACCGTCGGTAGGGCGGCGCGAGGGCTGTACATAGGCCACGCTCCAAGGCTCAGGGCCTATCGCCCGAAGGAAGGTTGCGGGGTGGAAGGTCCCTGCTCCCACCTCGGTGTCGAGCGGCTGCAGGATGAGGCAGCCTCGTTGGGCCCAATAATCATGCAATGCCGAGATCAGCCCTTGAAAGCTCAAAGGCCCCTGGCGCCCGGACTCGAGCGACTCGCTCCTGGTCAAAATCGGCTCTCCGAAAAAACCGAGGAAATTCTATGGAGTATACCGTTTGGACGACAGCTTTGGCCAACCGGGCCCGTCCAAACAAGCCGCTCGATGTGCGTTTCTCTTCCTGCCCCCGCTCCTTTACAATAGGCGGCCGGATCTTCACCCGGCCCCGTCACCGCAACCTATGACCCGCCAGCGCAAAGCCGTCGCCCTGATCTCGGGTGGCCTGGATTCCATGCTGGCCGCCCGGGTAATCCAGGACCAGGGCGTCCAGGTCGAGGGGATCAATTTCTACACCGGCTTCTGTGTCGAAGGACACACCCATGCGATCCGCAAGCGCGACCGCGACAAGCCCAAACGGAACAACGCCCTGTGGGTCGCCGAGCAGCTGGGTATCAAGCTGCACATTGTGGACGTTGTCGAGGAGTATAAGGACGTGCTGCTCAATCCTCGTCACGGCTACGGCGCCAACCTCAATCCCTGCCTGGACTGTAAGATATTCATGGTGCGAAAGGCGCACGAGTGGATCCAGGCCCACGGCTTCGATTTCATCGTGACAGGTGAAGTCGTCGGCCAGCGACCCATGTCTCAGAGGCGCGACACCATGCCCGTGATCGCCCGTCAGTCAGGGGCAGAGCGTCTGCTCGTACGGCCTTTGTGTGCCCACAACCTGCCTCAGACTCTGCCTGAGCAAGAAGGCTGGGTGGACCGCGAGCGTCTTCTTGGGCTCAACGGGCGCAGCCGCAAGCCGCAGATGGCGTTGGCGAGCCACCTGGGCATCACCGATTATGCGCAGCCGGCGGGCGGGTGCTGCTTTCTCACCGACGCCCAATACTCGGTCAAGCTCGCCGATTTGTGGCAGGCGCGCGGCGAGCGCCGCTACGAGCTCGACGACATCATCCTCCTCAAGGTTGGTCGCCACATCCGGCCTAGCCCCCAATTCAAGCTCATTGTCGCCCGCGAAGAGGGTGAAGGACGCTTCATGCAGGGCTATCGCGCTCGTTACACCAGCCTCAGCACCCTGAGCCACCCCGGGCCTCTGGCGCTGATCGACGGCCGAGCCAGCCCCGCGGACATCGAGCTGTGCGCCCGGGCGATCGCCCGCTACAGCAAGGGCCGCGACGCCCACCAGGTGTCGGTCGAGGTGCGCGAGCCAGATGGTGCCACCCGCATCCTACAGGTTCGCCCCATGGGTCCTCAGGAGATTCCCGAGCAGTGGATCCTGTAACGCCCGTGATCGTGGACGCGCGCGGTTTGCTTTGTCCCTTGCCGGTCATACGGGTACAGGATCGCGCGGCGGGTCTGGCCTCGGGGACTCGAATCCAGGCCATAGGCACGGACCCGGGCATGCTGAACGACATCCCCGCTTGGTGTCGGGTGAACGGCCATCGCGTTCTGGAGACGAGTAGCCACGATCACTACTATGTGGTCCTGCTGCAGCTGGGCGACGCCTGAGCCATGGACCAGAAACTGACGTCCACCGAGCGTGTGCGAGCCAGTCGCCGAGTTACCCTGGTGGGGGCCCTGGTCAACATCGGGCTCTCCGCGCTCAAGATGTTTCTCGGTGTTATTGCCCATTCGGAGGCGCTTGTCGCGGACGGCATCCACTCCCTGTCCGACCTGCTCTCCGACGCACTGGTCTACCTTGCCCTGCACCACTCCGGACAGGCCCCCGACGAAGAGCATCCCTATGGATACGGCCGATTCGAGACGGTCGCTACCTTCGCCTTGGGCGTGCTCCTGCTGCTGGTCGCTGCCGGCATCGCCTGGGATGCCATGACGAGACTGTTCGATCCCACCAGTCTGCTGAAGCCCACGACCCTCGCGCTTTACGGAGCCTTGATCTCGATCCTTACCAAGGAGGCCCTCTATCACTATACCCTGGTCGTGGGACGGCGGGTCCGCTCGCCGCTCCTGCGCGCTAACGCCTGGCACCATCGCTCCGACGCCGTCTCATCCGTGGTGGTCTTGGTGGGGGTGGTCGGCACCATGGCGGGACTCCCCTACCTGGACGCCATCGCCGCCGTGCTGGTGGGTGTGATGATCGGCAAGATCGGCTGGACGCTCGGCTGGGGCGCGGTGCACGAGCTGGTGGACGCCGGGCTGGATCGGAAGAAGATCGAGCAAATCCGACAGACCATTCTTCGGGTCGGTGGTGTTCGCAGCCTGCACATGCTACGCACCCGGCGCCTTGGGGGGCATGCGACAGCGGACGTGCATGTGCAGGTCGAGCCCAGATTGAGCGTCTCTGAAGGTCACCAGATCGCCGTGTTGGTCGAGGAGCACCTCAAGCAGGACGTCGACGAGATCGAAGACGTTACCGTCCATATCGATCCGGAGGATGACCAGAGCGGCGCCTCCTGCCGAGATCTTCCACCCCGCGGCCAGGCCCTGCAGCTGATCGACCGGGGCTGGCTGGAGGTCGAAGGAGCGGCCGAGAGATTCTGGGTCACGCTGCACTATCTGGGCGGCCGGATCCATGTGGACGTTTATTTTCCGATCGAGCGGGCCCGAGATCCGGAAGAGCGAGCCCGTATGGAGCAGGCCTTGGCCGAGCAGCTGCGGACTTCCGGCGGATGCTTCGGGCGTTTGAGGGCCTACTATGGAAATGCACCATAAATGCTCATACAGGTCCATGGCGCACCTTTTTTGCAGTTTGCCGGCTCCAGGTTCGAGGGTACTGCGCGTACGGAAATCTGCGGCTTTTGCCTCCGGGCGCTCTCAGCTCTATGCTGGGGCCGCGCACGCCGCGAGATCATTCCGCTCCGGAAGATCCTGCTCCGCGGCCCTTTCCACCCTCACCGGCAGACTGGACAGGGATTCTATCCACTTAGTGGCATGGTTTATGCCATCCAAGCACCTCGAGCTATCGGGGCCTGGTTACTCAGGTGAAGGTTCACGGTCACTTACCCATCTCTACCGCAAGCAACGGAGAACTCCGAGATGTCCAAAACGTTTGACATGATCAAAGAAGACGATGTGAAGTTCGTCGACCTTCGTTTCACCGATACCCGGGGCAAGGAGCAGCATGTATCCCTGCCCGCCGGCGCAGTTAAGGAAGACCTGCTGAAAGAGGGAAAGATGTTCGACGGCTCGTCCATCGCGGGCTGGAAAGGGATCGAGGAGTCCGACATGGTCCTCATGCCCGAGGACGACACCGCCGTGATGGACCCCTTCTCGGACGAGCCGACCCTGATCCTCCGCTGCGACATCCTCGAGCCCCTGACCATGCAAGGCTATGAGCGCGATCCCCGCTCCCTGGGCAAGCGCGCCGAGGCCTATCTCAGGTCCACGGGTATCGCCGATTCGGCCTTTTTCGGCCCCGAGCCCGAGTTCTTCATCCTGGATGACGTGCGCTGGGGTTCCGACATCAGTGGCGCCTTCTACAAGGTCGACTCCGAAGAGGCCCAGTGGAACTCCGAGCGGGTCTACGAGGACGGCAACATCGGCCACCGTCCGACGGTCAAGGGTGGCTACTTCCCGGTGCCGCCGGTCGATTCGCTCAACGACATCCGTGCCGCCATGTGTCTGGCCATGGAAGAGATGGGTGTGGTCGCCGAGGTCCATCACCACGAGGTGGCCACCGCCGGCCAGTGCGAGATCGGGACCAAGTTCCAGCCCCTGGTCACCCGCGCAGACCACAACCAGATCCTCAAGTACTGCGTCCAGAACGTGGCCCACGCCTACGGCAAGACTGCGACCTTCATGCCCAAGCCCCTGGTGGGTGACAACGGCTCGGGGATGCATGTACACCAGTCTCTCTCCAAGGACGGACAGAACATCTTCGCGGGCAATAAGTACGGCGGCCTGTCCGAAGAGGCGCTTTACTACATCGGCGGAATCATCAAGCACGCCCGGGCCCTGAATGCCCTGACCAACCCCGGCACCAATTCCTATAAGCGACTCGTGCCTGGCTTCGAGGCTCCGGTGATGTTGGCCTACTCGGCGCGCAACCGCTCCGCCTCCATCCGTATTCCCTGGGATGCCAGCCCGAAGGGCCGGCGGCTCGAGATCCGCTTCCCCGATGCCATCGCCAACCCCTACCTCGCCTTTGCCGCGATGATGATGGCAGGCGTCGACGGTATCCAGAACAAGATCGATCCGGGCGAGGCCATGGACAAGGATCTCTATGATCTGCCAGCGGAAGAGGCCAGAGCCATCCCCACTGTCTGCCATGCCCTGGACCAGGCGCTCGATTGCCTGGACAAGGACCGCGAGTTCCTCACCGCGGGTGGCGTCTTCACCAATGATCTGATCGATGGCTACATAGCCCTCAAGATGGACGAGGTCACTCGCATGCGCATGACTACCCATCCCGTCGAGTTCGACATGTACTATAGCCTCTGATCCCGGGGTCGCTTCCGATCAGCGGACGCTCCCGCAAGGGGGCGTTTCTTTTCGTGCCGACCATGGCACGGCGTCTTTTCTGCGCACTGTATCTCATGATGGGCGAGTTGCCTTCACGACCCATTGTGTGCGGCCGCGCGCTGACCTATGCTCCCACAATGAAGAGACACTCTCTCGCTCTTGCTCTGTGCTTCGTTGTCGCTTTCTCCGCGCAAGGGGCCTTCTTCAAGTGGACCGACGCCGACGGCGTGGTCCACTACTCCGATCACCGGGAAAAAGGTGCAGTCAGGGTTGACTTGCCTGAGCCTACCGTGTACGCCCCCCCACCGCTGCCTTCGCTCCAGGGTCAGGCCAAGTCGCCGCCAGAGGACTCCGAGCCGCCCGTTTCCTACGAGCACTTTGCCATCCTCGCCCCCACCCAAGGGCAATACCTTCGCAATGCGACCGGAGAGGTCGACGTCCGTTTCGATCTGAAGCCTGCCCTTCAGGCAGGGCACCGAATTCAGCTGGCCCTCGACGGCGTGGGTGCCCAGCAGAGCGTGACCTCGACCCATGCCCTGCTCAAGAATGTATATCGCGGCCCGCATAGTCTGTTTGCCGAGGTCATAGACCAGCGAGGGGCGACCGTAGTCAGCGCCGAGCCGGTGCGTTTCTTCCTGTTCGTGGAGACGGTCGACCGCCCGAAGGGGGAGACCGGCGATGAGCCAGGGACCGACGTTACCTCTTCCCCCTACGCTCCGGCTCCCCACCAGAACGACAGCTACACTCCCGGGTCGCCGGGCAGTGGGTCCTCCCAGAACGCGCCGGACTATGTGCCCGCACCGTCACCTCCGGGAGGAGGAGAGACCTTCACCCCGGTCGGTCCCGGTGGTGGCTCGGTCTATGCGCCGAGCTACGGCCCGAGCAACTGACCGACCCCCTGATACTGAAAATTCAGCACCATTTTGGTGCGGACAGCCCCGCCGGCGCGGCCCGATCGCCCCGGGGAACAGGCTTTCCTGTTGCACCATCCATCGCCCTGCACGCCCGGCCACGGCGAACCGTCTTCCCTGTTCCGAGGCGCCGAGACGTTTGCTTCCCGCCCCGACGAGTGCCTTTGCGCATCGGGAATGCATCCTGATCAGATTGGTGCGGATCTTGCGTGGGACCGACGGTGATGAGTGCTGCAGCCGACATGCCGAAGGGGGCCTTTCAGCAGATCCTCGACCACCTTACCGTCGCCGTGATCGTGTTCGACTCCGCGATGTGTCTGGCCTATGTGAATCCCGCGGCGGAGGCACTCTTCTCGATCAGTGCACGCCAATTGCGTGGGCGCCACGCCACCGAACTCTTTCGGTGCTCGGGCACGGATGTGGACGTGCTTTTCAACCGCGCTGTCGGCTCCGCACAGTCGCTCACCGAGCGTGAAAAATCCATGACCCTTCCCGACGGACGGGATGTCACCGTCGACTGCACGATTACCCCCTTGGCGGCGAGCAAGGGGTTCACCGGACTCCTGGTAGAGCTCCAGCAGCTGGACCGCCAGCTGCGAATTAGCCGAGAGGAAGGCCTCTTCGCCCAGCATCAGGCGACGCGCGCCCTGGTCCGCGGCTTGGCCCATGAAATCAAGAATCCCTTGGGTGGTCTGCGCGGCGCGGCCCAGCTGCTCGAGCGGGAGCTGGGCGATCCCGCCCTCGCCGAGTACACCCGGGTGATCATCGACGAGGCAGACCGTCTGCAGGGCTTGGTGGATCGGCTTCTGGGACCCAACCGCCTGCCCCGCTACGCCATGATCAACCTCCACCAAGTGCTCGAGCGAGTCTACGCCTTGGTGAGCGCCGAGGTGGCGGGCCAGCTCCGCATCGAGCGTGACTACGATCCCAGCATCCCCGAGGTCTATGGCGACGCCGATCAGCTGATCCAAGCCCTGCTCAATATCGTGCGCAACGCCGCCCGTGCGGTGGCACCCCAGTCGGGGCGCATCTTGTTGCGCTCTCGCATCCTGCGCCAGTTCATCGTTGGCCACCATTGCTACCGGCTGGTGGCCGAAATCGACGTGGAAGACAACGGCCCGGGCATACCCCCCGAACTCCGGGATCGGATCTTCTACCCCATGTCTTCGTCGAGCCCTGGCGGACAGGGTATAGGCCTGTCCATCGCCCAGGCTCTGGTGCGCCAGCACGGCGGCCTGATCGAGTGTCGCAGCCGACCGGGGGAGACCATATTCAGCGTATTCCTGCCAGTGGAGAAACCCGATGTCCAGGGGTAACAGGGTGTGGGTCGTCGACGACGACCGGTCTATCAGATGGGTCCTGGAACGCGCCCTGGAGCGTGCCGATATGGAAGTAAGGGTCTTCGGCAACGCCCGTGATGCGCTGAGCGCCCTGGAGACCGACAGACCCGACGTTATCGTCTCCGACATCCGAATGCCGGGCATGGATGGGCTGGAGCTGCTCGATGCCATACGCCGGCGCGAGCCGAACCTCCCCGTGCTGATCATGACCGCACATTCCGACCTCGATAGCACCGTCTCCGCCTTCCACGGCGGGGCCTTCGAATACCTCCCCAAGCCCTTCGACGTCCACGAGGCGGTCGATCAGGTGCGCCGCGCCTGCCGCCAGTCCATCACGGCTGGCTCCGACACCGTTCCTGCCTCTCTGGAGGCGCCCGAGATCATCGGCGAGGCCCCGGCCATGCAGGAGGTGTTCCGCGCCATTGGCCGTCTGGCCCGCTCCAATATCACCGTACTCATCAACGGCGAGTCCGGGACGGGTAAGGAGCTGGTCGCTCGGGCCTTGCACCGACACAGCCCGCGGGCCAACGAGCCGTTCATCGCGCTCAACATGGCGGCCATCCCCAAGGACCTACTGGAGTCCGAGCTGTTCGGCCACGAGCGCGGGGCGTTTACGGGCGCCCAGAGCCGTCGCCTCGGACGCTTCGAGCAGGCGGATGGTGGCACCCTGTTCCTGGACGAGATCGGTGACATGCCCGCCGAGCTCCAGACCCGACTCCTGCGCGTGCTGGCCGACGGCCAATTCTACCGGGTGGGGGGCCACGAGCCGGTCAGGGTCGATGTCAGGATCATAGCCGCCACCCACCAGCAGTTGGATCGCCTGGTCAGCGAGGGGCGTTTTCGGGAGGATCTCTTTCACCGTCTGAACGTGATCCGTATCCACCTGCCGGCCCTTCGCGAGCGCCCGGAGGACGTGCCCCTGCTGATGGAGCGCTTCCTGGTGAGCGCCTCCAAGGAGCTGGGCGTTGAGCGCAAGTATTTGACCCAGGAGGCGAAGGAGCGACTCCAGTCCTTCCACTGGCCCGGCAATGTTCGTCAGCTGGAGAATACCGCTCGTTGGCTGACCGTCATGGCTTCGGGGGCAGAGGTGCACGTTGAAGACCTGCCCCCGGACCTGCACGGCCAAAAGGATCGTAGCGCTAGCGGCGGCGACGACTGGCAGGGCCGGCTGCGTAGCTGGGCACGGCACCGATTGTCCGACGGAGAAGTCTCGTTGCTCGACTATGCCCTTCCGGAATTCGAGCGGGTCATGATCGAGGCCGCTCTAGAGCGAACCGGCGGCCGTCGCCAGGAGGCAGCCAAGCTGCTGGGTTGGGGACGGAATACGCTGACCCGCAAGATCAAGGAGCTGGGGATGGACGACGAGGCCGGAGACAGCCCCAACGAGTAACGCAGCACGCCCTTTAATTCCCCTCGATCCTCCCCCATTTCCGGGGCATTCTTCGCGGGGAGTGGTTCAATGGACAGCGCCAGCATCGATCTCGTAGGCACCCGGGTTCAGGCGGTGACCGCCGACGGCGATATCTTGAGGATCCGGCTCGAGCCGGCCTATATCATCAAGACCATGACCGGCTCCACCGAGCGCACGCGCTGGCGCCAGAACGGTGAGCTGGTATTTCGAGGCGCGAGCCTGCAAGCCGATTTGCCCCCTTTGCCCTCGGTCTGCGCCGGGGGCGATGTGGCAGAGAACATCTACACCTACCGGGACATGATTCCGGTTCCCCTGAGCAGCCGAGGTCAGGCCTCATGCGATCTCGCCTTCGAGGGCACCGACCTGCGTCTGCAGGTACAGGCTTTGGGAGTGTACCTCGAGATGGAAGGCCTGCCGAAGTACATCGAGCACCTGCGTCCCGTCTGACCGGGTCTCGATCCCTCATTTCTCGACAGACGCCAAGTGATGCGCCTGTCGCGTGGTCTCGGGAAGTCGGAACCGGGTCGTGCAGGCAAGCACGTAGTGGATGGCGGTTTCCAGGCTGATCCTATGGCCGATGGAGACGAACAAGGGTGATACCCCGGTGCGGGTGCGCAGCACCGCACCCACCCGGCGGCCTTCCAGCATCAGCGGCGTCCATTCGCCCTTGCGCTCGGGGACCGGCCCGAATTCACCCACCAGCCTTGACTTGGCGACGCCGATGCTCGGGGTGTCGATCAGGAGGCCCAGATGACAGGCCAGTCCGAAACGCCGCGGATGCGCCCAGCCGTGGCCGTCGCAGAGGATCAGATCTGGCGGCGGGTCGATCCGGGTCAGCGCCTCCAGGACTCCGGGTAACTCACGAAACGACAACAGGCCGGGCACGTAAGGGAAGCGCGTGGGCAAGCGCACCAGCGCTCGCTCCAGCAGCGTCAAAGATGGGAAGTCCAGCAGCGCCACGGCGGCCCGGGTAACGCGACCGCCGTCTTCAAAGCCGACATCTATGCCCGCCACCCGTCGCACGTGTCCCAGCCGATCCTCTACACAGACCTGCTCCCGGAGCTCCATCTGGAGGGCTCGGGCCTCGGCAGGGGCAAGACTCCAGGCATGCATCGGGAATCTTCTTATCATCCTAGAAAAAGCAGTTAGCCATTAGCCATTAGCCATTAGCCATTAGCCATTAGCTTAGCCAAATTCGCAAGTTAGCTCGCTCGAAGCCCGCTGCAGGTCTCACCCGCGGGGTGAGCGGCCGGGGTCGCCATATTGGCAATTCAATCAATAGCCAATTCCCAGCAGCAAGCTGCGCTTTTCAGGATCATGGCATTCCTCCGTCCGGATGCTCCAGCGATCTTCGTGTCCTTTTGGCCCGGGTGTTACAGTCTCGAGTTCCAAAATCAGGCGGCACCGCTAGACCCGTACTCTCACCCGGGCGATCAGGGCCCGTCTCAATCCCCATCCCGCGGGCCAGCTGGAGCGCAACATCCCGGCTGACGAGGCGGCCAACCCCATCCGACGAGACAGATCCGGTCTGATACGGGTGCCTGAACGCAAAGACCCGGCCGATCGGCCGGGTCTTCGCTTGTCCTGCCGCCCGGGGCCAGGCCCCGGCGACGGGCGCATGACTCAGTTCCGATGCGACCCGACCAGGTCGTGGGCGATTTCCACCACCCGATTCGCCATGTCCATGTAGGTCTGGCGGTAGTCCTTCAGCAGCCCTTCCTGGGATGCCCAGTAGTCCTTGCCGGTGACGCCATGCTCGTGCTCATACGCAATGAACTGCTTCTGCATATCGAGCATTTGCTGGATCAGCTCGCCTTTTTCCTTGATCAGTGCTTCGTTGTCGCTCATGTCAATCTCCGGTTCCGGACATCACTTGACGCCAGGTCATTGAGTGGAAGACAGTTTTCTAATATATCACGCGAAACGCCCGTTCGACCAGTCAATCCCCTATCCAAAAAGGGATAGCCGGGATACCGCAACGGCCTTTCAACGTGGCTTCGCGCCGATGCCCGGCGGGCTGTCTCAGCAGGTGCGGCTGGGCTTGCGCGGGTCGTTCAGGATCAGACTGCCGGTCACCTGCTGGACCGACTCGAGGCAATGGTGCTCCAGGTACGCCAATATCCCTTGGTTGATCTTGGTGCACACCAGGGGGTCGTAGAAGAGAGCGGTCCCGACCCCGACCGCGCTCGCGCCGGCGATGAGAAACTCGAGGGCATCCTCCGCGCTGCGCACTCCCCCCTGTCCGATGATGGGTATGCCGTGGTCACGGCACACCTGGTGGACCTGATGCACCTTGAGCAGCGCGACCGGCTTGATCGCCGGCCCAGACAGCCCCCCCTGGTTATTGCCCAGGAACGGCGAGCGACTCTCCACATCTATGGCCATGCCCATCAGGGTGTTGATGACGGCGAAGGCGTCGGTGCCCGCCTCGATGCAGCGTCGCGCATTCCCGGCGATGTCCGTCTGGTTGGGGGACAGCTTGGTGATCAGCGGTTTTTCGGTGGCGCGCCGACAGGCCGCCACCACTTGCGCCGACATCTCCGGATCATTGCCGAAGGCCACCCCTCCTTCCTTGACGTTGGGACAAGAAATGTTGATCTCGATGGCGTCGATGGGCGAGTCGTCGAAGCGGCGGGTGACGTCGAAGTATTCGTCCACGGTGGACCCGGACACATTCGCGATGAAGCGGGTTTCGGAGAAGTCCAGTGTCGGCAATATCTCACCCACTACGTGGGCGACGCCCGGGTTTTGGAGCCCGATGGCGTTGAGCATCCCTTCGGGGGTCTCATAGACCCGGTGGGGTGGATTGCCCAGGCGTGGCGCCAGGGTGGTGCCCTTGAGGCAGACCGCCCCTGCGTCCCGATTGGAAAAGCCTTCGACCCGCGTGTATTCTTCGCCGAACCCCACGCACCCCGACAGGAGCACCAGCGGTGTACTCAGGCGCAGCCCGCAGAAATCCACGGCCAATGCCGGGTCCCAATTCTTACTCATCGCCATTCGCCCAGCCTGATATCCCCCCGGTGCCAGCTCTATGACCGGAACGGAGTACCAGTGCCTCACGTCCTCCTCTACCAACCCGAGATCCCCCCTAATACGGGCAACATCATACGCCTGTGCGCCAACACCGATACGCCCTTGCATCTGATCCGGCCTCTGGGCTTCGAGCTGGACGACGCCAGACTGCGTCGGGCGGGCCTGGATTACCGGGAGTGGGCGAGGGTGCGCACTCACGACAGCCTGGGCGCCTGCCTTCGAGAGATCCGACCGGCCCGCCTGCTCGCTTTGACCACACGGGGAGGTGTCTGCTACGCGGATGTGCGCTACGACGCGGGCGACGCCCTGTTGTTCGGTCCGGAGACCCGGGGACTGCCCCAGGCGCTGCTCGACGGCCTGTCGCCAGAATGGCGGCTACGCATCCCCATGAGGCCGGGCAACCGCAGCATGAATCTCTCCAACACCGTCGCTGTGGTGGTCTACGAGGCCTGGCGCCAAAGCGGCTTTGCGGGGGGCTGCTGCTAGTCGAGCTCGGGCTTTTGGCGTCGTTCGAGAAGCGCTCGGACCGCGTCGCCAGGCTGTACGCCCCCGTAAAGCACCCGATAGGTCTGCTCGCAGATCGGCATGTCCACGTCCAGACGCCCGGCCAGGGCGTCGATCTCGGCTGCGGTGCCGATCCCCTCGATCTCTTGACCTATCTGGGCCCGGGCCTGCTCTTTGGTCAAGCCGCGGGCGAGCGCCAGGCCCAGGCGGCGATTGCGCGATTGATCGTCGGTGCAGGTCAGTGCCAGGTCTCCCAGCCCCGCCAGCCCCATGAAGGTCTCCTGGCGCCCGCCCAGCGCCTGCCCCAGGCGGATCAGCTCCATCAGGCCCCGGGTGATCAGTGCGGCGCGGGTGTTGGCGCCGAACCCGAGTCCATCGGCGATGCCTGCGGCGATGGCGAGCACGTTCTTGGTGGCACCGCCGACCTGGACCCCGATCAGGTCGTCGCTGGTGTACGCCCGGAAATAGTCGCCATGCAGGTAGCCGGCGACCCGCTCGCCATGCTCACGCGTGGTGGCGGCGACTGTGATCGCGGTGGGCAGTCCCTGGGCAACCTCTCTGGCGAAGGTGGGTCCGGAGATGGCGGCGATTGGCCGGTGCTCCAATTCCTCCTCCGCAATCTGGTGCAGCAGCTTTCCCGTGCCCGGCTCCAGTCCCTTGCTCGCCCAGCTGATGCTCATATCCGGACCGACGACCCGGGCGAGTCGTCGAGCGACCTGCCGAAAGGCATGACTCGGTACGGCAACCAGTACCTCTTCGGCATCTTGCAATGCGTGGTCGAGGTCCGCCGTCGCGCTCAGGCCTCGGGGAAAGGGGTGTCCCGGCAGAAAGCCTCGGTTCTCGCCCGCTCGCGCCATCGCCTCCATGACCTGCGCCTCGTGGCCCCAGAGTTGCACCCGGGCACCGTTTCGACTCAGCAGTATGGCCAGGGCGGTGCCCCAGGAGCCGGCCCCGAGCACGCAGATGGCCGGTCTGACTCTGTGCACCCGATGGTCCGAGCGGGAAATCGATGCCGTCAGGCGCTGCCCTGGCCCGAGCCCGATGCTCAGGTCGCGGACTTGGCCTGCTGCTTGGCGGAAAGCTCACGCACGTGCTGCTCGAACAGGGCGTCGAAGTTGACCGGCGTGAGCAACAGCTGAGGGAAGGAGCCTCTGGTGACCAGGTCGGAGACGGCTTCCCGGGCGTAGGGAAACAGGATATTCGGACAATAGCTCCCCAGAAGGGGACCCATTTCCTGCTCGGGGAAGTCGCGCGCGCCGAAGATGCCGGCCTGCTGGACCTCGACCAGGTAGGCGGTGCTCTCGCCCACCTTGGTCGTCAGGGTCACCGTGAGCACCACCTCGAAGCTGTTCTCGCCGATTTGGGCGGTCTGGGTGCTCAGATTCATCTGTGTCTCGGGCTTCCACTCCTGGGTGAAGATGCCCGGTGAGCTGGGCGTCTCGAAGGACAGGTCCTTGACGTAGACGCGCTGCAGGGAGAAGGCCCGCTTGTACTGCTTCTTTTCGGTTTCTTCGGTCATGAATCCTCTATCCTCTACCGCTCTTTCGATGGTTGCTAACCCTTGCGAGAGACCGGGAGATTGGCGCTCTGCCAGGCCAGTATCCCACCGCGCAGGTTGTAGACTTGCTCAAAACCCAGCTTGCGAAGCTGCTTGACGGCGACACCGGACTGGGCGCCCGAGCGGCAGCTGACGATCAACGGTCGGCTCTTGTACTTCTCCAGCCGGGCGATCTGTCCGGAAAGATCGCTCATCGGGATGTTCAAGGCATTGATGATATGTCCCTGCCGGAAATCCGCTGCAGGCCGCACGTCCACCACCACCGCCTCTCGGTGGTTGATCAGCTCGGTGGCCTTGACCGGGTCGACTGCGTTTCTTCCGCCGCTTCCGGCGAGCAGGTCGTAGATCAACAAGGCACTGACGACCAGGAGGGCGCCAACGAGCAACGGGTGGTTGCCGGCGAACTCGATCAACTGCGCCATCATGCAGCTCTATCCTCGAAAGGTTGGGCGGGCCGGAAATTGTACCCCCCGGAAAAACCAAACGGGAGCCCCGAGGCTCCCGTCAACGAGTCAGGTGCCGAATCAGTGCTGGCTGTGGCTACAGAAGACTTCCCGCATCATTCCGATCAGCTTGAGGGTACGCTGGTCGCTCACCCGGTAGAAGACGCGATTTGCGTCCTTGCGCGATGCCAATATGCCCTTGTCGCGCAGAATCGCCAGGTGCTGCGAGATGTTGCTCTGGGAGGTGCCCACGTGCTCGACGATCTCCTGTACGCTGATCTCCTGGTCTCCCAGGGTGCATAAGATCTTGAGCCTCAAGGGGTGAGACATTGCCTTCAACGACCGCGACGCGCGGTCTATGTCCTCGTCTCCCGTGAACAACGCGTCCAAGCTGGAGTCGAAAGAGGAATGGTCGCCGATCATCGATTCGTCACTGGATTCACTGTTCTGCACCATCAGACGAGGCCTGCCTTCTTCACTAGATATCAATAGAATAATACTGTGTCCTTGCCGATCCTGCATGCTTTTCCAGCCCTCCCGGGGCTCGGCCTGGCCGACCCTGGCAGGCATCACGCCATCAGAAATGATTCAATTGACTGATTTTTCGATAATTACTATTAACCTTCCAGGGCATGTCCCAAGGTGACCCAGGGGCTCCCGGACACATCTCGAGGTTCCTCAGACGATGAGCGATCGACCGAGACCCGTCGACCTGGTCGTATTGGACGGGTGCGGATACAGGGAGAGCGAGGCCGGCAACGCGGTGCAGGCCGCGCGCGCGCCTGAGCTGGGTGGCTTCGTCAGCCTGACCGAGTACAACAAGGGCTTCGACATCCCGGTGGCCTTTCCCGCCGAGCGCCTCAAGAATCTGCTCAGCGAGTACATCGCCAATCTGGGCCTGCGTCTCGTCCCGCTCTGGCTGGTCCTGGTCTGCGGGCTGCTCGGCCAAGCGCGGGCGGCGGATGGGGACGCGGCCTCGGGGGCGTTGGACATAGAGTCCGGAGAGCGCCAGCTTCAGGGGGTCCGAGAGCGTATTCGCCAGGTCCAGGATCTGCTGGATCAGGCCGAGGGCGAGCGCAAGGACCTGAGGGCAGAGCTGCGCGAGACCGAGGAGCGAATCGGCGGCATAGCGCGGCGCCTGAGGGCGCTGGCCGGCCGCCTCCAGCGCCACGGCGTGGAGCTGGATGCCCTAGAGCAGACCCGGGAGGCCCGCAAGCAAGAGCTGGCCGTGTACAGAGAGACCTTGGCACGACAGGTGCGTGCCGCCTACGCCATGGGCCGGCAGGAGCGCCTGAAGATCCTGCTGAATCAGCAGGATCCCGCAATGGTCAGCCGCGTGATGGTGTATTACGATTACTTTAACCGCGCCCGCGTCGATCAGGTGCGCGCGGTCAAGGACAGCCTGGCCAAGCTGGGCGAGGTCGAGACCGAGATAGAGCGCCAGCGCGAGCGGGCGCTCTCCCTTCAGGCGAAGGAGCTGGAGCAGAAGGAGGCATTGGAAGAAGCCCGGGTGGACCGGAATAAGGTGTTGGCAGCGCTCACCCAGGACATTCAGAGCAAGGGCGAGCAGCTGCAGGGTCTCAAGCAGGACGAGAAAGGCCTGCAGGCGGTGGTCGACCAGCTGCAGAAGGCCCTGATGGAGCTCCCACCGGAGACGGTCGGCCGTTCCCCCTTCGTGTCCCGCAAGGGCCAGCTGCCCTGGCCGACCAGCGGGCAGCTGGCCGCCAGCTTCGGCTCACCGCGCCATGTGGGCCGCATGCGTCGGGACGGTGTCTTGATCGCCGCACCCGAAGGGAGCGAGGTCCGAGCCGTCTATCATGGACGGGTGGCCTTCGCCGATTGGCTGCGCGGCTTCGGACTCCTGCTGATCATCGACCATGGAGACGGCTATATGACCCTGTACGGACACAACGAGAGCCTGTTCAAGGAGACCGGAGAGTGGGTGCAGGCCGGGGAGGCGGTCGCGTCGGTCGGCAGCAGTGGCGGTCGCGCCAGGGCTGCCGTGTATTTTGGTATCCGTTATCAGGGCCGACCGGTGAATCCGGCCGCCTGGTGTCTGCCGGTACGCAGCAACCACAGGGTTGGATGAGCGGGCGCTCGCAGCGGGCCCCCAGATCCCGAGATGATCACCATGAAGTCACGTTTTCCCACGCCAGGGGCTCTCTTGCTAGCGACCCTCCTCGGGCTCGGTCTGGCCACCGGGGGTCCCGCGCTGGCAGACAAGGCCGAGCCGGTCACCTCCGAGCCGGTCCCGCTCGAGGGTCTACGGATCTTTGCCGAGATCTTCGGCCGTATCAAGGAGAGCTACGTGGAGCCGGTCGAGGACCGTGTGCTGCTCGAGCATGCCGTACGCGGTATGGTTTCGGGGCTCGATCCCCATTCGGCCTTTCTCGACGAGAAGGAATACGAAGAGCTCCAGGTGGGCACCAGCGGGGAATTCGGGGGCCTTGGCATCGAGGTCGGGATGGAGGACGGATTTGTCCAAGTCATCGCGCCCATCGATGACACCCCGGCCCAGCGGGCCGGCCTGCGCACCGGGGATCTGATCATTCGCCTTGACGCCAAGCCTGTGAAGGGGATGACGCTCAACGAGGCGGTCTCGGCCATGCGCGGCAAGCCGGGCTCCAAGATCACCCTCACCGTCGTGCGAGAGGGCGAAGACGCCCCCTTCAAGGTCACTGTCGAGCGGGCCATCATCAAGGTGGCGAGCGTCAAGTCGCGGATGCTCGACGACGGATTCGGCTACGTGCGCATCTCCAACTTCCAAGCCCGTACCGCACCCGACATGCGCACGGCTATTCAGGAGCTGCGTGGCCAGGCAGGAGGGCGACTCAAGGGTTTGGTCATCGACCTGCGCAGCAACCCCGGGGGCGTGCTCAACAGTGCCGTTTCCGTCAGCGACGCGTTTCTCAAAGAAGGGGTGATCGTCTACACCGAGGGTCGGGTCGAGGACTCCCAGCTCCGATTCACCGCCGCCCCGGACGATGTGCTCGACGGGGCACCCATGGTGGTGTTGGTCAACGGTGGGTCGGCATCGGCTTCCGAGATAGTCGCCGGGGCCCTGCAGGACCACAAGCGCGCGGTGATCATGGGCCAGCAGACATTCGGAAAAGGCTCGGTCCAGACCATCGTGCCGGTCGACGACACCATGGCCCTGAAGCTGACAACGGCGCTTTACTTTACTCCCTCGGGGCGCTCCATTCAGGCCGAAGGCATAGTGCCCGACATCTCCCTGGAGCCGGTCAAGGTAAAGCCGAAAGAGAAGGCGGCGAAAGACCAGATCAAGGAGGCGGACCTGGCCCGGCATCTGTCCAACGGAGGCGGTGCCGGCCACCCCAAGGACGCGGCGGCCGAAGACGGGCAGGAGAAGAAGCCCCTGGTGGAGTCGGATTACGAGCTGAGCGCCGCGCTGAATCTGCTCAAAGGTCTGTCCATCTTGCGCCCAGGGACCTGAGCCGTGTGTTGGCCGGCCGACCTGTACCGGTACTCCCAGTCCCGGCTGGACCGATTGGTCCGCCGGGCCAGGCACCGCGGCAGCGCCTTGGGCATAGCCCATCCCTATCCCGAGACGCTCAGCGTGCTCGCCCGAGAGCTGCCCGTCCGGGCAGCTCGCGGCGGGCGGCTCGTTCCAGTCTCGGAGCTGATCCAACTGCAGACCAGGAGTAGAGACCTATGGCACGCGTCCTCGTCCCCCTCGCTCAAGGTTGTGAAGAGCTCGAAGCCGTAACCGTCGTCGATCTGCTGCGCCGTGCCCGGATCGAAGTGCTCACAGCCGGGCTGGATGAACGGCCAGTCACCGCCAGCCGCGGCATGCGCCTGATCCCGGATACGACTCTGGATCGGGTGATGGACCAGACCTTCGACATGATCGCCCTGCCCGGCGGCCTTCCGGGAGCCGACAACCTCCGGGACGATGCGCGTATCGCCCTGCTGCTCCGCCGGACGGCCGAAGCCGGGGCCTACACCGCCGCGATCTGCGCCGCCCCCAAGGTCCTGGGGGCCGCTGGCCTGCTGGACGGAAAGCGCGCCACCTGCTATCCGGGCACGCTGGACGCCTCCGCACTCACTAGCACCCGGCTGCTGGACCAGCCTGTGGTGGTGGACGGCAAGCTGGTGACGTCGCGCGGCCCGGGCACCGCCATGGACTTCGCCTTGGAGCTGATCGCCCTGCTGGCCGGCGAAGAACGCCGCCAGACCGTCGAGAAGAGCCTGGTCAGGACCTGATCCCCCAATGCTATTACGCGCTGCGCCTGAATAGACACGAAAGAGGGCCATGAACCCAAAAACCGCCGTTGGAATCGCGAAGGCGCCAAGAACACAAAGCGGGACAAGCCCCGAAAGCGAAAGAACCTGTTTCACCCAACGGCTGATGCCGGTTTCTAGGAAATCTCCTTGAAACCCTTGGCGATCTTGGCGCCTCAAATGCTCTTTGCTAAGTCGACGAGAATCGCCTTAGTCGGGTCGACCCATCCAGGGTGCCAGGAGGGTAGCCAGGCCTGTGATACCGAGCCCAGCACCTATGGCGAAGAGCCCGCCGGAGAGGGTGCCTGAGAGCAGCGACGCAGCTGGCCCCAGGGTGACCAGCAGGGCGCCGCTGATCAGCATGGAGCCGCCGCCGATCATCTTGGCGGTACGTCGGTCGCCGCGGCGGACCTCGTTGCGCAGGCGGTCTAGGTCCGCGTCGTTCCAGCTCACCTTCAGGCGCCCGTGGGCGGCGTCGCTGAGCACCCTGTGAGCCAGCTCCGGGATCTCGGGAAGTCGCTCGGAGAGCCGGGGCAGGGTCTTGCGCACCCGTTTGAGGAAGGCCCGCGGGCCCAGCTGCTCGCTGACCCAGCGCTCCATGTAGGGTTTGGCGGTCTTCCACAGGTCCAGCTCCGGGTAGAGCTGGCGGCCCAGGCCCTCGATATTGAGCAGGGTCTTCTGCAGCAGCACCAGCTGCGGCTGGACCTCCATGTCGAAGCGACGAGCGGTCTGGAAAAGCCTCAGCAGGAAATTGCCGAAGGAGATCTCGCTGATCGGGCGCTCAAAGATCGGCTCGCAGACGGTTCGGATCGCTGCCTCCAGCTCGTCCACCCGGGTGGTCTGCCTCGGCACCCAGCCGGACTCTATGTGCAGCTCCGCGACCCGACAGTAGTCCCGGTTGAAGAAGGCCAGCAGGTTCTCGGCGAGATAACGCTGGTCTTCCGGGGTGAGGGTCCCCATGATGCCGAAGTCTACGGCGATGTACTGGCCCTCGGGCGAGACGAAGATGTTGCCCGGGTGCATGTCGGCGTGGAAGAAGTTGTCCCGGAACACCTGGGTGAAGAAGATCTCCACGCCCCGCTCGCCGAGCATCTGCATGCTGATACCCTGGCGCTTCAGGCCCTGGACATCCCCCACGGGAGTGCCCGAGATACGCTCCATAACCAACACGGAGGGGCGGGTGTAGTCCCAGAAGATCTCCGGGACATAGAGCATCGGACTGCCGAGGAAGTTGCGACGCAGCTGGGAGGCGTTGGCCCCTTCGCGCATCAGGTCCAGCTCGTCCAGGATGGTCTTCTCGTACTCTTGGACCACCTCGATCGGGCGCAGGCGCCGCCCTTCCTTCCAATAGCGCTCGGCCAGGCGCGCCAGGGTGAACAGCAGGCCGACATCCCGCCGGATCGTCTTCTCTATGCCCGGACGCAACACCTTGACCACCACGGCGCGGCCGCTCCGCAGGCGCGCGCTGTGGACCTGGGCGATGGAGGCGGAGGCCAGGGGGCTCTCGCTGAACTCGGCGAGCACTTCCTCGATGGGCCGGCCGTAGGCCTTCTCGATGATGGTCCTCGCCTGGGTGCCCGGGAAGGGTGGGACCCGGTCCTGGAGACGTGCCAGCTCATTGGCGATCTCGTCGGGGAGCAGATCCCTGCGGGTGGAGAGGATCTGGCCGAACTTGACGAAGATGGGCCCCAGGTCCTCCAGCGCCTGGCGGATGCGTACCCCATAGGACGCGGGCTCGCGCAACCAGTACCAGGGAGAAAAGTACTTGAGAAAGCGTACCGGGCGAAACAGGTGGGTCGCCAGCACCACCTCGTCCAGCCCGTGGCGCATGAGCACCCAGTTGATGTGGAAGAGGCGAATGGCCTGGGAGGGCCGGATCACGGAGCCCGCTTCCCGGGGAACCCGGACCGGCGCTGCAGACGCTGGACGCGGGCCTCCAGCCGATCCACGTCCTCACGCAGCAGGTCGACGTCTGCCTGGAAGGCCTCGATCTCGGCCGCGCTGGGCAGCAGGCAGGCCTCTTCCTGGAGATACTCTCCAAGGTCCCGCTCCAGGGTGCGCCAGGACGACCTTCCCCAGCGTCCGACGCCGCGCAGCCGGCGACCGATCTGGTGGGCCGCGACATCGCCCATCAGCCGGGCGAGCAGCTCCTCCCAATCCACCTCCAGTCCTGCCAGCAGCTCGCCGAAGGTCTGGCCCAGCTCGGTGTCGCCGTGGACCCGCACCTGTCCGCTGAACAGCTCGTCGGCCTTGTCGCGGCTGGCACCGAGCCTGGCCAGGTCCAGGGGCGTGCCGCTGAGCGTGCAGTCCGGTCCGCCCTCGATCCGGTCGAAGATCTGTATCCCATTGGGGGCCGGAACCAAGTACAGGGTGATGCCGAGGCCTATGATCTCCAGGCCTATGACTCGCCCGTGCAGTCCCGTGAGGTGGGTCCGCGATTCGGGGTCCAGGGCCAGGCAACGGTTGAGCGCCGTCTCCAGCCCGTTGAGCGCGAGGTCCGAGAGGCTCATTTACAGCTTGAACCCCCGATGCACGGCCACTATGCCGCCCGTGAGGTTGAAGTAGTCGCAGCGCTCGAAGCCCGCCGTCTCCATCATTTCTTTGAGCTCCTCCTGGCTCGGGTGCATGCGGATGGATTCGGCCAGATAGCGATAGCTGTCCGCATCGCGGGCGACCAGCCTGCCGAGCGCGGGCAGCACGCGGAAGGAATAGACATCGTACGCGCTCTTCAGGGCGGCATTGGTCGGTCGGGAGAACTCCAGCACCAGGGCCCGGCCACCTGGGCGAATCACTCGGAGCATGTCCTCCAGGGAGCGCTGCTTGTCGGTCACGTTGCGCAGGCCGAAACCGATGGAGACGCAGTCGAAATGGTTGTCGGGAAAAGGCAGCCGTTCGGCATCGGCCTGCACATAGTCCAGATTGCCGACCAGGCCCTCGTCGATCAGCCGGGTGCGACCTCGCACCAGCATGGCGGCGTTGATGTCGGAGACCACTAGGCGGCCCTCGGGCCCGACCAGGCCGGAAAAGCGCGCGGCCAGATCCCCAGTTCCCGCAGCCAGGTCCAGCACCCGCTGGCCCGCCCGCACCCCGGCCAGCTCCACGGCAAAGCGCTTCCACAGACGATGGATGCCGAGCGACATCAGGTCGTTCATCAGGTCGTAGCGCTCGGCCACCGAGTCGAACACCGCCCGTACCCGGCCTACCTTCTCCTCGCTCGAAACCTGCTGGAAGCCGAAGTGAGTCGTGTCTTTTTCGCCCATGCGCTCTTGCCTGCCTTATCCGTCGAGAGTTGGTGCGCTGATTCTACCCGGAAAGACGGGTCCAGGGCGAAACGCGAGGGGCGGGCGGATCGATGGGATAGCCGGTCCCGGGGACCTGCATGCGAGGCGTATGGGGCAGATCTATACCCGCCACCGCCACACACGAGTCTTCTGGAGAAGCGGTACATGGATGCGCCGTTTGCGGAGCAGAGGATGCAAAGACAGGCGTGCATCGCGACCGAAAATCCACGTGCCACGGGTATATCCCTCCTTACCCGCGGCGAGGGAAAGGCTCCACACTTCCGATCGGGCTGCCCCAGGCCAGCTGGAGCCGGGCCTCGCGGCCCCGGCCGTCAGGAAGGCTGCTCCTTGCGTTTGTGGCCTGCGGCCTCCAGGTCGGCCAGATACTGCTTCCAGTTCAGCTTCTGGCTCGTGCCCAGCTTGTAGAGGGTCTCCCAGGAGTAGATCCCGGTGTTGTGGCCGTCGTCGAAGTGCAGCAGCACCGCGTAGTGGCCCACCGGCTCCATGCGATCGATGTTCACTTCCTCCTTGCCGACCTCCAGCTTACGCTCGTCCGGGCTGTGTCCCTGGACCTCGGCGGATGGCGAGAAGACCCGCAGGTACTCGCAGGGCAGGTTGAAGTGCGCCCCGTCGTCGAAGGCGATCTCGAGCACGCGCGACTGACGGTGCAGATTCAGCTCAGTGGGTTGGGGCTTGGACATGGGTCTACCTCGACTGCAGGGTATGGGAGACAGGACAGGCCGGGCGTGGGCGCCCCGCCCGGTTGTGATCAAAGGATGTATCGACTCAGGTCCTCGTTGGCCGCCAGGTCGGAAAGGTGGTGGTCCACATAGACGGCGTCCACGCTCACCTGCTCTCCCTGATGCTCGCTGGCCTCGAAGGAGATGGCCTCCAGCAGCCGCTCCATGACCGTGTGCAGCCGCCTCGCCCCGATGTTCTCGGTACGCTCATTCACCTGCCAGGCGATCTCGGCGATGCGCAGGATGCCGTCCGGCGTGAACCCGAGATAGACCTGCTCGGTCTTGAGTAGGGCACGATACTGGGTCGTCAGGGCCGCATCCGGCTCGGTGAGTATGCGGGTGAAGTCCTCCGTGCTCAGCGGGTCCAGCTCCACGCGTATCGGTAGCCGCCCCTGCAGCTCGGGGATCAGGTCCGAAGGCTTGGATAGATGAAAGGCCCCGGACGCGATGAACAGGATATGGTCGGTCTTGACCATGCCGTGCTTGGTGGACACGGTGCTGCCTTCCACCAGCGGCAGCAAGTCGCGTTGCACGCCCTCCCGGGATACATCCGGTCCCCCGTACTCGGCTCGGCTCGCGATCTTGTCCATCTCGTCGATAAATACGATGCCGTGCTGCTCCACCGCCTCCAGGGCGCGCATCTTGAGGTCCTCCTGGTTGATGCGTTTGCCGGCCTCCTCGTCCGCGAGCAGCTTCAAGGCATCCTTGATCCGCAGCTTGCGCCTGCGGGTGCGCCCGCTTCCCATGTTCTGGAACAGGCTCTGTAGCTGACTGGTCATCTCCTCCATGCCCGGCGGGGCCATGATCTCGACGCCCAACTGGGGCGAGCTGACCTCTACCTCTATCTCCTTGTCATCCAGGTCTCCGGCTCGTAGCCTATCCCGAAACTTCTCCCGGGTGGCGCCCGAGCTGACCGGCTCTGGCCGGCTGTCCTCCACGAAGCTGGTGGGGCGGGGGCTTGGCAAGAGGGCGTCGAGCACCCGCTCCTCGGCCCCGGCGCGGGCGGCGTCGCCCACCTTCTCCATCTCTCCCTCGCGCACCATGGCCACGGCGATGTCCGCGAGATCCCGGATGATGGACTCCACGTCGCGCCCGACGTAGCCGACCTCGGTGAACTTGGTCGCCTCCACCTTGAGGAAGGGGGCCCCGGCCAGCTTGGCCAGCCGACGGGCGATTTCGGTCTTGCCCACCCCGGTGGGCCCGATCATCAGGATGTTCTTGGGGGTGATCTCGTTACGCAGCTCGCCGGCGACCCGGGTGCGGCGCCAGCGGTTACGCAGGGCCACGGCCACCGCGCGCTTGGCCGCATCCTGGCCGATGATGTGCTTGTCCAGCTCGCGGACGATTTCCTGGGGCGTAATCTCAGACATGGGTGTGCCATTCAGGCCTCGGCGTCGAGTTCTTCGATGACGAGGTTGTGGTTGGTATAGATGCAGATGTCGGCGGCGATGCCCAGCGAGCGCTCGACGATCTCCCGGGCGCCCAGCTCGGTCGCTCCGACCAGGGCACGGGCTGCCGCCAAAGCGAACGGACCGCCCGAGCCCACTGCCATGATCGCCTGCTCCGGCTCGATCACGTCGCCGGTGCCGGAGATGATCAGCGACGCCTTGGCGTCGGCCACGCACAGCAGGGCTTCCAGGCGGCGCAGCATGCGGTCCGTGCGCCAGTCCTTGGCCAGCTCCACTGCGGAGCGGGTCAGGTGCCCCTGATGCTTGTCCAGCCTGCCCTCGAAGCGCTCGAACAGGGTGAAGGCGTCAGCGGTCGCCCCGGCGAAGCCGGCGATCACCTGGTCCTTGTACAGACGGCGGACCTTGCGGGCGTTGCCCTTCATCACCGTGTTGCCCATGGACACCTGGCCGTCGCCGCCTATGACCACGCGGCCCTGGCGACGAACCGACAAGATGGTGGTGCCTCGAAAATCTTCCACTGGCCTGTCCCGAAATGTTTGCCGCCGAGGGGCGAAGGACGCTAAAGGTCGAAGCTGTGACGCCGACTGCTGGTGCGCCCGCGGTTTGGTTGCCCGCCCTGCGCGTGGCATTGTATACCCGTCGCCGCGTCGCTCTCTCGGGTACGAGAGACGCCCCCGCCGACGAAAATCCCAAGGGCGAGGGGTAATCCCACGCGTCGTATGCTCCGAACCCCTGTCTTGGGGACGATCCCGGCGTTTTCCAGGGTGGAGGGCCCGACGCGCGCCAAGTCTTCCGCTTATCGGCTTGCGGGGACCGACGATCGACGAGGTCCTCTGGCACCGCCGTGGAACCGCAATCTGCCGAGCACCGTCTGGTGGGGTGGAGCCTGCGGATGCGTCTCTGGGCTTGGCGGTACGATCTCGCCGCCTCAGGTGACCAATATGAGTCTCCGAGAATGATCGCCGCCTCGTCAGGCCCAGAACCTTGCCCAAACCCGCGTGCCACAGTGACCCACGGCCTAGCAGTCCGCGAGCGCCGCCGTTGGGCTCTCGGATGAGGCCACCCACCTCCAGCCCCTCAGCGCCGCGCCAGCATGCATGATCCCAGTTACGCATATCGCCACGATATTGACGGCCTGCGCGCGATCGCGGTCGGAGCGGAATGTTCCCCGCCGGTTGGATCTGCTCCAGGGATGAATGCGCCCGCGCGCGATCGGCTGGCCGGAATGAGCACTTCGAGTTGAGGAATAGAACCGTCCAGCCACGAAGCGCCGCAACACAATAGCGGATGTTCGTGGCAGGGGAATGGTTTCAATGGCTATAGCCAAGCCCGTTTGGTCGGGACTGTACTAACGATCAGTACGGAAACCTGTCCGCTCCGCGTCGAAAACGGGCATTGCAACATCGATGTCGCGGGACGGCGCACCATCTTCGGGGCGCTCGGGAAGGTCAGACGCTATTTGGAAGGCCCCTTGG
>Ga0210096_1000088_pt1 | contig 42607 bp, 42 predicted proteins | sample China_Galinas_PW_4_FD_184864 | JGI IMG/M metagenome (GOLD analysis project Ga0210096, IMG submission 184864) | Wetland microbial communities from San Francisco Bay, California, USA, that impact long-term carbon sequestration - China_Galinas_PWA_D2... | ecosystem: Environmental > Aquatic > Marine...
CCTGCCCCGACGGGAAAACGCTGGACGGGGACTACATGACCCGCCTGTGCGCATCGCCCCCGAAGTCGGCCATCCTGACAGGCCCGGGCCCCTACTACGAGACCTGCGGACCGGGAACCCGCATCCGCGCCGACTGGTGGCGTGAGCTTTGCGCCAATCCCCCGGACGAAGCCCTGTACGTGGGCAGCGACCACTACTACACCCTCTGCGACGGCCAAACCAAGATCGACGGCGCCTGGCTGGAGAAATTCTGCGAGGGGCTACCCCCTTCCGCCGACTACCCCTACAGCGGCGACTCTGTCGAGCCCTGCCACCATGGGCCACGTCTCCATGCCGAATCCCTGGAGCCTTTGGACGTAGCCCCGGCCAACCGCCAAGTTCGCACTCTGCTCTGGCCACCGCCCGGGGCGAAGGATGTGGTACCCGCCTTCTATGACGAGGAGCCCGACCCCCTGCCGGACCGCGAGGTGTCCGGCAACCCTCTGTCGGTCCAGCTCAACCCGCGACAGGTGGCAGACGTCCAATTGCTCGACTACGCGCTGTGGCGTCTCGGTCCCAGCGGTAAGCCCGCCCGGAAGATAACGCTGTTGCCGCTGAATGCCAATTCCGATCCCCACGGAGAGTTCGGCCACCTGGAGCTAGCGCTGTTCTCGACCGAGCACCTGGGTTGGGGCGTCAGCTACCTTGCCCGGCTCCGTGTAAGGATCGACGCGTCCACGGAGAACCTTAGCTGGGGTTTCACTACCCGATCGCTCGGACATCCGCTCAGGGTCGTCGGGCCTGACACCGATCGCATGACTTTCCCACCGTCTCGTCCCTTCGCGCTCTTCATCCCACCGACTGAAAAGGAGCCTCGCCCCCTTCGGTCCTACAGCTACCTTGCGCCGATCATGACGACGGTCCAGGTCTCCGCCGTCGACTACAGCACCGCCATCTTCACCATTGAATCGCCCTTGTGCCAAGCCGTCGACCTGAAGCTCGCGTCGGACAGACGCATCATCGAGCTAGCGCCCGAGCCATGTCGATTGTGACAGCCACACAGGCACACTCGGCAACGCTCGCGACGACACGTCGGCCTACCCCCCGAGCACTTGTGACAGATTCCACAGGAGACACCCCGCGAGACCCCCGAAGACCTTTACGCCGACTTGCGTCGGCTCCGCCCAAGTCCCACCAGGCCGGTCCCCAGAAGCACGGCCGTCACAGGCTCTGGAACTTCCGCCCAGCCTCCAGGGCGGAGGCGAATCGCAGGAGGCGATGAGCAATAGATAAGCTATTACTCTGGGCTTCCAGCCCTCCGCCCTGCGGGCCAGCTGTCGCTGTTCAAATCGCTCCCGGCGATTGAGTCCGCCTCGTGTTCGAGCGGTTGCGTCGATTCACTGGATCGACAGGTCCGCTCTCACCTTGCCTGGCACCACGCCGCACGCACCCTGGCGGCCGTCCAACTGCGGTTTCTAGGTTGATGTAGACGATGCGCTTGCGGGTTTTGCGCCGGATGGCCGTCAAAGCCGCCTCGAAACAAGCCAACGCGCTGCCGCCGTCCTCCTGCAGGAAGCGCAACCAGCCGAACAGGGCCAGGCCCGGTGCGGAAACATCCCCGGCGAGCAGGGTCTCGACACCCTCCAGCCGGCCGCGCAGCAACCGTTGCCGGGCGCGGGCGTAGGCTACATCCCGGTGCTTGGCGGCCAGCGGGGGGAAATCCCGCTCCATCAGCCGGTAGGCGCCGTCTTGTTCATCCAGGCCCAGGGCCGCCTCGTCGAGCAGGGGCGCCAGCACCTGGACCTTGAGCGGGTCGGTGAGGCGCTCGATCCCATCCGGATCCAGGGAGCGGGTACAGAGACGGATCAACGGTTCCGCCTGCCGGTAGCTCACCGGGCGGTAGCGCGCCGACTCCGCCGCCAATTGTAAAAATGGCGACCCCGGCCGCTCACCCGGCGGGTGAAACCTGCGGCGGGCTCCGAGCGCGCTAACTTGCTAATTTAGCTAAGCTAATCGCTAACAGCTAATGGCTAACTGCTTTTTCTAGATTCATGAAGAAGAGACCGTGCAAAGGGTGCAGATTGGAAAAGGTCGTCCCGGGTCCAACACCCGTTACCGGGAGGAGGAGACGATTCACTACCGGCTAGAGTGGACGCGCAATGAATCGGAAATCCAAGCGGCGCAGCGTACGGATGGACTCTTTCCATTGGTAGACAACACCTCTCTGGAACCGGCTGAGGATGTTCTCCGGGAACAGCGGGGTGCGTGAGGACCACGGGGTCGGAATAGCGACCACGAGGAGGCCGCAAGGTGCCACCTGCGGGAGTCAGCTCCACGAACAGCTGGACCGGGGTGGGGCAAAGGCCGCCGGGGCGGCAAGCCATGCCAGGGTGAGAGTGACCAGGAGGCGGAGGCGTCATTTGCGGTCAGACGAGAATTCCGCGAAATTTTCATCTGACCCCCCAAATACCCCAGCCGACGCGGGCTCAGATCATGGATCGAACCCCGGCCTGGGTACGGATCATCACCGAGAGGTTGCTGGGGGACTCGGCGTGAGTCAGCGCCTCTTGCTGGCTGATCTTGCCTTCCTGGTGGAGCCGATAGAGCGACTGGTCGAAGATGTGGGAGCCGGCTTCGGTATTGCGCGCGATGGCGTCCCGGATGGCGTCGATGCGGCCCTTGAGGATCAGATCGCGCACCAAAGGCGTGAGCAGCAGCAGCTCGGTGGCGGGCAGCCGCTTCCCGTCGAGGCCGGTCACCAGGCGCTGGGAGAGGATCGCCCGCACGTTGAGCGACAGCGCCATGAACAACTGATCGCGGACTTCGGATGGGAAGAAGGTGACCACGCGCTCCAGGGCCTGGTAGGTGTTGTTGCCGTGCAGGGTGGTCAGGCAGAGGTGGCCGGTCTCGGAGTACTGGAACGCATGCTCCATGGTCTCTCGGTCGCGGATCTCGCCGATCAGCACCAGGTTCGGCGCCTCCCGCATGGCGTTCTTCAGGGCGTCGGCATAGCTGTGGGTGTCGAAGCCCACCTCGCGCTGGTCGACGATAGATTGCTGGTACTGGTGGATGTACTCGATGGGGTCCTCCACCGCAATCACGTGCCCAACGCGGTTGCGGTTGTAATGGTCGACCATCGCCGCCAGGGTGGTGGATTTGCCCGAGCCAGTCGCCCCCACAACGAAGATGATGCCGCGCTGCTCCATGACCAGGTCCTGGAGGATCTGGGGCAGCCCAAGAGTGTCTAGTTTCGGTATGTCCTCAGTAAGAAAGCGGATCACCATGGCCACCGCGCCGCGCTGGCGGTAGATGTTGACCCGGAAGCGTCCCGCCCCGGCGCGGCCCCGCGCCAGATTCATCTCCGGGCGCTCGGCGAAGGCGGCGGCCTGGGTCTCGGACATCAGGGAATAGGCGAGCGCTTTGACGCCCTCGGGGGTCAGGCGCTCCGGCTCCAGGGGCTCCATCACCCCCTCGATCTTGATGTGCACCGGGGCCCCGGCGCTGAAGAACAAATCAGACCCCTTGCGCTCGAGCAGGATGTCGAGATAGTGCTCCAAACTCTTCATGATTTATCTCCCCAGGATCACCCGCCGTGCTGCACATGGATAGGGCGGTAAGCTCGCCTCTTCGCCAATTGTGGCAGAGTCTGCACAGGGGTCAACGGGGGATCGGCCTCAGGGCAGGGCCCGGGCCCCATAGTGGCGGGTGATGTAGCGGATGCCGAAGCGGGTGATGGGCGAGCCGTTGGCATTGAGAAACCGCGGCGTGGTGCGCGGGTCCTTGGGCTGGCGCTGCTGCAGATAGGCCTCGCGGGCCTGGACGGTCTCCCACCACTGGCGGCACCTGCGGGTCTTGATCGCCAAGACCCCCGAGGACTCCGACTACACCTCCATTCAGCGGCGCATTCGGACCTTGCAAGCCGAGTCCCGACTCTTCGACTGGTAGCGAGAACGCCGAGCCAGACATCGCACCGGCGCCCACTCAGCCACCCGAGCTATACCCCTTCGTGGGCGGGACACGCGAGGGCGAGCCCGAGGGGCTGCCCTTCCACCTCGGCGACTCCCTGGAGCTGGTCAACTGGACCGGCCGGGCGGTGCGCGACGACAAGCGTGGGGCCATCGCTAATGATCTGCCGCCGATCTTGGAGCGGACCGGCATCACCCGAGCGGCATGGCTGCAGCTGGCCAAGGACTTCGAGACCCACTTCTGCACCTGGATCGGTCAAGCCGAGCATGTCGAACGGATTTGCGAGCGAGGTGGCCAGCACTGGGACGGCGCGACGCCTGGCGGCGTTACAACTCGTTGGAAAAAAAAGCCGGGAGCGTTTTTTCGCGCCAGCCTCCAGGATGGAGGCGAATCGCAGGAGGCGATGAGCAATAGATGAGCTATTACTCCGGGCATCCTGCCCTTCGCCCTGCGGGCCAGCTATCGCCGTTCAAATCGCTCCCGGCGATTTAGTCCGCCTCGTGTTCGAGCGGTTGCGTCGATTCACTGGATCGACAGGTCCACTCTCACCTTGCCAGACACCACGCCGCACGCACCCTGGCGGCCGTCCAACTGCGGTTTCTAGGATAATCGTTCGTAGTTGCATTCGTAATCGTCCGCCCATCTCCCGGAAACCCCTGCTCCGGAGCACGCGGCGAATGAATCCGAGCATTTCCGGTAACCCTTGATTCACTTGGGGAAAAAGGTACGATAAGCTTACCGATGAGGATTCACGTCGTCTCTGTCCGGTCCATCCGGCTGAGTAAGCTTTACCTATAAGGCAACGCCGAAGCGGTGGGGTTACACGGGAGAGTGGGCACGGGGTCTGTCCCGGACTCTTGCCCTTTGGGGTCCACAGCATCACAACATGGGAGCGGCAAGACGAAAAGGTTCTTTCTTGTAATGCATTGCTAACTTGGAATCGAACCGGGTAACGACGAGCCATACCACCAAAGAGGACAGGACAAGGCCCAGGTGGGTTGTCAGGTAACTGGAGGTGAAACAGCCTAATCCCTGGAGGAACGGCTCCCCGGCAACCGTCGGGTTGAAACCTACAGTGACCACGCACCCGCCCTCCCCTTCGTCGACACGTAGTACCTTGGAGGCGTGACAGCAAGTTGAAGCCGGGGTCGTTTCGGGGTAGATCGCTAAGAGAGCTGAGTAAGTTACGGAACAGGTCGAGAGGGTTACTCCCCTAGTGCGGGGAAATATCGACGAGGCCGCCCAGTGCGAGAAAGATGCATGCTGGTAATGCCTGTCAGGTGACTGGTCGGAGAGACCGGCTCTCGTCAGGATAATATGGGGAATCGACCCCATTGCGACAACGGGGAGGGGGTGCCTACGGCCACGTCCTTACCCACTGATGCTGGTGGTGCTGCATGGGCCGGCGCGACGAGTTCGGCATGCCGCCTCGGGCGAGCCACCAAGTGGACTCCCAAGGCGTTGCGCTCATCTCCGACTGGATCACCGGAGTGACGAGCTGCCCCTGAAGCCCCGGCCCTCTGCCCGGACCGGAGAATGGCGGGCGGTCACGACATTCCGGCAGGACGTGTCGGGGGTATTCCCGCCCATCGAACGGGAGCCCCCGGTGACAGGGCGTCACTCGATGATCGGGCCGTGCGACGGCAGGCGCCCGATAGGCAAATAGCCTCTTTAGTCTTTGAAATCGAAGATTTCAAAGAGCGCTCTTTAACAAACAATCGCGCGCGTGAATCGGCATGTCGAACGATCGTCGATTCAGGTGGACGGACCGGCGGCTAATCAGAATAGATGGCTTGACGCCAGACCCCAAATCGCAGCTCACCGGCCCATCCGCAACAGTGCTATGACATGGCTATCCTCTTGCCTTCTTCAGAAGGACAGGGTGGGGCTGTCTCATGGACAACCCCCGCCTGGGGCGTAAGGGGGTCAAGGAGGAGTCCCGACGCAGGAGGGAAGCTCCTTGAGGCCCCTGGAGCGCCCGGCACACTGGTGTCCAGGAGAGAGCACCGGCGCCGCTCATCCAAATGCCTTGTCGATATCGAAGTCCACGCGATCGTGCATCAGGGACTTCCTCCCGCTGGGCTCCTTGCGCGAGTCCGGCCAGCATCCCTCGCCAGTCTTACCAAGCGCTCAGGTTTTCCTAGCGCACCAAGATCCCCATTGCTGTGGGGTCCCGCGGAAATCTTCGACGTGGCGGCGGACAGCCTGGTGCAGGGGGGCCCCGTCCCCTCGCGGGGCCGAGGTCCGGAACGACTCCGCGGATGCTACATGCAGTTCTTGATCACCACCTCGGTCAAGAACCGGGTTTGGGCCTCCTGGTCCTTGGAAGTTACGTTGTATCCACCCTCCCAAGCGCCCTTCTCGACCTTGACGCAGTCCTCGCTGTCCGAGCACAGAGCCTGGATCTTCTCGAAGTCGCATTTGGGTGCGGCCATTGCGCTGGCTGTCTCCTCGGCGCGTGCGCCCATCGTGGCGGACAAGGCGGACAGCCCAAACACCACGAACCACCGACCAAACCTACGGTTCATCCCCACGGTCATGCCCTCTGTCGGAATTGTTAGCCGCTGTATACTGAGTTTTCGCACGGAGGATTGCAAGCCCTTCCTCGCGGCTGTACCGCTACCGCGCTCACGCGGCAGCCGGAAAATCGTCAGGAACTCAAACAATTGGACATCCACTTTTCTCCGCTCATGCAGCGTCCGCACCGTCTCCAGGTACCGCCGCAACAGCACAACCAAGTGGTCCGCTTCGGTGACACAAGATGAACCGCTCGATCCAGTGCACGTAGGCTTCTTTGGGTCGGAGGTGGCGGGGTTTCTGTCGCATCTGGCGACCCAGCGCAACGTGGCCGCGAGTACGCAGAAGCAAGCACTTAACGCGCTCGTGTCCCTCTACAATACAAGATAGTTTTGGAGAGGCCGTTGGAGAGCGTTGGCGGCGTGGTTCGGGCGAAGAAGCCTCAGCGGTTGCCGTTCGTGTTGTCCGAGGCCATGACCGTTGCGGCTCGACGCACGGGTATCGACAAGAAGGCCCGCTGCCACACCCTGAGGCACTCGTTCGCGGCCCACCTCCTTGAAAGGGGCATGGACATTCGCACCGTGCAGGAGCAGCTGGGGCACTCGGACGTGCGCACGACCCAGATCTACACCCACGTGATCCAGCGTAGCGGCATGGCGGTGCAGAGCCCGCTGAGCACAACGCTCAGGCTGGGTGGTGAGGAACGGGAGGAAAAACAGCGTGCTTCGGACGAATCAGTCGACCGGGAATCCCCAGAGAAAGAGTAGGGGACGGCGCTGGTGACGGTGATTTCTGAGGGGGCTGGGGCCGCGGGAAGAGACCTCGGTAGAGGTTGCAAAATGCTCCCCCTCCGGGCCTCCCCCGCGGGCTGGGGAGGCCCGGAGGGGTGAGGGAATGTCGAATTGGCAAACAGCGCCAGCCCGACCTACGGTACTCCCGCCTCAATGACTCGTTCCCTCACTCTGGTTACCTTGTTTTGAATGAACGGACCGTTGCTACTACCTAATAATCTTTCACGTCACGCGAACCACCAACCATCGCATCGCGTTCCCTGAGCCATTGTTCGTACTTCGTTGTTTGCTCTCGTGTGAGGACTGCACGAATCTTCTTTTCCTCTTCATCATGAACTTGCTTCATTTGCCTCTTCAAAGGTGAAATTTCCTTTTCCAGCCTGGCCATCGATGCACCATCATTCGCCGCTTTAGCGCGACGTAGCGCACGTTGTTGCCTATGCAGCTCTCCGCGAGGTTTTCTCATCGCGTTGCGAGCTTCTTTTTGAATCGCTGCCACCTTCGCGGCTTGTTCTGTATTCAAGCCAAGTGCGCTTTTGAGCGGCCTATCCGCGTATGCATAACCACTGAATAGAAATAGGCTGAAAACGACAAATGAAAAAATGAGCGACTGAGGTTGGAGGTGCATGGTAGCTCCTTTGTTTAGCTGGTATAATGAGGACTCGTTCTCTAGCAAGCAAAACCTCCGCGCGATGCGGACGGGCGATGAACAATGCCGCTCGGTATAGCGGAACGGCTTACCTATTTTCCCTTTCGTGTCCGGCCGGGCTCCTTTGGAATCAAATCATGTCCGATTAGCAAAAGAATTGCACATTCATTCTTCGAGACCCTCCCGAAAGCTCGTGCCGACCTGTGCTCCTATCTTATCTGGGACGAAGAGCCACTTCAAGGCGGAGACATGGCGGCCCAAGCGGGCCAATCGGTAGGAATGACAGGGTTGGACCGGAAGCCACCCGGGGGCTTCCCCCGATTCTCTATCGGGGTCGATTGTGGGGTTCTAGGGAGACCTGAGGGAGCTCAGCCGGGAAACAGCCGCCGGCAAGCGCGGATGCCGCGCGCCCAGCGCCGACCACCTCGCTCGCAACCCCGCTCGCCATGCTCGCCTTGACCGATCCAGCTGCAGAAGGGAGTCTCGAAGTCCTTGGCCAGCGGCAGCCAGGCCGCTCGGGTGATGCCGATCCGCTCCAAGATCGGCGGAAGATCCTCGGCGATGGCCTCGCGCTTGTCGTCGCGCAGCGCGATCGGTGCAGCTGATCAGCTCTAGGTATTCGTCCACGTGGAACGGTATGCCTTGGGGCATGTTTTCGCGGACAACGCCTAGGAAGGGGTACGGCTCGGATGCACAGCAGCTGCGAGTATGCAACCACCTGTTGAGCTGTCGCACCGAAGCCCTCGGCGGCCTGAACGGGCGCTGCGACCGGTTTCGGGCCCCGAGCAGCCGCGCTATAGCAGCTGCGGTGACTCGACTCCCACCCCGCCCCTGTGCGGACAGTGGAAACCTCCGGGGGTCGGGGGCTATGCTGGGGGGCATCGAAATCAGGACTCACCGAGATGCAGATACCTCGCTCGCCACTCATCGCACTTCTGGCCGGGCTGCTCATGGGCGTGCCCACGTTGGCTCAGAACGTGACGCCCCCCGACGCACGCGAGATCGTCACACGCGCGATCGAGCACTGGCGGGACGTCTCCTCCTACAGTGTGTTCGACATGACCATCCATCGCCCAGACTGGGAGCGGACGATGCGGATGCGGATCTGGACCCAGGGGCTGAAGAGCTCTCTGGTGCGGGTGACTGCTCCGCCCAAGGACGCGGGCAACGCGACCCTGATCAAGAACGACGAGATGTGGAGCTTCACACCCAAGATCAATCGGGTAATCAAGATCCCATCGAGCATGATGCACCAGAGCTGGATGGGCTCGGATTTCTCCAACAACGATATCTCTCGCGCCGACGACATCATCGACCAGTATGACCACCAGCTGCGGGAGACTCGGCAAGAAGACGGTCACCAGGTCTACACTATCGAGTCGGTGCCCCACGAGGATGCCCCCGTAGTCTGGGGCAAGGAGGTGCTGAGAGTGCGCGACGATTTCGTGATGCTGACCCACGACTTCTACGACCAGGAAGGTAGGGTGGTAAAGCAGATGGTCTCTTCCGATATCCGCGAGATGGGGGGCAAGACGGTGGCCGGCATCGAGCGCATGACCAAGGTGGACAAGCCCGAGGAGTGGACCGAGATCCGCCTGCTGGAGGCCAGCTACGGGATCCGGGTCCCTCCCACCACCTTCACCCTGTCGAACTTGCGCAATCCGCGCTCCTGAGGCCCATGATCCTCAGGCTCGCCTGGCGCAACATCTGGCGCAACCCGCGGCGCACCTGGCTGACGGCGGCGGCGATCGCCTTCTGCTCGACCCTTCTGATCTTCAGCATCACCCTGCAGCTCGGCGGCTACGATATGATGATCGACAATGCGCTGCGCACCTATACGGGGCACCTGCAGGTGCAGCGCGAGGGCTACCAGGAGAAGCCTCGCATGCGCACAGACATCCCGCATGCCGAGGGTCTGGCGGCGCGCATTCACGAAGCCACCGGGGCGGCAGCCTCGGTGCGCGCCCAGGGCTTTGCGCTGGCCTCCTCGAAGGACCGCAGCTACGGCGTGCTGGTGGTGGGGGTGCAGCCGCGCCACGAGCCGGAGGTGTCCACCCTACCCGGCACCGTGCACCAGGGCCGCTTCTTTCGGGACACCCGCGCCCAGGAAGCGCTGATCGGCACTGTGCTGGCGCGTAACCTCAAGGTGGGGGTGGGCGACGAGCTGACCCTGCTCGGAAATGGACGTGACGGCTCGGTGGCCGCCACGGTGCTGACCGTCGCGGGCCTCTTCGATTCCGGCTCCACGGACCTGGATCGAGGTATGATGGAAATGCCGCTGGGCACCTTCCAGGAGGTGTTCAGCATGGAGGGAGGGGCCCACGCCATCGTTCTGCGCGCCGCGAGCCTGGACAGCGCACCCGCCCTCGCCGACCGCATCAAGACGCTATTGCCGCCCGACGGGCGGGTCCAGGTGCTGGAGTGGGACCGGCTGATGCCTGGGCTCAAGCAGCTGATCCAGGCCGACAAGCTCAACGGCTGGTTCATCTATGGCGCGCTGGTGTTGGTGGTGACCCTGTCCATCACCAATACGTTTCTGATGGCGGTGCTCGAGCGTACCCGCGAGTTCGGCATACTGCTCGCCCTGGGCATGAGCTCCCTGCGAATCGGACAGTTGGTGATGTTGGAGTCGCTGCTGCTGATCCTGGTCGGGCTGAGCATAGGGCTGCTGGCCGGCGGCCTGGTGACCGCCTATTTCGCCCACTATGGCTTCACCTATCCCGGCATGGAGGAGATCGCCGCTCAATTCAACTTCCCCACCCATGTCTATCCCCAGGTCTCGGCGGTCGCTATCCTGCTCGGCCCCAGCGCCATTCTGGTGTTCACCCTGGCGGCAGCACTCTACCCGGCGCTGCGTATTCGACACCTGCAGCCGGTGGAGGCGATGAGCCGAATATGATCGCTTGGTCGCTCTTGACCCGCCTGGCCTGGCGTAGCGTCTGGCGGCAGCGCCGGCGCTCGCTGATCCTGCTGGCGGCGATCACCCTCGGCGTCTGGGCGATGATCGCCATGGCCGCCCTGTTTCGCGGCTGGCTGGAGGGTCAGGTCGACAACGAAATCGACAACCTCACCGGTCACGTGCAGATCCACGCCCCCGGCTACCGGGACGACCCGGCACTGGAGCACAGCATGGCGCCGCCAGACCCCGCGCTCACGGCCGTGCTGGAGGGGCCCGAGGTGACCCACTGGGCAAGCCGCGTGCGGGTGCCCGCGGTGATCGTCAGTGAGCGCGAGTCCGCCGGGGTCACCCTGGTGGGCATACAGCCGCAGCGCGAGCGGGGCCTGTCGTTCATCGGCCCGGCGATGACGCAAGGGCGCTACCTGGACGGCGCGGACGACGACGGCCTGCTGCTGGGGCGCAAGCTGGCCGAGCGGTTGGAGACGGGACTCGGCAAACGGGTGGTGATCATGTCGCAGGGACAGGGCAGCAGCATCGCCGACCGCGGCTTCCGGGTGGTCGGCATCTTCGATGCGAGCATCGAGACCATGGAGACCGGGTTCGTCTTCACCGGGCTGGGCACCACCCAGCGGTTGCTGGACCTCGGGGAGAGGATCTCGGAGATCGCCCTCAAGGCGCCGAGATACGATGACTTGCGGCCCGTGGTGGCTGACCTGCGCAACGCCGCCCCCGACCTGGAGGTCCTGCCCTGGCTGGATCTGGAGCCCTTGCTCCAGGTCATGCTGAAGGTGACCGATGCCTTCATGTACATCTGGTACCTGGTGGTCTTCCTGGCTATGTCCTTCGGCCTGATCAACACCCTGCTGATGGCGGTTTTCGAGCGCACCCGCGAGATTGGGCTGCTGATGGCCCTGGGAATGCGCCCCGCCTCCATCCTGGTCCAGGTGCTGGTGGAGTCGATCCTGCTGCTGGTGCTCGGACTGCTGCTCGGCAACGCCTTGACCTGGCTCACCCTGTGGGCGCTGCACGACGGGATCGACTTCTCGCGCTTCGCCGAGGGGCTGGCGATGATGGGCTACAGCCCGGTGATCCATCCTGCGCTCATCCCGCGCGATGCCCTGGGCGCCAACCTGCTGGTGATCCTGCTGGGAATAGCCGCCAGCCTCTATCCGGCCTGGCGGGCCGCCCGCACGGTGCCGGTCGCGGCCTTGGCAAGGGTATGAAAAAGGGCTTCCGGCCGGAAAGCCCCGTGTAGGATACGGCGAGTTCCGCGAACCGCATCATGTCGGATCGGCGGCGGTACGGCCTTGTGGTCGATGCGGCTCGTACCTCACCGCATCCCACGAGCTACGAACCACCAAGCATGACTTCTCGAGATCCTGAAAACCGCTGATGGACACCACGGTTGTTTGCAAAGAGTTGACCAAGATCTACCGCCAGGGGGCAACCGAGGTGCGCGCCCTGGACAGTCTCGATCTGAGCATCCCCAGGCACGACTTCGCCTGCCTGTCCGGCCCCTCGGGCTCGGGCAAGAGCACACTGCTCAATCTGATCGGGGGGCTGGATGTGCCCAGCTCGGGCGAGGTCTGGATCAGCGACGAGCGGATCGACGCAATGGCGAAGGGGAGGCTTGCGGAGCTTCGGCTGCACAGCCTGGGCTTCGTCTTCCAGTCCTACAACCTGATCCCCGTGCTGAGCGCCCGGGAGAACGTCGAACTCATCATGCAGCTCCAGGGGATTGGAGCGGCCCAACGAGGCGCCAAGGCACAGGCGATCCTCGCGGAGGTGGGGCTGGAGGGACTGCAGAACCGCCGTCCGGCGGAGCTCTCCGGCGGCCAGCAGCAGCGGGTCGCCGTGGCCCGGGCTATTGTCAGCGAGCCGGCCCTGGTTCTGGCCGACGAGCCCACCGCCAATCTGGACTCCCACACGGCAGAGACCCTCATGGACCTGCTGCGCCACATGAACGAAGAGCATGGCATCACCTTTCTCTTCTCCACCCACGACAGGCTGGTGATGGACTACTCCCGGCGCCTCATCCGACTGCACGACGGCCGCATCGAGTCCGACGAGCGCAGGGCCTGAGCCATGCGGCCACTCTGGCTGCTTCTGCTTTGCTCGGGCGCCGCTGTCGCGGAAGTCCAGTGGGGCGGACACGTGAAATACCTGCCCAGCGCCACCGACTACCGTGGTGACGATCTGGCCGCGGTGCTCGGCGATGATCCCGCCCTGGACCAGGGGCTGGATCTGCGTCTCAAGCTGGAGAGCCGCAGCGCCGGCCTCGACGCATCGGTGCATTACGAGCTGCTGCGGCTCGCGGGCGACAGCGTCACCACCCTGGAGCACGCAGGCTCGGTGGCACTGCCGGGCACGAGCCTGTTGCCCTCGGATTCCAGACGGCTGCTCGACCTCAGCGATCGGATTGACGGCCCCGGCCACTCGATGGCCGTCCAGCGCATCGACCGACTGAGTCTGGGCTACAGCACCGACTATACCGTGGTGCGGATCGGGCGCCAGGCGGTGAGCTGGGGCAACGGTCTGGCCTTCCAGGTGCTCGACTTCATCAACCCCTTCGCGCCTCTGGCCGTGGACAAGGACTACAAGACCGGCGACGACCTGCTCTACGGCCAGTACCTGCTCCAGAACGGCAACGACCTGCAGGCAATGTTGGTCCCGCGACGCGACCCTGTCTCTGGCATCTTGGGTACCGACCAGTCGACGCTGGCCGTGAAATACCACTTCGTGGGTCCCGAGCTGGACTTGCTGGCCGCGGTCCACTATGACCAGCCACGGCTTGGGGTGGGCCTGAGTCACAGTCTCGGCGAGGCGGTTGGACGGCTCGATGTCGCCGTTAGTCGTCTCGCCCGAGGTGGCTGGGAGCTTTCGCTGGTGGCCAATCTGGACTATTCTTGGGTGTGGAGCGACCACAACGTCTACGGCTTCGCCGAGTATTTCCACAGCGGCGTCGGCGCACACGGCCCGCATGACTATGCCGCTCCCGATGCCGAGCTGGCCGAACGAATCGCCCGCGGCGAGCTGTATACGCTGGGGCGCGACTATGTCGCCGCCGGTCTCGATGCCGAGCTGACCCCCCTCATGCATCTCAAGCCGACCCTGTTGGCCAACCTCGACGACGGTAGCGGCATCCTGCAGGTCAATCTGAGCTACGACTGGTCCGAAAGTGTGCAGCTGCTGGGCGGTCTGGACCTACCCTGGGGCGGACGGGGTAGCGAGTACGGCGGGGTGCCGATCCCCAGAACCCCTTGGATCTCCGGGGGTGGAAGCCGCGCGTTTTTGCGCATCGGCTGGTATTTTTGACCCATATTCCAAGAAGCGGCAGTTGGAGAGGGCGTGCAGCGTGCGTCATACAGTGTGTGGTAAGGCCCGCCGACGTGTAATAGCCATGTTCGATTGCGAGAGTGAGGCGGGAGACGCCCCGCAGGCCCCTGGTTGAGGGAGTAATTTGGGACCTGCTCGATGGTTCGCACCAAGGCGGGGTAATAGATTCCAGCCAAGGCAGCCTGGGGTGAATAAGCCATGAATTTGCATCTTGTATGGGTAGTGGCGGCGCTGCTTTCGTGCCCCGCGACCGGAGACGCCCGCCAGACCCCGCCGCTGGCCGTGGAGACCACCGCAGGCGCCAAGCTCACGATCGACCATGTCGAGTTCTCCCGTTACACGGAGGTCACCGAAGGGATTCGCAAGAAGATCGGGCGGGACACCCACGGAAACCCCATCTATGAGCACGACTACGGCCAGAGCATCTTTTACGAGACCGATGTGATTCCCCTGAGAATGGGGGACGGATTCGGCTGCCAGCTCACCCTTCCGCGGATACCGGACGGCGACTCTCTCGTCTTACGCGTTGTCATGCAGCTGCCAAGACCCGTCAAGGTCGGCGGGCGGATGTCGGACAAGATCGAAGGGGAGCTGACGTTCGACACCGGCGCCTCCGGGCAGGTGAAGGGGATCACTCAGCGATTCACCCCCGACGAGCCGGAATATTACCTGCCCGGGACCTGGACGCTCTTGCTCTACAACAAGGGGAGATTGCTGACCAGCCATCGCTTCACCGTCAAGAAATAGGCGTCGAGTCTCGATCGATTTCCGAGCCTTCACAGGCAGCCCTACGAATACGCTCCGCCAGCTCAGATGGATCCAGCAGGCGAAGCGCCGAAACGTGAATCGCGGCATGGTGCGGAGGGTCAAGCGGCTGTCCGACAATGACCTCCAGGCCTTGGCCGACTATGTCTCCCGGATCAAGCCGCTTGCCGACAAGGTTGCCCCCAAGGGCTCGAGGAACGTCGAGCTGCGCAGACCGGCCCCGGCGACCGGCAATCCCCGATTCGAGGACTGCTCGACAGGAGCCAAAGGCGCTCGGCTCAAGAGGGTCCTTCGATCCGAGCGCCCGGTCCCAACGCCTAGAACTCGCCGTTGGCGGCCCCGGCCATCATCTCCTTGATGGTGGTGCGAACCCTGAGTGCGCCCTGCTTGAGCTCAGGCGGCAACTCCTTGCCTCCATGGATCATCAGGTCGAGGTTCATGGAATGGAGCCAAAGGCGACCCTCGCTGTCCTCGACGAGGGCGATACGACAAGGCATGAAGCCGCTGTACTGATCCCGGTACTCCAGCATCTGCTTGCCCACCCGCGCATCGCAGAAGGACAGGAAGGTGACGTACCGATAATCCTCGCCCGTGATCGCCTCGACCTGCTTGTAGAAAGGTGACTCGCCCACAAACAGGAAATTGCGCTCGGTCGCGAGGCTCTTGAGGGACTCGATGACATCCTCCGGAGTCAAGCCCTCCTTCACCTCCACAGTCCACATCATGGAGACCCCTGGGTCTCCGGTCTTGATCAGCTTGTCCGCAAACTCCTGGTAGACGCCCACGAATTCGGGATCGAACTCCGAGACGACTGGGGCAAGAATGAAATACGCCCAACCCACGGCAATGAGCGCGACCAGACCAATGATTGCAAGAAGGTTTCTTAGGAAAGACATGGCATGCCTCGAGAATAGAGAGATTCAGAACCCTGCCGAAGATCGCCTGGCCTCGACCATCCGTCTGCCGGACCCGCGTGGCCGACACCGCGTGCGAGGCCGTCCCTGTCCGCTCGTGACGATTATCCTATCATGTCGTACACCAACATCAGCTCTTGCAGCCGCACACACCTTGGCCTGGGAGCTGGCCGCGTCGAGGCCCGCGATGCTCGAGCCGTCGGTGCCGTGGCAGCCCGCACAGGTGTAGGCCAGCATCTCGGCGGTAGGTCCGGCGGACATGGCCGGCCCCGCCCCCAGTGCGCCATAGCTTGAGCATAGCACTTTGATCTGTATCTTCTCATCCTCCCATGCTTGTTCTTGATAACACTGGGCTTTCCCCCCGGCCGAATCCGACAGCGCCAGCGCTGCGGCATCGGGCCGGGACAGGTGCAAGGCCCGTCCCCCTGACAAATCTCGTCGAGTCTCAGGCGATTCTAAGGAAACTCCCGCATTCCACTCGTGGGTGGGTATGGCTCGCCGCGGCCCGGTCGAGACGACCGGTCCTTCTTTTTGTCCTTCGGGCTGCCGCAAGAACCAGATGCCCCGGGATTGCGAAGGGTGAGCCGCACAGCAGCCAACGGCTCGGGATAGAGCAGGGGGAAATCCCTCACCCAGGCGGCGATCCTTCCCTCACCGGGGTCGGCCCCTGTCTGACGCGTCTCCCTCGCGGTCGCGTTGCTTGGTGTCCCGGGTGCGGTACTCGGGAATCATGGGATCGTCGTCGTCCATGAGGATGCGATGGGCGGGCCCTTCCAGATCGTCGAACTGTCCGGACTTCACCGACCAGGCAAAAAAGGCGATAGCCACGCCCAGAAGCACCACAGCCAAAGGGATCAGCAGATAGAGGATTGACACGTTCAGCCTTCCGGGTTCTCGGGAGTACGTTTGAGTCGCAGCGCATTGGCCACCACTGCGAGAGAGCTCAGGGACATGCCGATGGCCGCCATCCATGGCGCGACCAGTCCTGCGGCGGCAAGAGGGACCGCTACCAGATTGTAGGCCAAGGCCCAGCCGAGATTCTGGCGAATGATCCGCAAGGTCCGACGAGCTTGGCGAACTCCGATCGCCAGGTGGCCCAAACGCTCGGACAGCAGCACCATATCCGCGCTCGCGTGGGCGAGCTGGGTCCCCGAGCCCATAGCGATGGAGACCTGGGAGGCGGCCAGGACCGGGGCGTCGTTGACCCCGTCGCCGACCATGGCAACCACCGCGCCCCGATCCTGGAGGTGCCGCACCCGCTCGAGCTTCCGCTCGGGACTCATGCCGTGGTGAAACGTCGCAATCCCCAGTGTGTCGGCCGCCCAGGCGACTGCACCGCGCGCGTCCCCACTGAGCAGCTCCAGCTCCAGGCCCAAGCGCCGGAGCGCCTCCACGGCCCCGGACGCGTCCGGGCGCAGCTGGTCACTCAGCAGCAGCCAGGCGAGCAGCCCCTGCTGGTCGCCCAGCGCCACCCGGGTCGCCTCGCGCTCTGGCGCCTCGGGGACAGCACTGCCCGATAGCTCGCCAACGAATCGCGGGCTGCCGACCCGGTAGCGCCTGCCCTCGACCAGACCCTCGACCCCCTGGCCCGGCCTGGAGACAATCTCGGAGACGGCCAGACGACCTGCGTCGTCGGTGGCCAGCACCTGAGCGACCGGGTGCTCGGAGCCGCGCTCCAGGGCAGCGGCGATCGCCAGTGCAGCCTGCTCATCAAGGCCCGCCAAAGGCACCACCCGGGTCAGGCGCAGATCGCCCCTGGTCAGAGTCCCCGTCTTGTCGAAAACCAGATGGGTGGCACGGGCCAGGGTCTCCAGGGCATGACCACGGGTGGTCAACAGCCCGGAACGGGTCAGAGCACCCGTGGCGGCGGTCACCGCGGCAGGAGTCGCCAGGGACAGGGCGCAGGGACAGGTCACCACCAGGACCGAAAGGGTGATGCGGAAGGCATGGGCCGGGTCCTGCTGCCACCAATACCAGGCCACTGCGACCGCTAGCAGCAACAGCGCGGCCACGAACCAGGCGGCAACCCGGTCCGCCAGGCGCGCCAGTGCGGGCTTCTCGGTCTGGGCCCGATCGAGTAGGCGCACAATCGCCGAGACCAGCGTGTCCTCCCCCACTTTCTCGATCCGCATCACCAGCGGGCTCTCGATATTGACGGTACCTCCCACCAGGGCATCGCCGGTCGCTCGCGGCCGCGGCAGACTCTCGCCCGTGAGCAGGGATTCGTCCACCGAGCTCTGCCCCTCCAACACGCGGCCATCGGCCGGCACCGTCTCGCCCGGGCGCACGCGAACCCGGTCCCCGGGGACCAGCTCGGCCACGGCAACTGCCTGCTCGCCGCCCTCTCCGAGCCGAGTGGCAGTAGCCGGCAGCAGCCCGGCCAGCTCTTCGGCCGCCTGCCCCGCTCTGTGTCGGGCCCCCATCTCCAGATAGCGGCTAGTGAGCAGGAAGAAGGCGAACATACACGCCGAGTCGAAATAGACCTCCCCGCCACCCGCCAGGGTCGCCCAGAAGCTGGCGATGAAGGCACCCCCGATGGCGAGAGAGACGGGCACATCCATACCCAGCCGTCCGCGGCTGAGGTCCCGCCAGGCCGAGCGGAAGAAAGTCTGGCCCGAATAGAAGACCACCGGCAAGGTGATCAGCAGGCTGATCCAGCGCAGGAAGGCCCTCATGCCGGGCTCCATGCCCGAGTAATCGCCCGCGTACAGGGCGACGGCGATCATCATGACCTGCATGGCGCCCAGGCCGGCCACCGCGAGGCGGCGCAGCGCTCGGGCCTTCTCCCGCTTGAACACCACCTCCTGCCGACCCGGATCGAAAGGGTGGGCGACATAGCCGATGGCGGCGATCGCCTTGAGGATCTCGCTGAGATGGACGCGGCCGTCGTCCCAGCGCACGTGCGCCCGATGGGTGGAGTAGTTGACGTGAAACTCCAGCACACCGCGCAGACGCCCCACATGGTGCTCGTTGAGCCAGACGCAGGCGGCGCAGGTGATGCCTTCCAGGATCAGCGAAACCTGGCGGGCGTTGCCTTCGTCCACCTCGACGAAGCTCTCCTGCAGGCGCGCCTGGTCATACAGCTCCAAGCGGCGCAGCGCATCGGGCACCAGCTCCTCCGGGGTCGGTGGATTGGCGGTGCGGTGATCGTAGAAGCCCTCCAGGCCGCCGTCGACGATGGCCCGGGCAACCGCCTCGCAGCCATGGCAGCACATGGGTCGGACCTCGCCCCGGATCTCGGCGGTACACTCGAGCCCCGGGGGCACAGGCCGGCCGCAGTGAAAGCAGCTCGGCGGGGCGTTTGCGGGGACGGAAGGGTCGGCGCTCATCGAAATCGACTGCTGGCCGGATCAGCGGTGGAGGCGGCGATTCTAGCACGCGGCCTCGGGATGAAGACATGCCGAGACCGGGCGAAGAGCCGCGCTCCAGGGGGCGTCGGATCGGGGTTCCCCGCGCCCAGGCGCGAACGGGTCACGACCGGGGTTGCGCATTGAAAGCGGGTACATGACACACATCGGCCGCGGTTCCTGGCACAATGGTCCGGCTTGTCCTATACAATGGGAAAGAGGCTACCCGCAGGTCGGGTTGGTCGTGAACTTCTTTGAACCATTGTTGCTTGGGGGTGCAGGTCATGAGGAGACTCTATTTCTTGCTGCCGGATATCGGTAGCGCAAAAACGATCGTCGACGAGCTGTTGCTCGCGCGTATCCCGGAACGGCGGATCCATATTGCGGCCTCTGACCACCACGCCTTATCGGAAGCCCACTTGCCGGAAGCCAACCTTCTGCAGGAAAGCGACTTCGTTCCCGCGGTAGAGCGAGGTCTCGCGATAGGAGGGGCGACAGGTGTCGTGGCGGGCATCGCCGCGATTTCGCTCGGTGGTATCGCCCTCGCGGGCGGTGCGATACTCGGCGTTGGCCTGGCGGGTGCAGGCATCGGCGCCTGGCTGTCCAGCATGATCGGCGTTTCGGCTCCCAGCTCGCGCCTCCGCGATTTCCAGGCCGAGATAGAAAAAGGGAGCTTGATGATGATGGTCGACGTTCCCAAGGCGCGGGTGGACGAGATCACCGAGCTCGTCAAGTCCCACCATCCGGAAGCCGAAATCGAGGGCACGGAGCCGGTTATCCCCGCTTTCCCTTAGGCCCGCCCGGGGGATGCCCGGTGCGCAGATCGTGGGCGCGGGACGGTCACGTCCAGCGCCCGGTGTGGCTGTGGATGGGTGACGCGGGGTGCCCGTAAAGATGAAGCGGCCCGTCAGAGATCCCTTCACTTGGCTAGGCTTCGTCAGACAGACACCAGGGTTCCTTGAGCATGGGCTGAGCCAAGCACCTCGCCTCGCTCAGCCATCTGTCAGCCAGGCTCGGCCGCGCCCCGGAGTCCCGTCCAGATCCCTGCCCTTGGCGTCGCGTCGGATGCCTGGGTGTAGGGATCTCGCCCGGAGTCCGCGCCTCGCCTTGCAGGTCGGCGGCCCGACGGTACAAAATACCCACAACCTTTAGCGTAACGAGATTGCCCATGAGCCTCGAAACCGAAGAGCGGCGCGATACGCCCTCACTTCTGGGTGTGCTCGGCAGCGTCCTGGCGAGCATGTTCGGCGTCCAGAGCAGACGCAAGCACGAGACCGACTTTGTCCACGGCAAGCCTATTCATTATATTGCGATCGGCTTGCTCGTCACCTTGGCCTTCATCCTGGCGGTGTGGGGAGTGGTCGTGGTGGTACTTGGCGTCGCAACCTGACACGCGGATGGGAGACAGCCTCCAGCCCAGAGCTGGCTTCATCGACAATCCGCGCTCACCCTCCGCGGCTCAAGCAGACGGGCAGCCTGTCGCAGGCTCGGCCGAGCCGTGGCGGGTGCCCGCAAACCCCTGCACCTCGGGTGCCGGCACCCCCGGAAAACCTGCCACCCACGCAAAGATTCCACGTCACATCGCCGCCGCTCGCGGATCGACCCCGTCGACCGACAGGCGTAGACAAGCGACGGATCTTCGGGCCGATCCGGTTCCCGTGCTGGCGCGCGCGATAGCCGGAGCACCCCCGCGGGGACACGATCCCCTCGCTCCGAATCGATGCAGTGGCTCAAGTCTCATTGTACCAAGGCATGTTGTCGTTATAGAATTGCCCGCGTTTTTTGGCTGATGGGCAAGGCCATAGCGCCACGGCGGTTGCGAGCTACCCTTTCGTCCAGTAGCATGCGCAGTCGGCTACGAGGCCCGGCCGGCCGAATCCAGTGTGCTAGGTGAGCCCGTGGTCGAGATGGTATGTCGCCTGCCAGGTCCAGATTGTCGGTGGATCATCCGTCCGAACCAATCTCTTTCCTGGCACGGGGCACTGAAGGTCTACGCAGTAGTTGCCTTGTGCTTGCTGGTCATCTCCGTGGTGTTCGCCCTCCACGGGTTCTGGCCAGTGCTGCCCTTCGCGGGTCTGGAGCTATTGGCTCTCGGAACGGCTTTCTACTCGTGCATTTTGCGCAGCCAGAGGCGCGAGGTCGTCACGATCGACGCCGATGTCCTCAGGGTGGAGAAGGGGCGACGGTATGCAGAGGAATGCTGGGAGTGTCCGAGCTTCTGGGCTCGGGTGCTGCTGGAGAAGTCTTCCATCGCCTGGTATCCCAGTCGGCTGCTGATCGCCTACCAGGGGCGCCGGGTCGAAATCGGCAGACTTCTGAGCGACGAGGAGCGTGCCGGCTTGGCCGACACACTGAAGCTTAGCCTGCGCCGACAGCTAGACGAGGCGCAGACCCCGTAATCTTTCTTTTTCAAAATCAAAATCGTAAGGGAGATTGATGCATGTTCGCTAAGAAGCTACGACACGCCCTGACCGGTCTGTGGGCGGCAGTCATTCTGCTCGGCACAAGCAATACCTTTGCAGGTTTTGGGGAGCTCAATCTCAAGCCTGGCGTCACGGACATCAGCCACCAGGTCTATGACCTGCACATGCTGATCTTCGAGATCTGCGTCGTAATCTGCATCGGCGTGTTTGCCGTGCTGATCTATTCGATCGTCAACCATCGCAAGTCCAAGGGCGCCAAGCCCGCAAGCTTCCACGAGAGCACCAAAGTCGAGGTCATCTGGACGGTCATCCCGTTCTTGATCCTGGTCGGCATGGCCATCCCCGCCACCAAGACCCTGCTGGCGCTGGAAGACACCCGGGACTCGGACATGTCCATCAAGATCACCGGCTACCAGTGGAAGTGGAAGTACGACTACATTAATGAAGGCATCAGCTTCTTCAGCACCCTGACCACGCCCCGCGAGCAGATCGAGAACAAGGTGGCAAAAGGCGAGAATTACCTTGCCGAGGTGGACAACCCGATCGTCGTGCCGATCAACCAGAAGATCCGGTTTCTGATCACGTCGAACGACGTGATCCATTCCTGGTGGGTCCCGGCGCTCGGCTGGAAGCAGGATGCCATCCCCGGCTACATCAATGACGCCTGGACCGAGCTGAAGAAGCCCGGCCTCTACCGCGGCAAGTGCGCGGAGCTCTGCGGCAAGGACCACGGGTTCATGCCGATCGTGTTGCTCGCCAAGACCGAAGACGATTACGAGGCCTGGGTCGCCGAGCAAAAGGCCGGAGCCGCCGAGGCAGCCGCCGCGTCCACCCAGACGCTGACCAAGGACGAGCTGATGGCCAACGGCGAAAAGGTCTACGGCAAGGTCTGCGCCGCCTGCCACCAACCCGGCGGCGTAGGGATTCCGGGCGTATTTCCCGCCCTCGCGGGGAGCAAGATTGCCACCGGCGACCGAGCGGCCCACCTCGACATCGTGCTGCATGGCAAGACCGGAACCGCGATGCAGGCCTTTGGCGAGCAGCTCAGCGCGGCGGATCTCGCCGCGGTGATCACATTCGAGCGCAATTCCTTCGGCAATAATACGGGCGACGTGGTTCAGCCGTCCGATGTCGTAGCGGCCCAATGAGCAATTTCGGAATTCTAGGGGAGGTATGACTCAATGAGTACGGCAACCACGCACGATGCGCATCACGACCACCCGACGGGCCTGAAGCGCTGGCTGTTCACCACCAACCACAAAGACATTGGCACCCTTTATCTGTGGTTCTCCTTTACCATGCTGCTGCTCGGCGGCGCGATGGCGATGCTGATCCGCGCCGAGCTTTTCCAGCCGGGGCTGCAGTTCTTCGAGCCGCAGTTCTTCAATTCCATGACCACGATGCACGGCCTCATTATGGTCTTCGGCGCCATCATGCCGGGCATGGTGGGCCTCGCCAACTGGCTCATCCCCATGATGATCGGTGCGCCGGACATGGCGCTGCCTCGCATGAACAACTGGAGCTTCTGGATCCTGCCGTTCGCCGGCACGATGCTGGTCAGCACCCTATTCATGCAAGGCGGCGGCCCCGCCTTCGGTTGGACCTTCTATGCGCCGCTGTCGACCACCTTCGCGCCGGACAGCACCGACTTCTTCATCTTCTCGGTGCACATGCTGGGCTTCTCCTCCATCATGGGGGCCATCAACATCATCGCCACGGTGCTCAACATGCGCGCCCCCGGCATGACCCTGATGAAAATGCCGCTGTTCGTCTGGACCTGGTTCATCACCGCCTTTCTCCTGATCGCCGTCATGCCGGTGCTCGCCGGGGCGGTGACCATGATGCTGACCGACCGTCACTTCGGCACCAGCTTCTTCAGCGCGGCCGGCGGCGGTGATCCGGTTCTTTTCCAGCACGTGTTCTGGTTCTTCGGTCACCCCGAGGTCTACATCATGATCCTGCCGGCATTCGGCGTGGTCTCCCAGATCATCCCGACTTTCGCCCGCAAGAAGCTGTTCGGCTACAGCTCGATGGTGTACGCGACCGCATCGATCGCGTTCCTGTCATTCATCGTATACGCACACCACATGTTCACCACCGGCATGCCGGTGGCCGGCGAGCTCTACTTCATGTATGCCACGGTCATGATCGCCGTACCCACCGCCGTGAAGGTCTTCAACTGGACCGCCACCATGTGGCGCGGCTCCATGACCTTCGAGACACCCATGCTGTGGGCCGTCTCCTTCGTGTTCCTATTCACGATCGGCGGCTTTACCGGGCTGATGATGGGCGTCGCCCCGGCCGACATGCAGTACCACGACACCTACTTCATCGTGGCCCACTTCCACTATGTGCTGGTGACCGGAGCGCTGTTCGCCATCATCGCCGCCGTGTACTACTGGCTGCCGAAGTGGACTGGGCACATGTTCGACGAGCGCCTTGGTAAGATCCATTTCTGGTGGTCGGCGATTTCCGTCAACGTGCTGTTCTTCCCGCAGCACTTCCTGGGGCTGGCCGGGATGCCACGCCGCATCCCGGACTATTCGCTGCAGTTCGCCGATTGGAACATGGTCTCGAGCCTCGGCGGTTTTGCCTTCGGCCTGGCCCAGATCTTTTTCCTGTATATTCTCATCAAGACCATCCGGGGTGGAGCGAAGGCCAGCGCCCAGGTTTGGGAAGGCGCGGAAGGACTGGAATGGACCATCCCCTCACCGGCCCCGTATCACACGTTTGCAACGGCCCCCGAGGTCAAATAACCTTTGCCGGCACCGGTCTGCGCTGCGGCGTAGCCCGGTGCTTGCGGGATAGCTGCATGACCGACACATCGCAACAGCCGAGCCCCGGAAGCGTCCGTAAATGGCTGGTCGTCGTTGCCCTGTTTGCAATCGCGATCGCATTCTACTTGGCCAGCTTCCTGGTCGCTCGCTGAGATCGAGAACACCTCCGCCGAGTCGGATGAACGGCCCGGGCTCCTGTAAGATCTGCAGGGCGAGTTTCGAAGATCCGCAGGGTAGACGGTTTTTGGGTCGTAGCGAATTCACCAATCAAACCAATATCGAATAGTGAGGGAATGACCAATGTCAGCATCCAATGGGGCTTACTACCTACCGCAGCCGAGCCACTGGCCGATTGTGGGCTCGGTGGGGCTGTTTCTCACCCTGGGCGGCTTCGCGCATTTTCTACATGGCGGCTCTTCCATGGTCATGATGGCCGGCCTGGCTGTCCTCCTGGTCATGCTGTTCGGGTGGTTCGGCACCGTCATCCGGGAGAGCCAGGGCGGCAAGTACAACGACCGGGTGGACATGTCCTTCCGCTGGGGCATGGGCTGGTTCATCTTCTCGGAAGTCATGTTCTTCGCCGCTTTCTTCGGCGCCTTGTTCTATGCTCGCATGTACTCCGTTCCCTGGCTCGGCGGAGCCGGCAACAATGAGATGACGGGTGCGCTACTCTGGCCCGGCTTCGACGCCACTTGGCCGACTAATGGTCCGGGCGATGTCGGCGGCCCCTTCCATACCATGGGAGCCTGGGGCATTCCGGCCATCAACACCCTCATCCTGCTGTCCAGCGGCGTGACCGTCACCCTCGCGCATTGGGCGCTGAAGAAGAGCCAGCGAGGTGCACTCATCCTGTGGCTGGCGGCCACGGTGGCACTTGGCTTCCTGTTCCTGGGACTGCAGGCGCATGAGTACAGTGAAGCCTACCAGCACATGAACCTCACCCTGGGGTCCGGCATCTACGGCACCACCTTCTTTATGCTGACCGGCTTTCACGGGGCGCACGTCACGCTGGGCGCCACCATGCTGCTGGTGATCCTGCTCCGCAGCATCAAGGGGCACTTCACGCCGAAGCACCACTTCGCCTTCGAGGCAGTCGCCTGGTACTGGCACTTCGTCGACGTCGTGTGGCTGGGCCTGTTCGTCTTCGTCTACTGGCTGGTTTGACCGAAAGACGGGCTCAAGAGCGGAGGGCGCCGCGAGAGCGGCGCCCGTTTCTTTACTTGGACTCAGCCCGTGTAGACCCCGTGAGGCTGCAGCAGGCCGGTGAGATAGCCCAGCATCAGGAGCAGGAACAGCACGATGGACAGGGCGATGCGAACGGTGAGCGCGCGCACCGTCCGGTCCGAAGAGCCCTTGTCAGTGACGAGATAGAAGAGCCCGCTGCCAAGGCTGGCGAGAATGGCAATCAGAAACAGGACAACGATGATTTTGCTGAACATTTTTGAGGTACCCGGAGGGAAGCCGGATCAGTATACCAAACAGGCAGGTTGAACATGCGGGTCGGTCCCTTTGATTTCCGCCCCTCGCTTTGGCCGACCCTGGCTACGCTGCTCCTGTTGCCGGTGTTGGTCAGCCTCGGCAACTGGCAGCTCGAGCGCGCGAAAGTCAAGCAGGAGCTTGTCGATACCCATGCCTCCCGCATCAGGCAGTCCCCCGTACCGCTTCGGAGCCTGCTCGCAAGCTCCCTTCCGGATTCCGAAATGGAGTACCGCCAAGTGACCGCGCAAGGAGCCTACGACCTGCATCACCAGCTTCTTCTCGACAACCGAACTCACCAGGGCGTAGCGGGCTATCAGGTACTGACCCCGTTTCACCTCGAAGGCACCGGCTCACCGGAGACCTCGGTGCTGGTGAACCGCGGATGGGTCCCGCTGGGAGAAAGCCGGAAGGTCAGGCCGGCAGTACCGGGCCCCGCGAATAGGCTCACCCTGCGGGCAATGATTCAGCTGCCGCCGGAGAAGACATTTCGTCTAGGCTCGGCCGAAGAGGCCGGCCAAGCCTGGCCTCGGGTGGTCCAACAGATCGAGGTCGGCAAGATTGAGAATCTCGTGCGGCATCCGCTGCTGCCGCTCGTGCTGCTGCTGGATCCGGATGACCCCGGGGGCTTCGTGCGTGACTGGAAACCGGTCTACGGCATCACACCGGACAAGCACCGCGCCTACGCCGCCCAGTGGTACACCCTCGCGTTCGTTCTAGTGCTGATCTACGTCGGAGTCAATACCTACCGCATAACGCGCCACCCGGCGGATCAGGAGGCCGAGAAGTCGTGAATGACGAAGACAATCAACGAGGTACGGAGGTCCCACAGGCGCACCCGAGGCAGCGGAGAGGCCTCGGCCCCCGCCAGGTGCTGGTCCTGCTGGGATTGATATTCGTAGCCCCCGGGCTCTTGGCCTGGCTGATGCACATGAAAGCGGAAGACGGCTGGCTGACCCGCGACACCACAAACAAGGGTACGCTGATTCAGCCAGCACGTCCGCTGAGTCTTCCGGAAGGCCTGATCGGTGCCTCGGGCGCACCTTTTCCGCCAGACTTTCTGAAGGGTAAATGGACGCTGCTCTATATCGGAGACACCGCTTGCACAGATCCTTGCCGTAAATCGCTGTATGCCTTGCGCCAGGTCCGTCTGGCCCAGGGCGAGAACATGCGCCGCGTGCAGCGGCTTTTCCTGGTAACCGACAGCGGAGCGGCGAATCTGCGGAGTCTTCTGGCGGACTATCCGGACATGGCGGTAGCATTCGCACCCGTTCCTCAGACCAAGGCGCTTGCTCCGCTGTTCAGCGTCGAAGGAATCCCGATGAAGGGCGCGAATCGCGTGTACCTGGTCGATCCCCTGGGAAACCTGATGATGTACTATCGGCCGGACTCAGATCCGCGGGGCATGATCCGGGACCTGGAAAAGCTCCTGAAATACTCCCATGTCGGTTAATCGACGGCGACCTAGGACGGGCTGCCGAGGAAAAGACCTGGTAGTGATGACGACGAGAACATTGATCAGCACGAGCGGAGGATCGCGACCTGCGCGTCCGCTCCCCCGCTCGAGGACCGTCCGATGATCTCCGGGCCACGTAGGCGGATCTTCGCTCGCACTGCGTTCTTCGCCAGTGCTCTGGCATTGGTGGTCGTGGTGCTCGGTGCGTACGTTCGGCTTTCCGATGCCGGGCTCGGCTGCCCGGACTGGCCCGGTTGCTATGGCCAGATCGTCGCCCCCGACGACCACCACGAGATACAACGCGCCACCGAGGCATTTCCCGGCAGCACGGTGAATTCCGGCAAGGCCTGGAAGGAGATGGTGCACCGCTACCTGGCCGGAGCCCTGGGCCTGCTGGTTCTCCTGCTCGCAGTGCTGGCGGTCAGAAACCGCGATGATCCGGGGCAGCAGGTCGTCTTGCCGGTGCTCGCGGTGGCCCTGGTGGGATTTCAGGCCGCACTCGGTATGTGGACAGTCACCCTGCTGCTGCGCCCGGCCGTCGTCACTCTCCATCTGGTCACGGGCATGGCCACGCTGGCGCTCCTCTGGTGGATGGCGCTTCGGCATTTCCGCCCCTCGCCGGAGCCGAGCCCCCGGGTGGCCGGGCTGCGCCCCTGGGCCGCCGTCGGGCTGGTTGTCCTTTTCGCCCAGATAGCCCTGGGCGGCTGGACCAGCACCAATTACGCCGCCCTGCATTGTCCCGACTTTCCCACCTGCCAGGGCCAGTGGCTACCCCCGCTGGCCCTCGGCGAGGCGTTTCACGTTCTGGGCACCCCCGGCGTGAACTACGAAGGCGGCCGGCTTTCGGTCGAGGCAGGCATCACCGTCCACTTCGTCCACCGGGTGGGGGCCCTGTTCACCCTGATCTATCTCGGCTGGCTCGGATTGGCCGCCTTGCGCCGGTCCTGGGCAGTGCGAGCTGCCGGAGCGCTCCTGCTGCTCGCACTACTGGTACAGATTTCGCTGGGCATAGCGAATGTTCTTCTGCGGCTTCCCTTGCCGGTAGCCGTTGGCCACAATGCGGGAGCGGCATTGCTGCTCCTCGCCCTGGTAACCCTTAATCACTATTTGAGCACCGACGGGACCGACCGACGGCCGCTCACTCCACCGAGGCACGCAACATGACCGAGCTCATCCTGGAAAAAACCTCTGCCCTGCACTGGCGAGAGTACTTCGCCCTGTGCAAACCCAAGGTCGTCGCGCTGATCGCGTTCACGGCCGTGGTCGGCATGCTGTTGTCGACTCCCGGTCCCATCCCGCTGGACACCCTGGTCTTCGGGACCCTGGGCATCGCCCTCGGCGCGGCTTCGGGCGCAGCCGTCAACCACTGGGTCGATCAGCGGTCCGACGCGATCATGGAGCGCACCCACAACCGTCCCTTGCCGCAGGGCAAGCTGTCTCCCCAGGCGGCAATCCGGTTCGCCCTTGCCATCGGGGCCCTCTCGATGGTCATCCTCGGGATGTTCGTCAATCCGCTTACGGCACTGCTGACCTTCATCTCGATGATCGGATATGCGGTGATCTACACCATGTTTCTCAAGCGCTCCACGCCCCAGAACATCGTTCTCGGCGGGGCCGCAGGGGCTGCACCGCCCGTGCTCGGCTGGGCCGCGGCCACCGGGGAGGTCAATGCCAACGCCCTGCTCCTTTTCCTGGTCATATTCATCTGGACCCCGCCCCATTTCTGGGCCCTCGCGATCAAGCGTCGCAAGGAATACGCCAAAGCGGGCATTCCCATGCTTCCGGTGACCCACGGAGTCGCCTTTACCAAGCTCAATATCCTTCTTTACACCCTGCTGCTCATGGCGGTGACCTTGATGCCTTTCATCACCCAGATGAGCGGCCTGATCTACCTGGCCGGCGCCCTGGCCCTGGGTATCGGCTTCATCTATCACGCAGTTGTGCTCTATCGGGCCGAGGGCGACAACCACACCATGAAGACCTTCGCCTACTCCATCTTCTACCTGAGTGCGCTCTTCGCCTTCCTTTTGGCGGACCACTATGCGCGGCTGATCATACGGGCCTATTTCTGAGGTTGGGGGCTGCAGAGAGAAGACCGGCACGACGGTAGCATGACGGCCGTCGGTCTTCAGCCCCTGCATTCGATGCGTGGAGTCGTGATCCGACCGCGTAGGGTTCGGGCCCGCCAAGGTTTCCCGGCCAGGGGCAAATCTGTCTTGTCTATTGGCCAAGTACCACGTCGATTCCCGGCAAGGCGTCACACTGAACCACCACTACGGGCCGTCGGAGCCCCGGCTCGGCCGACCGGATCGCTCAGGTCTGCCCACCAAGGATAGAAAAGCCTCAGAGCCGGATGAAATAGGAAATCGCCATCAGCAGGATGCCGACGGCGATCATTGGGAGGGTGCCGCTGACCAGGTAGGGAAAGATGAGCAAGGCCACGCCGCAGAGCAGCGGCACGGCGGCGCGCTGCTGCTTGGCATACACCAGGTAGCCGAGGCCGATCGCGCTGAAGAGCAATCCGAGAAACAGCCTGGATCCGTCGTCCAAGAGGCTTACCCCTACTCCCCGCCGATCCTCACCGCCACCACATCGCAGGGTGAGTGGTGCAGGACCGCATTGGCGGTGGAGCCGAGCAGCAGGGCAAGCCCGTGGCGCCCATGGCTGCCGACCACAATCAGGTCGACATCCGCCTCGTTGGCGAGCCGGACTATCTCCGCGCGGGGCGAGCCGGACAGGAGGTGACGGTCCTGTCCCTTGACGTGCAGCCTGTCCCCCATCTCGTCTAGACGCTCCTGGGCGCTGTCCATCATCTGGCGCTCCACGTCCAGGTTCTCGGGCAGGGCCAGCTCTCCCGTGTACTCCAAGAGCGTTGGCTCGACCACATGCACCAGGCTCAAGCGTGCCATGTAGCGCTGGGCCAGCTCCGCAGCCCGCTCGGCCACGCTCTCCGTACCGCCTGAGAAATCCACCGCCGCAAGCAAGTGCCGATAAGGCTGGACTGCCATGGACTGGCTCCTCCCCGTAACAAGCTTCTAAGCTAAAGTATCGTCGGGGATTCCTGCCCGGACCAGGCCAGGCAATCAATCACCCGGCCTACGCATCCAGATGGCGCGGGTGGCCACCACCAGGAACAGCAGCCCACCGACGATGGCAATCAACCCGCCCAGCCCCACCAGGGCGAGGCCTAGGATCTCTTGCCGATCATGCAGACCCTGGGCCCCACCCGCGGTCTCGTGCTGGGGGGCGTCGTAGCCGCCCGACCAGGCCAGCCTCAAGATATACAGCAGCTGGCCGCCCCCGTAAACATAGGGCTGGATGTGGGCGATGCAGGGCATGGGCCTACCGAAGCCCAGGCGGGGCAAAAGGCGATAGGCGAGGCCCATGAACGCGAGGGTTACACCGGCGATGGACGCATGGCAGTGGGCGGGGATGACCATGCTGACCCCATGGACCAGAAATCCGATCACCCCGCCCGCCCCAAACAGAAGCAGAGAGGTGTACAAGGCCGAGCGCGGGTATGGCGGCGATTCACCCGTTCTCCGTCCGGCGAGATCGAGCGCCGCCAGCACCACCAGGGCCCCGAGGGGAAGGGACGAGAGCCCACCGTACTGCATCAGCCGCGTGAAGGCCTCCCGGTGGGACGCCGACATGACGTCGTGGACAATCTAGATCACCGGCGCGACCAGAACAGGTACCAGGGCGACGAGCATCGGATTGATCCCGCCTCGGGCAGAGAGCCGCACCCTGTGAGATCCACTCGATGGGGGAGGCTCAGCTGCGCCGCGTTGCGAGGTCGGCCAGAAAGCGGCGATAGATGTCGTGCAGCGCGCGAGAGAAGGCCTCGGCCGCCTGTGCCACTGAATCCCCCTCTACAGGGGCCTCGGCCGAATAGTCGGCAATGCTCAGCGGGTGCTTGACGCCGTGGCGCGTCAGACGCAGCTCCAGATCCACCACCGCCTCCGAACGACCCTCTTCATCCAATACCCTCTCGAAGCGTCGCAGCCGTCCGGACACCAGGTAGTCCCAGTCGGTCCGCGCGTCGTTCAGCACCACGAGAGGCGCAGTACCCGAGCGACGCAGGAAGGCCGCGAGATGGTCCTGGATCAGTCGGGGCGGGCTGTCGGTCCATGCGTGGTAATGGTATCGCAGCAGCTCGGTGGGACTGTCCGACCGGCTGTAGAGGATGGCCCGCTCGCCATAGACGCCGGCGCTATCGATCGACCCGATCGCCAGCACACCATCGAAGTGGACCGACAGCTCCTGGCCTGCGGAGGCTTCAGTAAGACGGTAGAAGTGGTCCTCGGGCAGAGGCTCCACGGAGCCGCAGCCCGAGACCAGCAAGACCAGGATCACTGTGAGAGCTGGGATCGGTCGCATCATCGGCTAACGCCCCTGGTCCCGCGGCGCCTCGCTGTTGAGCAGCAGCCCGGGGTTGTGGCGGATCTGGCGGCTGAACTCCGCCATGTTACGGCTGGTCACCTCCAGGTTGTACGCGATCGCGCCTATGTGCTCGGACACCATCTGGAGACTGGCGCGCAGGTTGTCGACCGATTGATCCACATCGTCGCGATTGCCCTTGACCAGGCCACGGGAGTCTTCCAGAAGACCGTCCAGCACCTTCTGGCTGGTTTGCAGGTGCGCAGACAGATCCCGGAAATTCTCCGCCCCCGTTTCCATGGCGGTCAGGAAGCCGGCGAGGCGCTGCCGGTTGTCGGGGCCCACGACATGGCGCAGGTCCGCCGCCCCCGCATTCAAGCGTGTCGTCAGCTCCCGCAGCTGCGGCAGCATGTCGTCCACCCCTTCGTCGAGCTTGGCCGTGCTGCTCTTCAGATGGCCCAGCACCTCCGAGGTGTCGCCCGACACCTCATCGGCAATGCTCTGGATGCGCTTATCGACCTTCGAGAGCAGGGGCATCAGACCCTCGCGGCTGAGATAGTTGACCTCCCCGGCGATGGAGTCCATGGCCGCGAACAGACCGCCCGCCGCCTCCCCTTTGATCTCGCTGTTTACCGGGATCGGCTCGCCGGGCTTGCCGTCGGAGATATCAATCATGACTTCGGCGAGCAGTCCCGGGGACACTACCCTGGCCACGCTCTCGGGGGCGACAGGCCAGGGCTCTCTGTCGAAGCGATCCACCTCCAGCTCCACCTTGTAGCGGGTCCCCTCCCCTTCGGTATGCATGGGAACGATGACGCCGACCCGTCCCACGCGAAAGCCCTGGTAGGTCACGGGCGTTCCCGACACCAGCCCGGCAACCGTGTCGTAATAGACGAAATAGCTGTCGGTGGGCCCGGTGCGTCCGGTGATGTGGGCAAGCATGGCCGTGAGACCGGCGAGCATCGCCATTACGAAGAGCCCGACGGTCAGGTAGGAGATATGCTGGTGTCGCATGCTCAGGCCGGCTCACCCGGGAGACTGAATCGAATCGGATTTCCACGACCGGCTTGCATTATCCTAGAAACAGCAGTTGACCGCTTCGTGCACCTGGCAAGTCATGGATTTGCTGACAGTTTTGGAAGCGTATGACACTCATCCGCTGGGTGTGGGCCGCTACGACCACCAGGGCACGTACGGCGCGGCGCCTGGCCGCGTTACAACTCGTTGGAATAGAGCGACTATTCCTCCTCGTTGTGCCTTGCCAGACACCACGCCGCACGCACCCTGGCGGCCGTCCAACTGCCGTTTCTAGGATTATGTTAGCGCGAATCACTCAGCGCCCCGTCAGGCGCTTCAAATAGGCATCGGCGTCGATCGGGGCGTTCTCGGGCATGCGGTTGAGCAGGCCCTGTACCCGCGGATTGTCGCTGGCGCGCACCTCGTCCACCGAGCCCGTCATGAGGATCTCCCCGCGATCGAGAAAGGTGATGCGATCGGCGATCCGAAAGGCGGACTCCAGCTCGTGGGTCACCACCACGATAGTCATGCGCATGGCCGCCTTGAGCCGGAGGATCAGCTCGTCGAGCTCGGCGGAGACCACCGGGTCCAGACCCGCCGAGGGCTCGTCGAAGAACAACAGCTTGGGGTCCATGACCACGGCGCGGGCCACCGCCGCCCGCTTGATCATGCCGCCGGAGAGCTGGGCGGGAGTCAAGCCCTCGAACCCGGCCAGATTCACCACCTCCAGCTTCATCCGGGCCATGATGCGCATGGTCTGCTCGTCCAGCCGGGTGTGCTCGCGCAGGGGCAGTATCACATTCTCCAGCACGGTCATGGAGGTGAACAGGGCCCCGCCCTGGAAGGCCACCCCCATGTTCTTGCGAAGCGCGTACATCTCGGGCCCGGACAGGCCGGTGATGTCCTTACCGAGCAGCTCGATGGTCCCCCCGTAGGGCCGCTCCAGGCCGAGCAATTGGCGCAGAAAGGTGGACTTGCCCGAGCCCGATCCGCCCATGATGACCAGGATCTCGCCCTGGCTCACCGACAGGCTCACGCCCTTGAGGATATCGCGGCCGCCGTAGCGCACGCGTAGGTCCTTGACCCGGATGGCGGGTGTAGGCTCCATGGGCTCAGCGATTCATGAAGTAGGTGAAGAGCATGTCGGCGATCAGGATGGCGGCGATGGCGATCACCACCGATCGGGTGGTGGCATGTCCCACCCCCTCCGCTCCGCCCTTCACCGAAAAGCCGTTGGCCACGCCGATCAGGGTAATGAGGACCGAGAAGATCAGGCTCTTGGCCAAACCCTGCATCAGGTCCTCTACGGCCAGTGCCTCCAGGGTGCGGTCCCAGTAGACGTCCAGGCCGATGCCCAGACGAGGCGAGCTATAGAGGCCCCCGCCCAGCAGCCCGAGCAGGTCGGAAAAGAAGGTGATGGCCGGCAGCATGACCATCATGGCCAGCAATGCCGGGGCGACCAGAAAACGCACCGGATTGATGCCGATCACCCGCAAGGCGTCGATCTCCTGGGAGATGACCATGGTGCCAATGCGTGCGGCAAAGGCCGAGCCGGAGCGCCCCGCCACCAGTATGGCCACGATCAGGGGCGAGAACTCCCGGGTCACCGACAGGGCGATCCCCAGCACGACCTGGTTCTGGGCCCCGAAGGTCTCGAGGGTGTGTATGCCCTGGATGGCGAGCATGACGCCCACGGTCAGCGAGAGCACGGCGACTATGGGCAGGGCGTTGACGCCCACCGACAGCATCTCGCGCACGATCTGATTCATGCGAACCGGCTGGCCGATGCGCCAGCCCCAGCCGATCCAGTAGAACGTTTCGGCGAGCAGGGCACCGTGGTAGCCCAGCTCCTCCACCCCCCTGACGCTTCCCTGTCCGAGCGCCTCGACCCTGCTCAGAAAAGGCCGCTCAGCCATCCGCCAAGGCGTCGTCCACGGTGACGTGGATGGGAAAGACCCTGTCCAGATGCGCGAGCTGAAGTACCAACAGGGCCGACGGGCTGACCCCGACCAGACCGAACTTCAGGCCCTTGTCCCGGGCGACCTGATAGCCCTCGACCAGGCTGGCCACCCCGGAGCTGTCGATGTACTCCACCTCGGACAGATCCACCAGCACGCCGCGGCGCTCCAGAGACTGGAGAATCGCCTGGCGGGCCTCGGGCGAGCTGGACATGTCGACATCGCCGCCAAGGGCGACGACATGCACCGCGCCGTGCTCACGGATCCTGCACTTCACGACCGGCTCACCTTTTTTCGCATCTCCAGAAGATTGCCACCCCCTTCAGGGGGCGGCAGAAAGGCGGTGCGGTCCATCAGCTCCCGCATGAAATGGCTGCCCAGACCACCGGGACGCAGGTCGTCGAGGTCGCGCGGCGACATCTTCGCCGGATCGGCGGTCGGGGCATCGTCGGAAAGCCGAAATACCAGCTCGTCGGAATTATCCAGTATCTCCAGAGTGATTTCACCCGAGGCGCTGCCTCCGTCGAAACCATGCTGCACCACGTTCATGGCAGCCTCCCCGAGCGCCAGGACCAGGGCGCGCGTCAGCTCTTCCGAACAACCCCACGGAGTCAGGACCTCGCGCGCCGCATCCCTGAGCTCCTTGAGCCGGTCCGGCTCGGCGACTACGCTGACCCGGAGCAAAGGCTTCAACCCGGCCCCTCGACCAACAGCAGGGTGATGTCATCGTGCAAGGCCCCCTCCACCTTCACCAACGGTTCGACCAGGGCCTTGATACGCTGCGCAGGCGGCAGCTCGGACAGGCACTCGATCCTCGCCTTGAAGCCCTCGGCGGTGAGCCGGCGGGTCTTGGCCGTGCGCCCCTCGGTGATGCCGTCGGTGAACACGTACAGACCCCCACCCTCGAGCGCCAGCTCCTGCTCGGCGAACTTCAGTCCCGAGAGAATACCGAGGGGCGGAGCCAGCGCGGGAAAACGTTGGAAACGGCCCGACGGGGCACGATACAAGGGCGGCTCATGACCCGCATTGGCGAACCTCACCCAATCGGTGGCGGGATCGTAGAGACCGGCTACCAGGGTGACGAACATTCCGCGGGTCGCGGTCTCGCGGATCTCGTCGTTGACCCGGGCGAGCAGGCGCCCCGGCTCGCGCTCCAGCTTGGCCATGGCACGCAGCAGGCTCGACACCTTGGCCATGAACAGGGCCGCGTGCACCCCCTTGCCCGCCACATCCCCGACCGCGAAGAACAGGAGCTCGCCGACAGGAAAGAACAGATACAGATCTCCCGAGACGCTGCGCGCCGGGATGTTCAGGCCGTGGATGGGGGCGTTGGGTGCGGGGTCGGGCGGCAGCAGGGAGCGCTGGATCTCGCGGGCCACCTCCAGCTCCTTGCGAACGCGCTCCTGCTCCACCAGCTGGATGGCCATGCGCGCATTGTGGATGGCCATGGCGGCGGCCGAGGCCAGAGCGATCAGGAACAGTCGGTCGGATTCAGCGAACAGACCGTCCGCACCCCGCTTGTTGATCAGCTCCAGAGCGCCCAGGGTGTGACCGCGCACCGCCAGCGGGGCGCACAGGATCGAGCGGGTCTGAAAACCCGTGTCCGCATCCACGGAACGGTTGAAGGCGGGATCGCTCGAGACATCGCGAATCATCTGGGGCACGCCCTCCTGCATGGCCCGGCCGACGACGCCCTTGTCGGCCGTCAGGCGCATCCCGGTAATGCTGACCGGGCCGGCCGAGGCCCGGCACTCCAGCACCTCCCCGGTCTCGTCCAGGATAAAGATGGAGCCCGCCTCGGCGTCCAGGTAGCGCATCGACTCCACCACCGCCGTGCGCAGGGTCTCGTCGATATCCAGGGAAGCGGCAAAGCCCTGGGCCATGTCGGCCAGGGCCTGGAGATGGGCATGATCCAGCCCACCCAGCCGCGCGGCCAGCCTCTTGTCGTCGTCGGGGGAGCCTGTGCCCATCCGGCTAAGCTGCCACAAGGCCGCTCGCCTGTCCACGCATCCAGGACGGCGGGGCTGAAGCTGCTTGGGGGGCAGCCTGGGCGAAGAACACCGGACAGCCGATCATCGAACGACCGAGCGGCTCATGGCTCACGCTCGCTCAGCGCCACGCGCAAGCCCTCGGGGACCAGGGGCATTGAGCCCGTCGATCGATCCCAGAAGGGCCGGCGTCGAGCGCGTGCTGGACACCGTCTTGGTCACCCCATCGGCGATGACTACCAGGGTGACCTGATGGTTGAGCCGGGCCAGGTCGGAGACGTCCTGCCGGGCTGCAAGCTCATTCAGAACGGATGCCGCCCGGTCGGCAACCGCAGCGAGCGCCTCTGGCGGGACGGAGACGCCGATCCGGTCCACCGTGGCCAAGTCGGCTTGGCGGAGAATCGTCAAGCTACCATCGCCCGGCATCTCGACGGACTGGGTAGCGATCAGGCTGCCCTCGGGCTTGACCAGGACGGATATGGACCGCTCGGCGGCCAGGCAGAGAGCGGGGGCCAGTAAGGCCAACGCAAGAGCGACGGCAGTCCGTCTCCAAACAGTCCCTGCTACACGGACCATGGCCGGAGCGGTCCGGCAAACCGAAGATAGCCCCATGGGATTCTTCCTCCATAATCATCTGGTCGGTAGACAGCGCTGGATCCGCCAGGAAGACCTGCAATTGTGCGCAGGTTCCGGATGAAGTGCGGCGTGCCGACTTAAGGTCTTTATCTAAGGATACTCAGTGGACCTAGACGTGAACATTCCGGAGCTTGGAATACTTGCGGAGCTTCCCCTGTTCCGCAACACGGACCCCGCCGTCATCGCGGACCTGATGCCGCGCTTTTCCTGCAGGGAGCTGGCCGCCGGCGACGTGCTGTTCCGCCCGGGCCAGTTGAACCACACCCTGTTCGTGCTCTTGTCGGGCCAGCTCCAGGTCCATCTGGAAGTCGACGAGGGAGCACCGACGGTCGAGCTGGGCCCCGGCGAGACCGTCGGCGAGATCTCCATCCTCGACGGGCAGCCGGTGTCCGCCCTGGTCACCGCCGAGACACAGGCTCGGCTGCTGGCGATCGACCAGCAGACCGTCTGGGTCCTGGTCGAGCGCTCGGGCGCCCTGGCCCGCAATCTCCTCTATCTGCTGTCCAGCCGTCTCAGGCGAAACAACGAGCTGATCATGGCAACCTATCGCCACAACCGCGACCTTCAGGACAAGGCCTTCCGGGATGCACTGACCGGGCTGCTGAATCGCAGAGGGCTGGAGACCGCCCTGGAGCGCCTGGTCCTGCAATGCCGGTCGGAGAGCAGCAAACTCAGTCTGCTGGTGATTGACGTGGACAACTTCAAGATTCTGAACGACCAGTACGGCCACGCGGCGGGCGATCGGGTACTGGCCGCCCTGGGCGACAGCATCCGGGCGAGCCTGCGTCCCGGGGATCTGGCAGCGCGTTACGGCGGCGACGAGCTGGTCGTGGGCCTCCCCTCTGCAGCTGTGCCCCAGGCCCGTGTGGTGGCCGATAGAATACGCTCCACCTGCCACCGCCTCGAGATCCGCGACGACAACGACCGCGTCATTCCCACGCCCACGCTATCCATCGGGCTCGCCGAGCTGGCGCCCGGCCAGAGCGCCCAAGACCTCTTCCAGGCCGCCGACGAGGCACTGTACCGAGCCAAATCCAAGGGACGCAACAGCGTGGAGGCCTGAGAGCCTGAGCATCTCCCCGCCGCTCGCGAGAAATCCGGACTCTTTCTTGACAATCGGCGTCCCAAAGTTTAGCTTTTCGCGTCTCTCTTGGCTACGTAGCTCAGCTGGTTAGAGCACAGCACTCATAATGCTGGGGTCGGTGGTTCGAGTCCACCCGTAGCTACCACTCGACGAGCACCGTGCTTTGAAAAAAATTCGCGGCAGCAGGCTGTCTTGCTGCACCACCGCGAGGCTGCGCACGGGCAGCAGGCCGGCGTTGAGCGTGGCGGTGGGTGACGGCGCCGATCAGGGTCAGGGTGAGGCCGTCCGGGGCCGCGGGGGACGTCGAGTCGGCGATGACGCTGACCGCCTCGCTGGGGCGCACTCTCGCCCTCCTGGCCGTTGGGCTGGCGGATGCAGATGCCGGCGACCACGCCCAACTATGGAGTAGAGTCGCGCTTAGACTTTCGTCAAAGTCCTGGTGGCCAAGCGCGTTACGAAAACCTTTCGCCACAATCGCAACAGGGCATATTGACCCGCTATCGAAGCTGATGAGCAGTCGGGGCGGGCTACAAAGACTCCCTAGAATTGCAGCGATCCAGGGATGCCGAAGCAAACATTTTTCGATGAAAGACAGATACGATTTCTCCAACGAAGAACGCGGGAAATTCTACAGACCAAACGCCGTTTTCCGCTTGCCGATCTATCTCGACGACGCAGTACAAAGCTATCTCGCCGGCAAGGCCGAGGCCAAAGGGGTAGACCTCTCCGATTTGGTCAACGACCTCTTGAGACGCGAGATCGACATCATCGAGACCATCAAGTAGCAGCTTGTTCCAACGGCTTCGCACAGTGCAGCGCCGATTGGGAGCCGGGGTCTGCGGCCTTTGGCAAACTTCAGGAGTGACGCACGCTTATGACAGCGATGGGTGATCCCAGACCTGTCCCGGGGTGTGACAGCGGTTGGCGCGTGCCATGTGATCGGTCTCTCCTAAACGCACGTTTTCGGCACCAAAATGGGCCTTCTAAGCTCGATTTTCGACCTGTTTCAGGGATGTTTTCTCCATCAATCAAGGGATAGCGTGGTCCGACCCCCTGATGGCCCCTGATGGCCAACCTGATGCTTACCCAAAAAACGGCAATTGGAACCGCCGAGGCGCCAAGATCGCCGAGGGTTTCGAGAAGATACCTGTGAAACAGGGACCATCCATCGGGTGAAACATCTTTCATGGCACTGGGTGCGTCTCTACCTTGGCGTCCTTGGCGGTTCGATTGCTTTTTCGGGGTTTAACCGTCCTTGCAGACGAGCCGGACGCCCGGGCCCTCTTCGTCACCCACTGCGCCCAGTGCCACGGGCCCGACCGCCTCGGCCTGATGGGGCTCGCGCTGCTGCCCGAGAACCTCGGCCGACGGTCCAAGAAGGAGGACGCCGAGACCATCCGGGCCGGCCGCCCCGCCACCCAGATGCCCCCTTGCGACGAGAAGCTCACCAGAGCCCAGATCGACGCCCTGGTCGACTATGTCTGCACCCCCCTGTCCGAGGTGCCCACCTGGGGGCTGGCCGAGATCACCGCCAGCCACAAGGTCTTCAAGCAGTCCGACGAGCTGGTGAAGGCCCGGTCGATGTCCGTCACGCAGGAGCTTTCGGGACAGCGAAGTGCGTCTCTCACACCCGAGAGCAAGGCGCAGCGACGAGCAATAGCCAGCTTTATTGCGAGAGCTGCAACGCTGCTATCGGGTGCGAGAGGCGTGGGTCGCGCCCGGAAACCCCTTTTGCGACGGGTATACAACGCCGATCCCCTCAACCTGTTCGTCGCGGTCGAGGTGGGCAACCACCACGCCACCATCCTCGACGGTGATCGCCTGGAGCCCATCCACCGCTTCCAGACCCACTTCGCCCTGCACGGCGGCCCCCTACCCGTCTACAACGGCCCCACGCACGACTACCGCATGGACGAAGGCGTGGCGCGGGTCCATGGCACCTTCCCGGTCCGCCGCATCCGCCTCGACGACTACCTCGACGACTTCTTCTTCGACCAGAGCTACCGCCTGCTGATCGGCGCCGCCCGCAACGCCAAGAACGGCCAGGTCATCCAGCTAGACCTGGGCCGTAAGATCGCCGACCTGGAGCTGGACGGCCTGCCGCACCTGGGCTCCGGCATCACCTGGAAGGCCGAGGTCAGCGTCATCGACCTGGACACCTTCAAGACCATCAAGCGTATCCCGACCCTGGGGCCCGGGTTCTTCATGCGCAGCCATGAGGGCAGTCCCTATGCCTGGGTAAACGTCTTCTTCGGCAAGGACAAAGGACGCGATGCATGTGATCGACAAGCGGATTCTACTGAGATTTCCGCCGCTGCGGCGTTGGCTCCTCCCCCGCGAGCGGGGGAGGCCGGGAGGGGGTGCTCCGTCCCGGCAACAGCGCGAGGCCTCCCATCACCCATACCTGACCGAACGCCTTGACGTGAGGCTCTACCGGACTAAAATCGCTGGAAGTCAAGGAAAGTTGTACACCCAACCGTCGATCAGGGCTTTTTCAGGCTCACGACGGCCGAACGACGGAGGGTCGAGGACGGTTTCGCGTAGCACAGCTGGTCGCACACCGGCGCGGAGCCCCGTTTCGGGGCCGCAAGCCGCCACTGCGCCTTCAGCGGCTGAGAGCAAATTCCGACCCCTTCCTTTGCGGCTTCGGCTGACAACAAATTCCTATCCCTCACCCTGTTGAGACAAACGGCCCCAAGGACCAGGAGCGTGCCATGCCCCCTTCCCTGCCGACAACCACCAATGCCCATATCCCGGTCGACGCCGCCCGCATCGTCGGACGCTCAGCGCTCCTGGGCGAGATGCGCGACGGCAAAGGCGAGAAGGACCGCATCACCCTTCTACCCCCGGGGCTCGTGCAGCCTTTCCGCGAGCAGATGGCCGTCGCCCAGGCGCGTCATCGCCACGATCTAGCGGCCGGCCTCGGAGAGATCTGCCTACCGTACGCCATACCGTCCGGGAGCTTCTCGGCCAGAAAGACGTCACGACCATCATGATCTATACGCATGTGATGAACAAAGGGCCGATGGGTGTCCGAAGCCCTCTCAACCAGCTTCTCGACCCCTGGCTCGCTCACCTGCATCCAGATAAAGGCTACAATGAAGCCTGGGCAGAACGGAACCGAGAAGCTCGCTGACAAGTACGGCGACCGACTGGTCTGCGTGCGCTACCGTTACGATCCGGCCGCGGCCAGGCGTTATACCACCGTCGAGCTGATCGAGGACGACGTGCCCACCCCTGAAGCGCCGATTGTGGACGCGCCCGGGACGGTATCTCGGGACACTCAGCTCCTCGGCGTGCGCGTCGAGTATTGGGAAAACGAGCTTCGAGAGCGGGTCAAAGCCGCCGGTGGGATCTGGAGACCTCGCCAGAAGCTGTGGGAGCTGCGCTATGCGGACGTGGTGGCGTTGGGACTGGAGTCTCGGCTTGTTGCCCGGGAGGCGGGAATTCATTAGTGAAGTACTCGAGTATCTAGATGTGGATATCTAGATATAGATATCTAGATATCTACATTTAGAGACTAGATATCTAGATGTGCCTATAAGTCTCTAGATGTAGTGACTTCGGGTGTTTCGGGTGTGCAGACTATTACATGTTAGCAATTACGCGCAACAAATGGTTAATATCGAAGTCGAGACAATATAAAATCCAGCGCTAATTATAGATTAGGTATAGATCGGGGTGAATATGCTAGGATACAAGAAAATGAATAAACATGATTACACGGAAAATTTTAAAGCATTTCTTGGCAAAATAAATGACATTAATAACCCTTCATTTGTGGAGCGCGATAAATGGAGACTCCCCCTACCGGAAGAGATGACTCCGCTTAATGGAGTCTTAATCGGTTATGAACTTGAGAATAAACAAGATCGGAAGCAGTTACATAATATTGGGCAACAGTTCGGGCTAATTCCTTTATGTCCAAACGATTTGGTAGATTTGGATATATCTGATTTGTCCACGAGCGAATTACCTAAACCCTATGTTCACTCCATTCACGGTAAGTTTTACTTAAAGAAACCAAAACTTAATAGCTAAAAATATAGCGTGAATTTAAAACTATTTGCTAACAAAACCATCCAGCGGACGCGCCAAAGGCGCGCGCCGCTGATGGTTGCCGTTCGGCAAGGCAGGAAAGGGTCAGAAACGAGGTGAAATAATGCCCTCAATCTCAATGTTCTATGGTTTGATCATCTACATGTACTTCATGGACAACAAGCAACACAAGTTGCCTCATATTCATGTC
>Ga0210096_1000089_pt1 | contig 42502 bp, 42 predicted proteins | sample China_Galinas_PW_4_FD_184864 | JGI IMG/M metagenome (GOLD analysis project Ga0210096, IMG submission 184864) | Wetland microbial communities from San Francisco Bay, California, USA, that impact long-term carbon sequestration - China_Galinas_PWA_D2... | ecosystem: Environmental > Aquatic > Marine...
AGCGCAGGCCAGTTGATCAATTAACAACGTCGTGTGCGCCACCGTCAGCAAACGATTAAGAGCTATCGGATGTTCAAATTGCTCCAAGGATACGTGCTCAAAAAATGTTTTCAACAATTGTGTATGCCCTTTATCGGGAGAATATACTTTTTCATTAATGCCTGGCACACCATAGCCAAGCAGCTCTTTAAAATCATTTACCACAATTGATTTCCCATCAAAGAATAATTCCATGCGCTCTTTGCCCAATTTGTCGTGCCCAAGTGCCGTGTATAACAATGAGCATAATGAACCATCTCGCATGCGCATCTGCACCATTACATTATCAGTGGGAAACAATCCTTCGTCCGGCGCATGCAATGCTTCAACGGAGATGCTATGCGGTGTTGAATCAGTGAGCATACAAAATAGGTCTACGATATGGCACGCTTCACCAATAATGCGGCCGGCCCCAACTTCTGTTTGTATCCAATGTGATTTCGGGATGTAACCTGCATTCATGCGATACGCAATGGTGAGTGGTGAACTACGCTGAGCAATAGCCTGTTTAATGCACCGCATAAAGGGTGAAAATGAACGATTGTAATCAACGCATAAACGAGCCTGTGGATTAACCGTTAAAAATTGTTTTATCTGTTCTAATTGCTCAAATGTGGTGACCATCGGCTTTTCAACAAATACTGCTTTACCATGTTCAAGCGCACGCAATACTTGTGCCGCATGAAATTTATGCGGAGATGCAATCACCACCGCATCAACACAATCGTTTTCACTCGCAAACAATTCTTCATCGCTAATAGCTGTTTTATGTGCGCCATACACCCGTGCAACGGCAAGCCCATTGGCACTATCAGCATCAACTATGGCGCTGATGTGTGTATTTGAAAGTTTATGGATTGTAGGCAACAATTTCACTTTTGCAAAACCGCCTGCACCAATAATACCTACGCGCACTGCATCTTGTTTGGCTGGCACAAAGCACACCTCGCCAACTGCCGGCGGGTCAACTGCTTCTTGTTTTTTAGGATATTCGATAACTACGCCCAGTGCGGTGCTTTGTTGAATCTGTTCGTATGCTTGGGCAATATCATCTAGCATATACTGCGCTGAAATGAGCGGTTCTATGAGTACCTTTTTTTGTGCTAACAAATCAATAAATGCTTGCATGTTGCGCTGTTCTGTCCAGCGCACATAACTGAAGGGATAATCAACGCCTTGTTGTTCGTATTGCGTATCATAACGGCCCGGCCCATAGGAACAGGAAATCCGTAGATTAATTTCTTTGGGATACCATAATTCACGTGGAATCTGTAAACCAACGTCACCAACAACTACAATGGTTCCCCGTTTTTTGGTAATGGTAACTGCTTGTTCAATCAATTGATTGCTTGGTGAACCGGCCGTAATAATAGCTGCATCAACGCCGTGTTGATCAGTTGCAAATTGAACTGCTTTGGCAATATTTTCTTCTTGCGCATGATATACGTATTGCGCACCAAACTGTTTTGCAAGTGCAAGCCGTTCATGATTAAGATCAATACCAATAACGCGGCATCCGGCGCTGAGCAGAAGTTGTATGGAGAGTTGCCCTAATAATCCCAAACCAATAACTGCAACCGTTTCACCCAATTGCACTTTTGCTTGCCGTACGCCATGCATCGCTATCGTACCAATAGTAGTAATACTCGCATCACGCGCATAGGATTCGTCAGATAATTTGGCTAACAAATGATAGGGAATGGCCACTAATTCTGCATGATGCGCACATTCAGCACCAGCACAGGCAACCCAATCGCCGGGACGTACCTGCGGCACCTGAGCACCAACGGCAATCACTTTGCCGGCACATGAATAGCCAAGTGATTGAATTGAACCCTTTAATTTTCCTTTAATAAGGGCAGCTGTGCCTTGCATGCCAGTGGTTGAAACTGATTGTAAAACTTTTTTTACTTTTTGCGGTATATCCGAAATTAATGATTTTTGTGAACTTGCAATCGTTGCTCGTTCAGTTCCGGAACTAATAAATGAATACATAACTTCAACTAACACAGTATGTTCATTCAATTCTGGATGGGCAACTTCTTGCAGGCGAATTGATCCTCGATCAAGAAAAACTTTTCTCATGAAGTAGGCTCCTGATCAGACGTTTCTGGTATATTTTGATTGGCAATAAAAAAATCGATTGTGCTACTTGCTGGCCAAAATCGCATCGATTGCGTTGGTATTGATTGATATAATACGCCACAAAAATCAAGTACTCGCTTTGCCTGTAATGTTTTTTTATCAATTGCTTTAAAGCGGCGATGGCCTACTAAAAATACTACAATGTCAGCACAAGCTAATCCATCAGACACCTCAATACCATGATCGCCCACCAATTCTTTCAAGCGTTGTTTATTTACATGCGGTTCAGCGACTTTGACCTCGACTTGTGCATCTTTAATCATCGTTTGCGCAATTAATAATGCTGGAGATTCGCGCACATCATCAACATCAGCTTTATAGGTGAGTCCTAATAATAATACGGTTGGTTTTTTCTGTTTTTTTACTGAAATTTTGGCAATCGATTGCTCAATAAAACGAATTACTTCATACGGTTTATTATCGTTCGTAATGCGTGCAGAACGAATGAATTGTGCATCGTCAGGAAACGATTCAACCAAAAACCAAGGATCTACGGCGATACAATGGCCGCCAACCCCACAGCCTGGTTGCAATATTTGTACGCGTGGATGTTTATTGGCCAATTCAATAATTTCATACGGATTTAACCCCGCTTGATAGGACATTGAACCAACTTGATTGGCAAATGCTAACTGTACATCACGTGAGCTATTTTCAACCAGTTTTACCATTTCTGCAGTTTGCGTATTAGTTTTATGAATTTCTCCTTCAACAAAATAAGTATACAACTCACATGCTTTTTTTATCGATTGGGCATCATCAGCACCTACTACACGATCATTGTGAATTAATTCATGGAAAATACGGCCGGGCAATACCCGCTCTGGTGAATAAGCAACAAAAATATCAGTCCCCACTTTCAAGCCGGTTTCTTTTTCAACAAGTTGTACCATTTGTTGTGTGGTACCCACCGGCACGGTTGATTCAAGAATAATGGTATCCCCTTTTTTTACTACAGTCGTAACCGTTTTAACGGCAGCAAAAACATGAGAAAGATTTGCTTTCTTCCCTTCTTTGAACGGGGTGGGAACGGCAATAATAAAATAATCAGCCGGTTCGATATCAATTAAGGCACGAAATGTTTGCGCACTCAACATGAGTTGTAATTGCTCAAATAATTCGGGTTCTTGTATTAGTGGATCACCTCTATTGATGGCTTGTACCCGTTGCATATCAATATCAAATCCAGTTACTTGTAGTCCATGATCAGCAGCAACAATAGCAGTTGGTAATCCAATATAACCAAGCCCGACAACACATAATGATTTTTTCACGAGAGCGTATTCCTTTTTACTATACTGCGGTGTTTTTACCGCTCCTATTTTTTTCTGTGTACTGGTATGATTGCTTTTCAGTATTTCTACTATTTTTTGTGCCGCATAGCCATCGCCATATAATGAAGTTGATGCAGACGGTTTTTTGGTAAGTATTTGTTCCAATGCACTATAAATTGCTTCCTGATCGGTGCCTACTAATTGCGCTAACCCTGCATGCACGCCTTCCATGCGTTCTGTTTTTTCGCGCAATACAATAACTGGTTTGCCTAAACTGATTGCCTCTTCTTGAATACCGCCCGAATCGGTTACAATCAGATCAGCCTGTTGCTGCAGATAGACCAAATCAGGATACGTTAATGGTTCGCACACATAAAAATTTTGTTCATTTGTTAACCCAACTTTTTCGATAGCACCCAACACTGCCGGATTCGGGTGAAATGGATAAAAGCAAAATACGTTTTCTTCATGCACAAATCGCTTAACTGTTTGCAAAATCCGTTCAATACCGCCATTAAACGATTCCCGACGATGAGCAGTAAGAAGCAGTATTTTCTTATTTTGTTTCTTACCCTCAGTTATATAGCGCACTAAATCGGAACGGATAGAGATTTGTTTGCTTGCAATGCGCTCAGTGATAATACGCAATGCGTCAACCACCGTATTGCCCGTATTAAAAATACGATTATCTGGTACTTGTACCGCCCGTAAATGTTCAACTGCTAATTGCGTTGGTGCAAAATGATAACGTGCTAATAAACTCACCATTTGCCGATTAAATTCTTCTGGAAACGGGGCTGATAAATCCCCTGTGCGCAACCCAGCTTCAACATGGGCAACTGGGATACCTAAATAAAACGCTGCTAATGAACCGGCCATCACGGTGGTAGTATCACCTTGCACTAACACTAATTGTGGATTAATACGCATAAAAAGATCTTTTGTTTTTTGTAAAATAGATTGCGTTACATAAAAAAGATCCTGTTGTAACCGCATAATTTGCAGGTGCGCGTCAGGTGTAATATCAAATAATTCAAGTACTTGAGTAAGCAGCTCATCATGCTGCATTGTTGAACAGAAAAAAACCGGTAATTGAGCTTCTTTCAAGGCCCAATATACCGGCGCCATTTTTATACCTTCTGGTCGGGTTCCGACAAGCAATACAATTGGTTGCATGGGCTCTCCTTAGCTGCAAGCTCTTATCAGCCCAACACTGTATCAGAAGATAGCCAGATCGCAAAGATAAAAAAGTTTATTTATCTCTAGACAAATCTCTTTTACGATAAATACGCAATACTTGATTATCACGCAAGATACCACCTCTTTTATAGGCACCCACCTTTGCTTCATTTCGCAAACGTGTTCCTGTTTCTAACGTAACAAGTTTAATAAATATATTATCACCAGATGTTCTCAATTTTTCATTAAAGCGATTTATAACATCTTCAATCGTATTTTCATTGCCAACCATGCTTACGAAATAGCCTTGGCCATCGCTATCTTGTACAAATAAATTGCAATAGACATTGCCTTTATAGCCGTGATCTGCCGTTGGAATAGGAATAGTTTTTAAATTTTCATTTTTTGTAAGCCACTCACTAAATCTATTTTCTGCTGAGTGGGTACGCGTAAGTCGCAATCGCCGATAACTTGGTACTTCAACACGTCTTTCATAGAAAGACTCCATTCCATATAATGCAATTCCGCTGACCATGAGACAACATACTGTTGCCAAATTAATAAGTTTTTTATTTCCCGATTTCATGTAAGTCCCCTTATAAACTTCCTTCCTGAAAAACTTTTTATAATTGTAATAAATACTCATAGCATATGTGAAGAGATTGCGGTAGACAGTATCAAAGACCTAGGGTATGATCGCCGACAAATAATAAGGAATTGCGCCGATGCCTTTTTCATATAAGCACTATATCACATTATTTATTGCTGCATTTTTAATCCGTGCTTTTGTTTTTGTTTTGTATATTCAACATAATGAACGTTACTTCCAGCCAGATAGTATGGATTATCATAACTGCACCATTGGCATGGTAGTAGGAACCGGTATGCATCGGCCTGATACGAAAGAACCAATCTTTTGGCGTACGCCCGGATATCCGCTATATTTAAGCCCATTTTATAAACTGTTTGGTATTTCGGGCACTAAAATATGCGATAATTGTGCCACTATTCTTACCGCACTTTGGGTACAGATTATTATTAATTCTTGTATTCCATTTATCATATTATTGCTTGCTTATCTTATTACCCAATCAACAGCGCTCGCACTCATTGCTGCCTGGATAAGTGTATTTCACCTTGGACTCACCATCGCAAGCATGGTCCTTCTTTCTGAAGGAATTGCCCTTATTTTATTCTTTCTCTTTTTACTCTATTTCTTTAAACCTCCTTCAACAAAAAATATATTCATTGCGACACTTGCACTTGCAGCATTCACGTGGGTCCGGCCGATGGGACAATTTGTTGCCATAATAAGCGCTGGATTACTGTTTCTGCGCATGCTTCCCAACTGGCGCAGTGGATTACAAAAAGCCCTTTTGTTTATAAGTCTATTTTTTCTCGCGATTTCTCCCTGGTATATCCGCAACTATCAATTAACTGGCCATTGGTTTTTCTGCCCTATGTTTGGCCGCTATTTAAATTCATTTAACGCACCAAAAATTATTCGCCGGGTAAAAGGAATACCGCTTAATAAATCAATTGCGATTATGTATAACCGGGCGCAAAAACGCATAGAAGAAGAAAAAGAAAAGCTCGCCGGTACTCATCTTTATGTTTCTAAAGAATTAGTTTGTTCAGCAGTGTCCTGGCCAGTAGTATTGCATTATCCTAGGTATGCACTTATCGATTGGTGCAAAGAGATAACTAAAACTGCTTTTGATTTACATGCGCATCTCTTAGTTGCTTTTGCAACAAATACATTTAAATGGGATCCGCTGGAAGAATTTCTTCTTATTAAATGGCAAAACGTGCTATATAACGCACCTCTTTCTATTTTTGCACGGTTACTTGGGTATCTTGAAGCACTCGTTTCATTACTCGTCTGGCTCGGCATCATATTGAGTATATGGTTTTTTATACTGCCGGCATTTATACAATGCAGATGGTTTACCACACAAGAATATATGGTATGTATGGCACTCACATTAATTGGCAGTACTATTTTTATGACGGGCGGTTTTGGCTATGCCCGTTTGCGCTTGATCGTTGATCCTCTCATGATTATTATTGCATTACTTGGCTGGTACCAATGGTATTACATTCAAAAGTTTAATATTTCGAAGGATACTCAATGAAACATAGTTACGCTGCATTATTGCTGATTTTCATCTCTTTTATTTACAGCATGGAAGAAGATGCCCTATCACAATTTAAGAATAGACTCGTTATTGCAGGCTTAAATCAACAAATTATTCATAATGGAGAAGCAAAACCATTTATACAATGGATATCAGCAGCGAAATGGCATCAAGAAGACCCTTTAGTTGATTGTGATTTAATCAGCGCATACAAAAATGCTGATAATTCAATTTCTTTTACCAGCTATGGAGTAATCCAACATACTCCTAAATACCAAAAACTTATTAAGAAACTTGTACATGAAAGTATTTTTTATATTCCTAAATATAGTAAAGAGGAAGTTAGAGGCGCCCTGCTATGTGGATACGCTGATTCATCTATCATTAAATTGCTTTTAAACAACAAGGATACCGTTATAAAAAAGTATCAAAAAACTGATAAGGATGAATCATGAAGGTTCTTTTTGCTCCCTGGCGTAATGAATACACTGAAAGCGAAGCACGTACAAAAAATGATGGTATTACCAAAGATGAATGTGTCTTTTGTCATCAACTGCGCGAAAATAATGATGAAAAATATTATATTTTAAAGCGCTATTCTCATTGTTATGTTGTGCTTAATAAATATCCTTATAATGCGGGTCATATATTAATTCTGCCATTAAAACATGTTGGCTCACTCAATGAATTATCACCAGAAACACGCGCAGAAATAATGGAGCTAACAAATGTCTGTACCCAGGCGGTACAAGACGCACTCAAATGTGATGGGGTAAATATCGGGATGAATTTAGGCAAAGCAGCTGGAGCTGGCATTCCTTCACATCTTCATATGCATGTATTACCGCGATGGACTGGCGACACTAACTTTATGCCGACGCTGGGCAACACCAAAGTGATCTCATTTAATTTAGATGAAATTTATCAAAAATTACGCCCCTATTTTTCTGGAGATAAATAAATGAAACAGATTATTTTGGGCATTCTTATAACAGCACCACTTTTTGGAGGGGAAGAATGTCAATTACAACCTACCCAAGAAACTAAAATATAATCTATTCAACCACAAACCCCTTCTTATTGCGGCACAAGCAGATCAATAACTTTTGTTGCTATCGGAGTTATTGCTTGCGGCTTTATGTCCCAATTATATTTTAATAATAGCATCTTAAATCATACTGATAGAAGCTTGAGTGATGATTCTGATTTCTTACAAGAAACATGGAAAATAGTTTCATGGTTAACATAAAATATCTTTTCATATCTATTATTTTCATTTCGTTGTCTCTTTATTGCATGGAACAATCGAACTTATGTCAACGCAACTCATATAAATCATCAGAAAAAAAAGAATCGTATATCCCTCTTTATGAACCAGAACCTGAAGAGTGTTGTAATTCAATGATGGGCTATTGTGGCTGTGCATACCTGGCCTTTAGCGCCGTTTTTTTTACTGTTGCTACTATTGATCATACTCTAGGCTTTAAGCTATTTGGAGAGCCGAGCCTTTTGATGAAAATCATCACTCCAGAAAGGGGTTTCATATGCCATTGTGAGAAAATCCCATAAGAATATATGATGAGATTGCCGATATCTATTAAAAACGATATCCTCAACATTATAAGACTTTGAGGATATTTCAATGAAATCAAATACCATTCGCCAAAGATTTTTCGATTTTTTTACCAAACGCGGGCACACTAAAGTGCCGAGCTCATCATTAATCCCTGCGCAAGATCCTACACTGCTTTTTACCAATGCTGGTATGAATCAATTTAAAGACGTATTTCTCGGGAAAGAAAAACGGAGTTATGATCGCGCAGTCAGTATCCAAAAATGTGTACGGGCCGGCGGTAAACATAACGATTTAGAAAATGTTGGCTTTACCAAACGGCATCTCACTTTCTTTGAGATGATGGGCAACTTCTCATTTGGCGATTATTTTAAAAAAGATGCCATTAAATTTGCGTGGGATTTCCTCACTAAAGATCTTAAAATTCCCGCAGAAAAACTACATGTCAGTGTATTTGAAACTGATGATGAATCATACAATATCTGGAAGGATGTGATTGGCTTACCGCCCGAACGAATTCATCGATTAGGAGCTGAAGAAAACTTTTGGCAGATGGGCGATGTTGGTCCGTGTGGCCCTTGTACTGAAATTTATATTGATCGCGGCCCAGAATATGGCTGTGGTAAAAAAGAATGTGGCCCGGGGTGCGATTGCGATCGCTTTCTAGAAGTATGGAATTTGGTATTCATGCAATACGATCGGCAACCAGATGGCACCGATGTTCCGCTCAAACAAAAAGGGGTCGATACTGGTATGGGCCTTGAACGGCTTGCCTGCATCATGCAAGATAAAGACTCAGTATTTGAAACTGATCTATTTAAAGAATTAATTGAGGCAATAGAAAAATTAACTGGAAAAAAATATGCTGAGCAGTCTCCTGAATTGAAAGCAGCCTTTCATGTGCTTGCTGATCACGTGCGTTCTGCTTCATTATTAATTGCTGATGGCTGTGCTCCTTCAAATGAAGGCCGCGGCTATGTATTGCGTAAAATTATTCGCCGTGCGGCGCTCTTTGCACAAAAATTATCTGATAATCCTGCATTATTCCCCGAACTTTCACAGGTTTTTGTGCAGCAGATGGGCGATATTTATCCAGAACTTAAAGAACAAGCTCACCTTATTAAAAAAATATTAACGAGCGAAATTAATAAATTTGCTGAAAATTTAGTGCGTGGTCAAACTATTTTAGAGCGCTATTTTGATGAACAAAAAGATTCAAAAGTTATCACTGGGCAACAAGCATTTAAATTATACGATACGTTTGGTTTCCCGATTGAACTGGTGATATTAATGGCAAAAGAACGGGGATACACGGTTGATCAAGAAAGTTTTGAAAAACATATGGCTGAGCAGCGTGAAAAATCTGGCAAAAAAATGAAACAGATTACTAAAGTGCAAGGCCTGCCGGAAAATCTTACTACCGAATTTACTGGTTACGATGAGTTAGAAACAGAATCATCAGTTATCGCATTGGTAAAAGATAATGTCTCAGTTAATGAAGTTGAAGCTGGGCAAACTTGTTATGTTATCACCAAACGTTCACCATTCTTTATTGTTGGCGGCGGCCAGGTTCCTGATAACGGTTGGTTAATTTTTGATCATCATCAAGCGCCGTTGACCGAAGTTAAATTCATCAATGGGGCTATTGCAGTAAAAATTAAAGCGCCTGTTACCATTAAAGTTGGTGATACCGTCATCAGCAAAGTAAATAAAGAATTGCGCATCAATGCGATGAAAAATCATACGGCAACGCATTTATTGCAAGCGGCATTGATCGAACTATTTGGGCCAACCATTAAACAATCCGGCTCATTAGTGCATCCTGATTATCTGCGCTTTGATTTTACCTATCATGAAAATTTAAGCCCTGAAGATATCAAACGGGTCGAAGATCTGGTAAATGCCAAGATTCGAGAAAACATACCAGTCAATATTGAATATACCACGCTCAAGCAAGCGACTGATCGCGGCGTAATTGCCTTCTTTGGCGATAAATATAATCCTGATAAGGTGCGCGTGGTCGAGATCCCTGGCTTTTCTGCTGAACTATGCGGTGGTACCCATGTGGTCTCAACCGGAGATATTGGCACCTTCAAAATCACTGAGGCAACTGCCCTTTCTGCTGGCCATCGCCGTATTGTGGCCCTAACTGGCCCGCGCTCAATTGAGCTTTTTCAGGATACCTTTAATGACATTAAAAACCTCAGCCAACAGTTTAAGGTTAAACGAGAAGAGGTAGTAGAAACCATAGAAAAACAGACTGCTACGCTCAAATCTGCCCAGCAGGAAATTAAACAGTTAAAAAAACTGTTATGCCAGGTTAAAATTCCTCAATGGGTCAAGCGAATCGAGCAAATAGGCAAAATACCCTTCTTATTTATACACCTGGATGGTATGGGCAACGAAGAGCTCAGAGATATTGCTGGCCAGCTTATGAGTACCAAATCTGGATTCTATGTCCTTGTGGGCTCTTTAGAGGGCAAACACCTGGTTTTATGCTCCCTCGCGCCAAAATTGATTACTACCATGAATTTGAAAGAATTTGGCACCTGGGCGAAAGAGAAGCTCGGTTTGCGAGGCGGAGGTTCTCCAGAGATGTTCCAGGGAGGAATGGCCAAATTTGACCCCTCTATGGAGAAGAAAATCAAGGAGTGGGTAGCTGCCCACCAGGGATAGCAGCTACCCAGCTCCATCTCTTCTATTTTTTGCATGTTTGATACTTAATTTATAAAAGTTAGCCTGGAATCCTCTCTGAACTTCAGGGTAAATTGACAAATAGAAATGTTCTGGTATTCTATTGGTATGGGAGAAATCCCATTACTAAAGGAGGTTAACTATGAATACTACAAGAAAAATTCTTATGGCTGGTTTGGTAGGTTTAATGGCTATCGGTGCCGGTACAGGCTTTGGCTTTAGATATATTGATAAACGGGTAAAAACTGTCCGTAAAAAAGCTAATGGCTTTGGTATGATCCGTAAAATGGCTTTTATGGGCCTTGGCGGATTTAGTGGTACTTCAGTAGCTATGATGGCTGGCCAACAGCTTATGCAAATGAAAAAGAAGTAAATAAACTATTTTAAGCCCCTTTCTGAGGGGCTTATTTTTACCTTTAAATTGATCCAATCGGCCCTTTTGCTTCATTTAGCTACCACTGATAACCCTTTTGCTTCATTTAGCTACCACTGATAAAATGAATTTAATAGTTAATTAATTATTAAAATGATGAGGTTATATCATGAATTTCAAGAAAATAGCTCTTGCTCTCTTGAGCATAGTAACTCTTATGCCAGCTGCAACATATACTACAGGTGAAAACATAGCAGAATTAAAAAGACAAAGAGGTGAGTTTATCAGTGCAGGACTTGCACTCATCGTACCATCAGCACTCTTTTTAAACTACAATTATGGCAATGAGAGTTTTGATCCAAAACTTGCTACGATGTTTGGATCTTTTGGACTAATGTCACTTGGCTTCGGTGCACTCGGTCAATCGATAATTGAAAGTGAAAATGAAAATACAACAAGCGCAAGTCTATGGGGTACACTTGGTATAGTTGGGATAGTCGCCCCATTAATATATGCAATGTGGCAAAGTGAAGGTCCAATAGCCTAACGATTCAGACTCAAGTATTGAATATTATAAGCCCCTCAGAAAGGGGCTTATTTTTTTTGCTTTATTTTTTAATTTCTTGCTCAATCATATCAGCAGCATCATCAATTAATCGTTCCAATTCCTGTTGCTCAGCAGGTAAAAAATTACGCAATACATAATCGCCAACTTCTTCTTTTTGTTCTGGCCGGCCAATACCAAAACGCAATCGGGCAAAATCTGGCCCACAGGCTTGTATCAACGAACGTAATCCATTGTGCCCGCGTGCACTCCCGCCAATACGAAAAGAAAGATTCCCAAATGGTTTTTCGAGCTCATCATGCACCACTAAGATGTTTTCAGCTTTGATGCCCTGTTTGGCCAGCAAGGGAATAACATTGCCTGAATTATTCATAAATGTTTGTGGTTTAACCAATAGTATTTTTGTATCGCCAATCATAATTGGCGCGATCTCCATAATACCTTTTTTCTGCCAACTGGAGCCATATCGCTGCGCTAACTGATCAACAATGCGAAAGCCAATATTATGTCGCGTACGTTCATATTTTGGCCCACTATTACCAAGCCCGATAATCGCTTTGATATCTAAATCATGTGCCATGAAACTTCGCCCTTTTAGCGATAGAAATGCGTAAAGATAAACGCCAAACATAAAAATGTCGTAATACCGGTAACGAGTGCCCATGCAGTGCCAATCTTAGGCGCAAAAAAATAAATGGCAAGCATATAGGGTACCCAACAAAATAACGTACCGAGCAATACAAAACGTGCATTACTCGCAACAGCCTTGCTTGATGAAACATAGCCAATAAAAATATAAGAAAGCCACGTAAATACCGGAAATAACGTCATTAAACGTGATACTAATGGTGAACCATTCATTTGGAAATAAGTGATAGTTAACGTAATAAGACCACCAACGATAAAGGCAAAAATATAAACTATATTATTATTCATACATTTCCATTTGAAAGAGTACGAATTTTCTGTTCAATCTGGCCCACAGTTGCAAGCATCTGAATCTTCTCAACCAATTGAGATGCAACACAAAATGTTGTTATCTTACTATCCTGCGCAACATCCGAAATCGTATTGCTAACAAACACCTGTTCAAAATCACTTGCAGCAATTTTTTCACGTGCGGTGCCGCATAATACCGGATGTACAAAATAGCCATATACGCGCTGCACTTGTTGTGCACGTAATTGCGTTGCAGCATCGATTGCCGTACTACCAGTGGCAATAATATCATCAATAATGATTGCGGTTTCATGAGCACACAGGCCACGCGAACCAACAATTTCAGTATGACTCGCACTATGACGCTCTTTTTCAAATACCATACTCGCACAACCAAGTAACGCAGCAATTGATTTTACGCGATCATATGCTCCTTCATCAGGAGCAACTAATAATGCCTGTTTATAGTTAGGAATATGATCTTTAATATGCTGCGCAATTGATTCCATCGTTGAAATATGCGTCACCGGATTGCTAAATAATGGCATGATCGCTGGTTCATGAAGATCAACCGTTATAAATTGATCAATACCGGCAGTTTCTAATAATTTAATAACCAATTCGATTGCCGATGCTTGCCCGGTATATTGGCGTGCATAACCAAAATACGGAACTATGCCAACTATTTTAGCTGCCCCTGCTTTTTTGAGGGCGTTAGCGGCAAAAGCTAACTGCATAATATGTTCATTAACGGGAGCATTGGTGCTGTGTACTAAAAAAATAATATTGCCTGCCGGATCAAATCCAGCAGGCATTTCTAGTTTATATTCTGAATCAGGAAAGGTGGTTCCTTTCAATTGAATTAATTGCGTATTCAATTGAAAGGCGAGTGCATGAACTAAATCACAAGAATTTAATGAAACTATCTGCATCATAAAACCCATTCGACTTTACTTCAATACCTTCCAGTCTTCACATAAATTTTCAATGCTCAGGGCGAACAATTAAAATCTAAAAAACTTACTACGCAGTTGCTGTTTTCTCTTGTTTCTTCGCTGCTGCTAATTTTTCTTCATGTTTTTTATCAAGTGATTTACGTAAACCAAGTGTACAATCAGCTTTTGGTGATACGTAAATTGGACGGCCTGATACCGCATCAATCACCACATCAACTTTTTGTTTTTCTGCAAAATCTTTTGCAGCATCAACCATCATTTTTGAAAGTTGTTCAGTTTCCTGCATTACAAACATTTTGAATTCTTCTTCAGCACCTTGCACGGCATTTTTATATTCGCGATCCATTTTTGTTAATTTTGCTTCTTGATCTTTGCGCGCTTGTTCGCTGAGCATATTCTTTTTACTTTCATAATTTTGCACTTCTTTTTGAATTTGTTGTGCAATGTCTTGTACATTTTTGCTCAATTCTTCGCGTTTTGTATCAGTGCGTTGCGTTGCTTGTTCACCTGCTGATGAATTTTGCATAACGTCGTTGGTATCAGCCCAACTTATTTTAAGTGAACTGTTGCTCATTAAGCTGTTTACATCAATATTTGTTTTGGTTGCATCTTTTTTTGCCACCGTCTTTGCCGCATCTGCGTATAAACCTGGCATTAATATAACGATACTTAAAGCAACAATTGTTAATTTTTTTATTATATTCATAAGAATCCCTTTGGTTTATTAATATTAACCACACTCATCCTGAGCGAAGTGAATCTTCGAACGAAGTCGAACGGATTCATTCACGATACTTTTTTTGGAAAAAATGTCAATTATAGTCAGGAAAGCAGGTACGCATAACCCATTTGCGCATCTCTTCTAAAATAAATATTGATGATGATAAAGCAATAACCATGCACCATTGTTCAAAAGTAATTGGTACCGTTTTAAAAATCCGCTGCATAAATGGTGCATACACCAATAACAGCTGCAAGCCAAATACAAAACCAGTGGCTAATAACAACCAACGGTTACTAAAAAGCCCCAATTGGAAAACTGATTTTGTATCGGAACGGCAGTTCCATGCATTAAACCATTGAAACATTGCCATCGTGAGTAATGCCATAGTACGTGCATAGGCGATATTTGCTTGATAATGATGAAATACCGCAAGCGAAACAATACCCATTGGTAATGCCATGAACATCATTTTGCTCATCAATGCCGGATCAACTAAATGTATTTTGCGATGTAACCATTTTTTATGCAATAAACCTTCTTCTTGCGGTTCGGTAGAAAGTGCCACATCTAAAAAGCCATCAGTTACTAAATTGAGCCATAAAATTTGTGCAGCCGTAATTGGCAGCGGCATATTAAGTAGTAAGGCAAATAACACCACTAAAATCTCGCCCATATTGGTTGCAAAAAAATAAAGAACTACGCGCTTGAGTGTATAAAATATATGGCGCCCTTCTTGAATTGCCCGCACAATATTGGCAAATGAATCATCCAATAAGATAAGATCTGATGCTTGCTTGGCTACTTCGGTTCCAATGCCGCCCATCGCAATACCCAAATCAGCTGCTACTAATGATGGTGCATCGTTAATACCATCTCCAGTCATAGCTACAATTTTATTACGATCATGAAACAATTTTACAATACGTAGTTTATGAATCGGCGATACCCGCGAATATACTTTTACCCGTGGTAACCTAGCCAACAACTGTTCATCAGAAAGATCATCGATTTCTGAACCATCAATGATCTCATCACCTTCTTGTATAATCCCCACTTGTTTGGCCACGTATAATGCCGTCTTTTTATGATCTCCTGTCGCCATAATTACTTCGAGCCCTGCATCACGGGCTTGACTCACCATTGCAGCAACCTCAGGACGAATCGCATCTTGAATACCACACAAGCCAAGAAATTCAAAATGATTTTCAACAAGTTTACAAGCCTCTTCAAAATCTAACGGCTTATCTTTTGACAACACCTGTATATCAAATGTTTTTTGGGCAACGGCAACAACACGTAAACCATCGCGCAACATATGTTCAAGCTCTTCTCGCACGCCATCTGATATATGTGCACAACGGGACAAAATTGTTTCTGGAGAACCGGCAATAAATATGCGCCCTTTATCCTCATCATCAAAAAACATGGCATGATAGCGCAATTCAGGATCAAATGGAATCTCAAATAATTTGCGGTATTCTTTTTTGAGCTGTTTGCCATCAAAGCCTAACTTTTGCCCAAATACTTTTAGAGCTGCTTCAGTTGGATCTCCTTTAATATCAAAGGCACCTCGTTGCGGGAGGTAGGTAATCTCTGCATTGCCAAGTAGATAACAGGCATGGGCAAATCTTCGTAGCTCTTCATATGGCTCAAGATCAGTTACTTTAGTATCGGTTATAAATAATTCTCCTTCGGGATCATAACCTTGTCCTGAAACACGCCAGCGCTGCCCATCAACATAGACCCGTGATACCATCATTTCATTACGAGTTAATGTACCTGTTTTATCAACTATGATAACATCAGTACGTCCTAAACCTTCCACTGCATGCATCTTTTTTACCAATACTTGTTTTTTGGCCATACGATACACACCAGATACAAGCACTAAGGTTAGTACTACCGGCAATCCTTCTGGTACCACACAAATAAATAATGCGGTGAGCATGACAAGCAATTGACTGATTGGTTTACCAGTGAGAAAACCGATTACAAACATACCAACGCACATAACTAAAATGGCAATCAAAATCCAATAGGAAAGCCGATCCAATTCTTGTTTGAGCGGCATATCCATCTGAATTTCTTCAACTTCTGTATGTATCTTCCCAATTTCTGAATGCTTACCCGTTGCAACCACAACTGCTAATCCAGAACCAGAAAGAACATAGGTTCCTTTAAAGAGCATATTTTTCTGATCAGCTACAGGCAGGTTTTCATTTTTACGTTCATCTGGTTTGAGTTCAACAACTTTGCGTACTGGCCGCGATTCACCAGTTAATACTGCTTCATCAATTTGCATATTATTAGATTCAATAATACGGGCATCAGCGGGCACCCGTGCTCCCTCTTGCAATACAATAATATCACCCGGAACAATATATTTATCTTCGATTAATCGCTTTTGGCCATCACGAATAACAACCGAATCTGCTTTAATAAATTGCTGGAGACTATGCAAAATAGAACGCGTACGCCCTTCTTGAATGGTACCAATGATGGCATTAAAAAAAAGTACGCCACTAATAATAAATGCATCAAGCCGATCTTCACCCATAAAAAAAATGATCGCTGCTGCCGCTAATAGAATATAAATAAGTGGATTTTGAAACTGAGAAATAAATACCCAAAACCAAGATTCTTCTGGTTTTGTTGGCAATACGTTCTGCCCATATTTTTTGGTGCATTGTTGGATCTGTTTACCCGTAAGCCCCGTTTCAGCATTGGTTTCAAAAGATTTTAAAACTTCTTTTATATTTTCTTGGTATATCTTCACGCAATAACCTTAGTCTTAATTTTCTTATCATTCGACTTTTTTTGATCTTTAGATCTTCATTTTTCATGTAGTAAAACAGAATGAACTAGAGATATATACCATAGAATTATAGGTAAAAAAAGAAAAGAACTCCCCTCGTTCTTTTTTATTCGAATAGGAATTGAGCACCCCCGCGCACCCTTCCGCCTTCGCTTATCCGGCTGTGCCCGTCATAGTTAAAAACGACGACTGGGCCTTCATGCTCGCTAAGCTATGGCGCGATGCCACGCCGTAGTTAAAACGTAGGCGGGCTTCGCTATCGGCATCTTGCAAAAAATGTGCAAGACATTTCAAAAATAGCGAGACAATCGCATCAATTGCAATAGTCTCGCTATAAAAATCTTTTTATTCTGATGATTCCGCTAATTCTTCTAATGTTTCTTCAGTATCAGAAGTATCAGTAGATTCTTTGCTATTATCTAATTCTTCCTGAAAACCTTGAGGTAATGTCTTGTAGGCGAGATATTTTAGTAAAGATGGAACTTCTTCGGGAACTTCCGTTTCAGCCTCCTGCTCTTGTTGAGCAAAATACGTTTCAATATCAACCATTCTTGCTAACACAGCTTTATGCGCAGCCGGATACTTTTCTGGATCAAGTTTTCCATGAAAATAAGCGGCAGTCGCTCGATTAAGATTCGTAATATATTTCATATCACGATCTTTATCTTCTTTAGGTCGATGCTCATTTTCTGCAAAGTATCGTTCTCTTTCATCCATACCTGATTGAGCTTCAGCATAAGAAGCTGAACTTTCATCAAACATATCATGCAAATAACCAGAAAAGGCTATTTTTTAAACATTTGTTCTTCAGGAGTTCTAGGATTAATCGATTGAATATCAATCGTTCTAATACTCATAAAACAACCCAAAAAAAGAATGTTCATCAATAAATTTATGGTAAAAAGCCTATTGAAAAAAAACATTAACACATTTCTTCTCTAGTTCTTCCATCTGGCTTTTCAGAAACTAAATATTCTGAAACAAGCTTTTTAGTTTGTTCTTTTATTCTTGGTTCTTTCTCAAGCTCAAGTTCTTTTTCAATACTTTCCAGTACTGATGCAGAAACTTCCATTGAATCTTTGAAGTTATCATGAGTTGGGATGCCTGTTTTATCAGAAGCATATGAATCGATTTCTCTTATAAGAATAAAAAAACGAGCCGCCATAGCAGGAGAAAACATTTGCATAAATACTCTTTGAGTACCACTATTAGCAGCGGAAATGGCTATTTTCAAAATCATTTCATCATAAAAAGTGCTTCTTTCAGGATCATAACCCCCATCAGCTTTTATCCCACCTACAACAGCAATCGCCATTTAAACACCAACTAATAATTTTTTCACGGTACTCCTTTATATATAGATTGAACTTTTTAAGCAAAACACCCCTAGAATAGGGCATTATCTACGAAAAATCAACGGAAAAGCCTAGTAGAAAAGCTTTACTTTCATTTGATAAATTTTATAAAATTATAAAAAAGCAAAAAATTATATTTTGAATTTTTTTATAGATATACAAAAAAGGAGTATGGGCATGAAGAAATGGGCTATTTTAACGAGTTTAGTGATTGCTGGGAATGTTCAATCAGATTGTCAGCAAGCTCATCGCAAACATAGAGATAAAAATATTGTACGCTGTTGCTATAATAAAAATGATATTCGCAAACACGCTGAAAGAAACCCCGACCGAGGCAATAGGGAAACCTGCTTTTATTGTGGCTGTAAAACTGAAAAGCATTCAGAATAAAAGATCCCCGGAATTTACCAGGGCTTTCCTAGTTTTTAAGACTATTCTTCAGAAGGAATCCATATCTTAATAACTTTATTTAATAAATAAGTAGTAGAACATAAACCGATAAATCCTAAGGTCCCTATAACAATCCATCTATTTCTTTTATCGTAATATGTCAATTCAGATTTCATCTCTGCAATTTCTTTATCAAATCTCAGTTTTTCGATGGATATGTTTTCTTTTTTACAATCATTATTTTTCTCAGTAGGCAGTTCAACCTCTTTTGACGGTTCTTCTGTCAAACCAAGCCATGCTTCATCATTCTGAGAAAGATCATTAAGAATATTATTTGTCTCTGAAGCACATATAAATACGCCATAAGAAGCAACAGCTAATAAAGCTAATCGATAAAATTTCATGCCCGCCTACATTAAACCGTCTTTGCTAAAGCTCCGACGTATTAAAAAAAATTTATATAGGAAAATATGGGAAATTGTATAAGAAATGGGAATAAAAGACAAATAACTCAAATAATATTAATCTTATTGTGTTAGAAAAAACCTATAATTCCTTATCACTTTTAAAGGTATAAAATGGTAATTCATCCACAACCGAACCTTCAGCTTATTTATGTATCTGATATCACATACTCTACAGATTTTTATAAAATACTTTTTAATGCTGAGCCAGTATTTTCTAGCCCTCGCTATGTGGCATTCTCAGCTGGTGATGATACATTATTTGCACTTTGGACAGGCGGAACAACTCCAGATGCAACTATTCCACGATTTTCTGAAATTGGCATTATGTTGCCTACTAACCAAGATGTAGACGATCTTTTTGAGCTATGGAAAAAAAATCCTAATATAACGATAATGCAAGAACCGCAAACTGAGGTGTTTGGCCGCACTTTCTTGGTAAAAGATCCTGATGGGCATATAATTCGTGTATGTCCCAAAGATTAGGTATAGAAATTCATTAAAAAGCCAGGCTTCTTATTCCTCAAAAGAAAATGGCAAAGCCAGACGAAGCCTTGGCGAAGACTGGTGGAGGCGATGGGAATTGAACCCATGTCCGCACTATATCACATACCAAGTACTACATGTTTGTTCTTTGTTTATACAAAGATGCCCCTCCAAAGACAAAAGTTAGCATCCTCGACAGTTGTATGATACTACACCGCGCTACACAACTATAAATGATTACGCGGGAGTTCTATCAGGGTAATTTCGAGTTAACCGAACTGATAGACACGTTCAGTTAACAAGTCGCCTAAGCCCTGCTTAGGCGTGTGCATTAAGCAATTGCACTTATTGATTTGACTAATTGTTTAACGAGCACTCAGTCAACGCTCGACATGCACTTACTATGCTCAATACCGCGTCGAAGCCAGTACGCCCCCAAAATTTCAAAGAATCTTTCATATATTCTAATTGTAACATTATTTTGAGGGTATAGCAATAGATAATAGTTCGATCTAATGGGATGATTGATAAGAATTGCCCTAGGAATGGCGATAAAATGAGAAAAGCCCAACTAGCAAAGGTTGGCCGTGCCAGACGAAGCCTTGGCGAAGACTGGAATTGAAATTAGATCATAATCTTGTCCGTCTACACCTAACGGCTACGGTCGGACAGTCTTCGATCTTCTCTAAAAAAGTCTTTCTTTTTTCCTCAAAAGAAAATGGCGAAGCCAGACGAAGCCTTGTCGAAGACTGGTGGAGGCGACGGGAGTTGAACCCGTGTCCGCATCATATCAAAATCGAATCACTACATGCTTAGTTTCTGCTTATACCAATACAAAAGACTCCAGAAACAGAGTCATCCTTGCAGGATGGAAATGTGATACAGCAGCATTACTATTCCATAAAATCTTATGCTGCCGGACTATCTAAGGGTAATACGAACTCAATAAAATGGATAGACACATATTAAGAAGTTCGCGCGTAAATTATATTACGCAGTGAAAACCATTTGTTGTTGTGGAGCTATTCCGAAGAAATTAGCAACACGTTGTCCAAATGACTCTTCACTTTTTACGGTGCTTTCTGCACTTCTTGTTTTTAACTAATTGTTTAACGAGCACTTAGTCAACGCTCGGCATGCGATCAGACCTCTTTATAACACGTCGAAGCCATTACGCCCCCATAAATTTCAAGGAATTGAGCTTTTCAACGTAACACGAGCCAAATCTTTTTGCAAAATCTTCTATTCTATTTTTAATTTCTCAGACCAGTCACGCAATTTTCTACCACGTTGAGTAAGTGCATCAATGCCTGCATATACCCCTGCAGAGTCATTGACAGCCATGAAAAGAGTGCCTATTCCTGAGCTACTCGTGCCTAATGTTTGAATAAATGAGCCAAATGGGGGACAACAACTATCAAACACCGGGCTTATAAAGCCAAAACAGAATGTTGCTCCTAATGCGGTTAAACATTTCACTGTCTGTGGATGATAATTCCAAAGATATCGCATATCTTCAATTTCACCTGTTCCATATCGCTGTAATGTTTCTATATGATTTTTCCATGCGCGTAATATCAGCAAATAATCATCTTTATCTATCGCTTTTTTATTTTTTTTCAAAGAGCTTAAAGCATGCTCTTCAAATACAAGTCCTAAATAGCCACGATTTGTATTGTAATCAAGTACAGCATGAGCAACTGAACTCGTATCCTTTTTACAAACATCTGATAAATGGCTTGTTGCGGTTATAAATTTTACATCATCTTGAATGTCAAAAGCTATTTTCACTGCTTGTTGATGATGCGTTAACTGGATATCATACGATTTACGATGACGCATGCCATACAGAGGCATTGTTATTATGAGAGCAAAAAAAACATATTTCATAATTTTTAAATTATTTTATTTTTTTATATAAATCTTCGCGTAACTCTTCTATTTTTTTATCTCGTTTATCAAGTGCCATAAGTCCATTGCCAACTTCATCCCAATAATCATATAATGTTTTACTACCCCATAACCCACATGTTAATGAGATGATGGCAGCTGGTAATGTACATGGTGGAAATAAACAACTCACCCCTAAAAAACATCCTCCTATGGCTGTTTCTCCTAATACGGCTGCCGTTTGCGGATGAGAAGAAATTAAGTAGTTTATTTGATCAATTGTACTCAATTCAAGCTCGATAAGCTCTTGAGCAATACCATCTTGAATTTGTTGTACTTCTTCTGAATACCGCACATTGTAATTCTCATTAAAATCTTTTACTGCCGCAGAAACGGCTGCAAGCCCAAGCTCGCCCTGGTTTCTCTGTTCTTTCAATACCCGACGAGTAAGAGCAGTAATATCATTTCGTTCATCTGAACTATATAAGGTAACATTAAAAATTTTACTCTCATCAAAACTTGATAATACCTTACGCACCATTTTTTCCGACTTGGTAAGTTCAAAGTATCCTGCACTCAATGGCACTGTTAAAAATACTAACAATATCAATATATATCTTTTCATACTCCCTTCCTTATTCTTCTTTTTCTTTAAATATCGCTGCTAATTTATCAATCTTAATTCGAGATGATGCAATTTTACCTGATATCTCTCGTGATTTATCACATGAATCAATAACACAATAAAGACCAGCAACCACGGGTATTAAACCTAATTTTCCGATAAGTGTACCAAAAGGAAAACAACATATATTCAATAATGGACCGCCACAAAAATAAGTCCCAGCACCACATGTTACCGCCCCAACTCCTAGGCCTCTTTCTGGATTTTCTTTAAGCAAGACTATTTCTCGATATAACGGATTATGAAGCCTATCTTGAAATCTTTTGATAGTATCTTGTGCTGCAGCACGCACTTCAAGATCACCATGCGTCGGATTTTCTATACTCGTTAACTGTTCAACTCGTTGATACACCCATGTAAGATCGTTCCATTCCTCATCAGGTTCTTCTGCTTGTATACGCGTAAGAGCCATATTGGTAAGATTTAGAATCGTTTTCTCTTCATCTTCTTTCATACTTCCTACAAGGTCATTCATCATTTTCTGCTCAATACCAAGCGTATGCGCAACTTGCTCAACAGGCGAGAGCTCTTTTGGTTTATTCATAAGACTTAACATGGTATTTATACCAGTTTTCAACATGCCATATGTAGGAAATGATACGAGCATCAACACTATTAACCATATTTTTTTCATAGATCTTTCCTTATCTCATTAAAATTGAGTATTGCAATCAGTTTTTCTAAGTTCTCTTTTTCTTGTTTGGCTCGCACCCCAATTCCTGGTACCTTATCCCAGCGAAGACATAAAAATAACAGACCAACCGTAATACTGATACTTGAGCAACATCCCACCGCTGTTCCTGCAGGCCAGCAACAGGCATCCATTGGTACCCCTGCATATGATCCGGCAAGTCCGCATATACATAAAGTTCCTCCAGCATACTGTTGATACTTATCAATATTAAACCATCCATATTCTTCCAAATATTCTTTGCGACTATTTAAATAGGTATATGTTGCCTCACACACCCGCGAAAGATCAGTAGATATTTCTTTCTTACCGTAAGAATCTACTTTATGGCGAATGCGTTCTACCATCTTATATAAACCAGCTTGATCCCCCCAAGCAGTAAGACCTTGAGAGCGAATAATTTTTTTATTTACCGTAAATTGCGGCAATAACTTATGCGTAATAGTCTCAATTGTTTGCTGATCAGATGGGATATCTTTTATAAAGCCTACTATCTTTATCGGATCTAAGCTCAATGCATGGGCTACGCGTTCAAGTGGAGATAGTTCCATGCCATATATTAATGGAACTTTCATAACTAAAAAGAGAATCAGCCATACCTTATACATAATACTTCCTATAGCAATAGACTCATCTCTTTTGATGGGGTAGTTTACTGATTTTTTTGAGGAAGTAAAAATTAGATTGCCATTCAAATCTTTTAGTAGAAATATCGATATACATTGGGACCTGTGTAGAAATAACCATACAACCCATCATAATAGAATGAATGTTTTTCTGCCCCCCAATGTTCATGACGAGTATCATATGCATTTTTTATCTTATATCTTTGCTGATTATGATAATGCATACCCTTTAAACCTATCCCAATACATGCTGTTAACACCGTCATTGTTTTTATATAATTGGGTGTAGGTTTTTCAATTTTTTTCCTTGAGATGTTTTAATATCTCGTTTTTGTAGAAATGTTACTATATTTGTTGCTACTAAACCTGCTCGAACATTTTCTCCTAGGGCATTCAAAGCACCTTCATCATTCGCTGCTTCTCGCAATATCTTATTATTTTCTTCTTCATTATCACCAAATGTGACTTCTTTTTTTTTGTAATTAGAACTACAACTGTAATGAATTGGATAATCAGAAAATACAATCGCTTCTTCTAAATTTAAAACTTCTTTAATTTTTTCTCTCACTTCATGAACAGGATTTGCATGTGTACAACTCTCACTCGATGTCTCAGACCAATATGTCTCAGACAAGTTTTTAATACGAGGAACACATATTGTATAAATAGGAGAAGCTGAGAAAATCAATAATTTTTTAGGAGAAGCTGAGAAAATCAATAATTTTTTCATGATAAAGCCCCTAATGTATTTTGACACTTTAGTTTAATGATTTTCTAAGAAAGTAAAAGGGAGCGCTGGTAGGTTATTTATATTTATAGACGTCTTTCAGTTCACGTGCTGTTTGTCGTTTGATATCGCGTTCTTTCAGCGCCTGCTTCTTACCAGCTGCTTTTTTATGTTTAGCCAAACCAAGTTCAACTTTGACAAGATTTTTTTTATTGAAATACAGTTTTAATGGGACTACTGTAATACCCTTTTGAGAGATTTCCCCTACGAGACGATTTAATTCTTTTTTGTGCACAAGTAATTTACGACTACGTTTCGCATCTTCTTCTTTATGGCGATATGCTTTTTCATAGGGCGTGATATGACAGTTGATCAAAAATAGTTCTCCATCATGCACCGTTGCAAATGCACCAGTAAGATTCACATGGCCGGCACGCAATGATTTAACTTCATTACCGGTCAATACAATTCCCGCCTCGATAATATCGAGAATCTCATAATCGTAAAATGCTTTTTTGTTTTTCGTTATCAACTTCATCTTTATTCGTCTTCCGTCTCCGCTCAGACTATGCCGAAGACAAGATTTTTAAATACGGATTATTTAAGACCATATACAACAATATGATATTGATCATATAAAATATTTACGTATAGTATTATAGTATCAGGGATTATCAGTGCACGCAATCAAATCCACTAACAAAAAGAGAAGAAGATATATGATAAAAAAATTATCTCTCTTAGGCATGATGCTCATGCTTTGTATGACTATACAGGCACGCCGACCAGATAAATGTTTATTAGTTGGCACCGTACAATTTCCTACCAGCATGGCTCAAGTCCCTTCTTTGAGTATCTATTGGGGCGGCCATAAAATTACAAGCGATATTGATACTGAAAGTAAAAGTTTGAGTTTCACCATTTCGCAAGATCGCTGTCAAAACGTATTTTATATCGTAATTGCCGATAATATTTCCGTTTCAACCAACGAAAATACCGTTGAATATCTGCGTGTTGCACCACAAACTTCATATAAAGGCTATAAACTCGTACGCCACAAGCATGTTAAACCAATTCCTGATATACCAGGGAAAAAATTAAGTGCTGAGGCAATTCAAAAATATAAACCAATGTATAGTTGGGAAATAGAAGAAGTTAAACTGATGCACAATGGCCGCATTCCTGATAATGCAATTATCATTTTCTGTAATGCTGATTATGTAAAAGAAATAACGGGTGGAAATGAATTTCAATTGCCACGTATTATTCTGAGCAATGATATTATGCTCCAAGATGATATCGACGAACAGTTTGTTAAATTATTATTTAAATCGCTTGATCTCAATACGTTTCATGCCAGCATCGAACAAGAAGTCAAACGAGATGAACTCACAACTATGATAGCAATGAATCTCTCATGAATAGATTAACACTTGGCATTGAAACTTCGTGTGATGAAACAGCAGCTGCGGTCTATAGCAGTAAGCATGGCGTACTTTCTAATGAACTTTTTTCACAAATTAAAGAACAAAAAGCATTTGGTGGCGTGGTGCCAGAAATTGCCTCACGGACTCATCTGGAAAAGATTAATGGCATCGTAGAATCCGCCCTCAAAACAGCTGGCGTTACGCTTGATGAGATTGAAGTAGTTGCCGTTACCAGTAAACCAGGATTGCCAAGCGCTTTATTAGTTGGCTTTTGTTTTGGTAAAGCACTCGCCTGGGTAAAACAAAAAAAGTTTATTGGCATCAACCATCTTGAAGGGCATGCGTTTTCAGCATTTCTTAATAACAAAGATATTCCGTTTCCTCATTTATGCTTAACCGCATCTGGCGGGCATACGGCTCTCTATTACGTTACTGGCTTTGGCGCATATAAAACAATTGCGCACACCATTGATGATGCAGCAGGCGAAGCATTTGATAAAATTGCACGGTTAATTCAACTGCCCTATCCCGGCGGCCCTGAAATTGAACAACTTGCACAAAAAGCGGGCTTTAAAGATTATTTTAACTATCCGCGCGGCAAAAAAGATCGGTTTAATTTTAGTTTCTCGGGCTTAAAAACCGCGGTCATGTATGATTTGGTTGAAAAAGATGCCTATGATATGGCTACCAAAAAATTTCTCAAACCACACGATCTGAAATTGAAAGAAGAAGTGGCGAGTTCATTGCTTGTATGCATCACTGATATATTTAAGCAAAAAATTGCACTTGCCCTCAAAGAATATCCTGATGTGAAAGCACTTACCTTTGTGGGCGGTGTTGCCTGTAATTCATATATTCGGGAGCAATTGAAAGAGTTTTTGAGTAAAAGAAATATCTCATTACTTTATCCAGCAAAACAATATTGCACTGATAATGCGGCTATGATTGCGTTTGTGGGTAATTATAAAGCAGAGCGAGATGAGTTCTCGCCCTGGAATTTAGATATTTTACAGTAATAAGATTTATTTTCTATATACTACATGAATAAGTTTAGATAAATTCAATGGCTCTGTATCATCGTGACCTATTTCTCCTTTATCTTTGACACTCCACACAATATCCAATAATTTAAGAGCACCAAATTCATCAACAACTGCATCTTTTAAATCTTTCACGGTAGGATTACGAATATTAAATTCAAAAGAATGAAATTCAACATCACTAGAAGAACTCGTAGAAAGACCAAATGGGAAAGTAACCTTAACTTCCAGAGGAGATACTTGTTCCATCATAGAAAACCATTCTCTCGTGGCCTCTGGATTACCAATTAAAAAAGCTGCGATTCCCTTTTCCATTGCACACAACTTACTTCCAGAAAGACTTGTTATCACAATAATGATTAATAGTAAGTGATTTTCTTTCATGCTAACTTATCTTTAAAATTATTTATAATTTAACATCAATAAATACTGGTAGATGATCGCTAATTGGCTTTTTATCAGCATTTTTGTAGAACGCAACCACTGATTGATCAATGGCAAAATCTTTATCATTTTTTGAACGATTAATCAAAATAAAATCAAGCAATCGTATTGGTTTCGCGTGCCAATCAGTAAAGGTATTGGTGGGCCCCATTTTTTTACGTGTAAGTTTTCGTGTATCATTCACGCCAAGTTCACGCGCTTTGCTTATTACTGGTCGTGTTGTACCGGTAGAAGTTGATATCTGAAAATCATTAAAATCTCCCATAATAAAACCAATTTCATTGCTATCTCTGATCATCTTTTTCAGTTCATTGATGATCAACTCAATACTATTGATACGGGATTTTTTGGATTTTACATCTAGATGCGTACTAAATACCCAAAACTTTTTGCCAGTCTTTTTATCTTTAAAATGGCCCCAGGTACAGGTATGAAGATTATTCGCACCCCAGCTGGTAGTATATTCTTGTTTTTCTTTACTCAACCAAAATGTATCACCTGCTAATTTTTGAATACGGCTTTTTTTGTATAAAAGAGGCTCAGAGCCACTCAGATAATATGAATTCTTATTATCTTTTTCTCGGCCATATATTTCATATCCTTTTAAATATTTCATAAGCCAGCGGCGTTGCAATGTATCCAGCTCTTGTATGCCAATAACATCTGGCTCGTAATAACGGATCATCTCAACAATACGCGGTAACCGCTTCCACCAATCACGCTCTTTTTTATCTTGCCGCGAATTATATCGAATATTAAATGTCATAATGCGCAGATCATTTGAATTGATACGAGTATCTGGTGTTTCATATAATTCAGCTAATTGTGCACGCCGTTTTGTACTGAGCTTTTTGGGAATATTAAGTTTTTTGATACCAAGCGTATATAACGCTTCTTTTGCTGCTATTTGCGATTCATGCAGGGCAACATTAATATCTTCTTTGAGCGATTTTTTACTGGGCAATTTTTTCGATATTTTGCCCCATATTTTTGCATCACATACATTTATGAATACAAACATCACAATTAATACATACCACTTTTTCATAACTCTCTCCTTTTTTATCTTCAATGCTATTTTGATTCTACCTTTTTATTGATTGAATCAAGAAGTTCACGATTTGTTTTGAATTTCTTCATCTTATCAATTAAGAATTCCATTCCTTCAATTGTATTCATGGTTGCCAAGAATTTCTGCAATACCCAGACTTTTTTAAGATCTTCAGGACTTTGCAATAAGTCATCGCGGCGCGTACCGGATACAAGCAGATCAAAGGCAGGATAAATACGACGATTAGATAGTTTACGCGTCATATTCATTTCCATGTTACCGGTTCCTTTAAATTCTTCGAAGATCACTTCGTCCATACGAGAACCAGTATCAACTAATGCGGTTGCTAAAATAGTAAGTGAACCGCCTTCCTCGGTATTACGTGCGGCACCAAAAAATCGTTTTGGCCGCTGCAATGCATTCGCATCGATACCACCAGTAAGTACCTTACCTGAAGCTGGCGCAACGGTATTGTATGCGCGAGCCAAACGCGTTATGGCATCAAGTAAGATCATAACATCTTTACCCGCTTCAACTAATCGTTTTGCTTTTTCAAGCACAATGTCAGCAACTTGCACATGGCGACTTGCTGATTCATCAAAGGTAGAACTAATAACTTCAGCGTTGGTACCTTCAACCAGACGACGAAAATCAGTTACCTCTTCTGGCCGCTCATCAATTAATAAAATAATAAGATGTATTTCTGGATGAGCTTCGATGACGGTTTTTGCAATCTCTTTGAGCAACATTGTTTTACCCACTTTAGGCGGCGCTACCATAAGGCCACGCTGTCCTTTTCCAATTGGGGTAAAAATATCCATGATGCGCGTAGAGATATACGTTGGATTAATATCAAAATTTATTTTTTCTGCAGGATGTAAAGGAGAAAGACGATCAAAATGAATGCGATCACCTGCTTTCGCTGGATCATCACCATTTACTTTGGTTACTTTTAATAACGCAAAATATTTCTCGCCCTCTTTTGGCTTGCGTATTACGCCGGCAACTACGTCACCCGTGCGTAAATTAAAACGTCTGATTTGTGAAGGAGAAACATACACATCGTCTGGTCCAGAAACATAATCGTATTCTTTTGAGCGCAAAAATCCAAAGCCATCTGGTAATCGTTCAAGCACCCCAGAGACTTCCATTTCTTTATCAGGATGCGCCTCAACATCTTTAATGTGCTTTATTAATGCTGGCTTTTTGAGTAATCCAGCGCCAACAATGCCTAATCGGCGCGCATATAAATTAAGATCATGCAACGATAAATCTTCTAACTTAATTTTTTTATCGGCATACAATCTAAGCTGTTCAGCACTTTCACCATAACGATGATCACGTGAACTATCTTGAGAACGTTGTGTATATCGTTTACCACGTGGTGAACGTGATTGCTGCCGTAAACCCCCTTTGGAGTCGCTGTTGTAAGATGACTGGCTGCGCGAACGACTTTCAGTTGATTTTGAGCCGTTTGCTTTGTGTGCAACTTTTCCGTTTTGATCGCTCATCAAAACTCCTCCTTAGATAAACATACATCTGCACATGCCATAATAATGAACTCCTTATTTGGCAGAAATGAAATGATTAACGTTCTGCAAATGCACAACGATAACCGCTGCATAGAGAGCGTCCCTATACAATTACTTAACATGAAATCTTTAAGATATTATTCTGTTTTCTCTTATCAAACAATCTAATCTGTACCAGTTCATTGGTTACCAAAAGTAATGACGAATGATAATGAGAAAATTACTCTCCAAACGTCTTGAGCCACGGCTCATAATAGACGATTAACTCTCTTTTCTTTTTCTATATAGCAACATCATAACAGGACTTGCAATATAGATAGAAGAAAACGTCCCAAAAATGATGCCAACTAATAATGCAAGTGAAAAATCACGTAATGCTTGACCACCAAGTATAAACATCGCACCAACAGTTAAACCGGTGGATATACTAGTAAGTATTGTACGTTTAAATGTTTGGCCAATACTGATATTTACTACATTATACAAAGACGTACCAGTTAATTCTTTTAAATTTTCTTTGATACGAGAAAAGATCACAATCGTATCATTAATCGAATACCCTAATACCGCTAAAATTGCACCAATAACATTTACTGAAATATCAATATCAAATATCAAAAATACCGCAAGCATAACAATTGCATCATGAAATAAAGCAACTACGGCACCCAGCGCAAAACCGAGTGACCAAAATCGTGAAGCAATGTAGAGAAGCATCGCAATCAATGCAATCAATACAGCTCTGAATGATTTCCACCGCAACTCTTGCCCAATACCGGGACCAACAGATTCGCTGCCATCAATAAATACTTTGTTGCCTGGCAATGATTCCTGCACTGCTGAACGCATGCGTTCAGCAAGGCCGGTTGCGTCATTGGTAAATTCTTTTACGCGTACCAAGACATCATTATTACCAGAAAATTCTCTGGTAACAGCCCCTTCCCAGCCACGTTGAGATAAAATTTCTTTTAATGTTTCAGCTGACACTTCTTCATCGAATCGCAAAATTACTTGGGTTCCCCCCGTGAAATCAACGCTATATGAAAATGCATGCCCCTGGGTATTCAGTTTATAAAAGTATACGCCAATGGTACCAGTAAAAATAACGAGAGATAAGAGTGCGCATAAATATCGATACTTGAGGAAATCGGTCATGGTATACTCTCCGCTTACCCGAATAGAACAAAGATGCTTTTCATATTATATATTTTCATTAGATATGGCGGCAGTGGGATACCACTACCACCTCAATTTTTAAGAAGGAACCACTGAAACGTAGCGGCGCCCTTTTGGTCCATAATGGAACTTAATCTGACCTTCACTACGTGCATACAGGGTATCATCGCTTCCGCGGCCTACTAATTTACCCGGGTGGATGCGGGTACCACGTTGGCGTACTATAATTTCACCACCGGTCACGTGTTGGCCATCAAACAGCTTAACACCAAGCCGTTTACTCTGACTATCACGTCCGTTGGATGTTGAACCACCAGATTTACTCGTTGCCACCGTAATTTCCTTACATGGTTTATATTGCTAGAGCAATAGCCCCTTTAGATCGTGCTATGCCCGAGATATGGTATTCAAGAAATAACCTCATACTTACTATTTAGGCTATACGGATCAGTAAAAATGTCAATTTCTTGAGTAATAATCCTATAAATTATAGGCCCCGATACTCTGCATCCTTCGAATCGGATGACTAGCCTTCTGAGCTTACTATAGAGCTTTCTTTGATTTTGATACCTCTTCTTGTATTTTTTGTGCCTTATTTGCACGTGCAAGTCTACTTGATAAAAATAGAAAATTATCATTGAATAAAAGCCGTCTTTCTTCGTCTGTTAGAGGAATGCCCATCCCATTTTTTAATCTTATTTTTTCCATTGGATCCATCTTTTGCTCATGCATCTTTTTATCCCACCAATTATCCTTAATTTCCGGACCTGAAGATATAGTAAAACCTCCAATTTCATCCGAACTATCATAATCTAGTGATGAATATTTCCCTGATGAACAACCGATCCGGCATGCTCTTCAGTTATATCAACAATTTCATATGAACTAGCGGTATCAAAAAGAACACATCTGGTTTCATCAGTAGTAATTCCTCCCAAAGAAAAACATTTCTCGAAGGAACTCTCATGCTCTTCTTCTTCATACGTACGCACTATAGTATGACCATCAAGCTTTTTATGATTATGACCAGTGTATGTTATTGAAGCAGATAGTAATAATCCCAAAGCTAAACGTACCAGATAGTTCATTACTACTCCTATTATTTAGTCACGTCTTTCCAATCTTTACCATGGCGCGTAGTTACCACAAATGGGATATCCCAATCAACTGCTGATTCCAGTTCTTTCTTGGCAATTTTTTCAACTGCTTCAACGTGATCTTTATGAACCCGAATTAATAATTCATCATGAATCTGCAAGAGCATGCAGGCATCAAACTTTTTCTTTTTGAGTACGGCATCGAGCTTTATCATGCCCACCTTCATAATCTCAGCCGCCGTTCCTTGCGCAACCGTATTGATCGCAACGCGACGTGCTTCTTCATATAAACTTCTATTTTGTTCATAAATACCCGGCACATGGCGACGCCGTCCCCACAGAGTTGTAACATAGCCATGCTCTATTGCATACTCAATAACTGAATCCATCCATTTTGATACATTTGGATACTGATCAAAATATTTTTGGATATATTCTTTTGCTTGTCCAAATGAAATGCCCATATCTTTTGAAAGGCCGTAAGGCGTCAGTCCATACAAAATACTGAAATTGATTCGTTTGCCAATTTGGCGCTGTTCATGTGTAACTTGTTCAAGTGGTATTTCAAATAAACCGGCTGCTGTTTGCGCATGAATATCATGGCCCCGTAAAAAAGCTTCTACCAACGTTTTATCTTTAGAAAGCTGCGCTAATACACGCAACTCAATCTGAGAATAATCAACAGAAATAAATCGATAGTTTCGATTTGCTTGAAATGCGGCACGAATTTCCAATCCATAGCCAGACGAATTGGTTGGGATATTTTGTAGGTTTGGATCAGAACTTGCCAACCGCCCCGTTGCTACCGATTCTTGCCGATACGTGGTATGAATACGGCCCGTATATGGATTGATATATAGTGGCAATGCATCAATATAGGTGTTTTTTAATTTTGCATATTCCCGATATTGCATGATAAGCCCCGGGATAGGATGCAAATCAGTAAGCTCACGCAACACCTCAACATTCGTTGAATAGCGGCCTTTAGCACTTTTCTTTTTGGACGGCAATTTTAAATCATAAAACAACAGTTGTTCAACTTGTTGTGGTGAATTGAGGTTGATTGATTCATATTTTTCACCAGCCAGCTCAATAATTGTTTTCTCAATTGCCTGCAATTGCCGCGAAATTTTTACATCAAGTTCTTCTAGCACACGGGTATCGCAGAAAATACCGGTTATTTCCATGTGCGCCAGAATCTCGATCAAGGGATGCTCAACCGTATTATATAATTTTTTCAGTTTTTCTTTGGCTAAATCTTTGAGCAAAATATTGGCCAACCGAAATGTTTGCAGCGAATCGCTGCCAGAATAACGTGTTGCTAAATCAAGCGATACATACGCAAAATTTTTCAATTTTTGTTGTTTAACCACTTCATTAAAGGTGAGCATCTGCTCATCAAAATAAAATTCAGAAAGCCGCTTCAAGCCGACCCGCTGCCAGCTTGGTAATACCAATCGAGCGGCAATAACGGTATCCAATGCAATGCCACGCATTGCGATGCCCAGGCGCCACAAGACTTTATAATCAAATTTCACATTATGCAGATATTTATGATACCGCTCATCTTCTAAAATCGGTTTAAGTGCAGCAACCACTTCTTCTTTACTCAACTGATTTTCATCAACAATATGAGCAAATGGCACATAATAGGCCGTATCCTCAGAAGCAGAAAATGATATACCTACACAAGCGTTGCGCATCGGATCTGCGCCATCAGTTTCAGTATCTAACGCAAATTTTTTCTTCTGCTTGAGTTCTGCACACAGTTCATCAAGCTGCTGCGTGGTAACCACTTTTTTAAATAAATAACCCGCCATTTTTTCTGCAGGAGGCGTTGCAAAAAGCGAAGTTTGCTTACCAGCTGCTACAGAAATTTTTGGCAATTCTTTAAGTAAGCTTTTAAAATTAAGCTCTTCAAATAATGGTCGTGCCTTAGACCAATTTTTTGGATTAAACACTAAATCTTTTGTATGCAAATGAGTTGGATGATATTGTAATAAAAATAAATCACGGCTCAAGAAGGCATTATCACGACCCGCTTCAAGCGCATTACGCAAACGAGGTTTTTCTACCGCATCAAGATTTTCATAGAGATCTTTAAGCGAATTAAATTCAACTACTAATTCACCAGCACCTTTTTTACCAATGCCGCGCACGCCGGGAATATTATCTGAAGTATCGCCAAGCAATGCAAAGTAGAACGGCAATTTTTTAACCGGAAAGCCACGTTTTTCTTTAAATGCTTTTGTATCGATGAGCTCTTCTTTCATGGGATCATACATAACCACCTGATCGCTAATCATCTGCGCCATATCTTTATCAGAGGTAACCAATACAATGTCATTACCCTTTGGCACGCGCTCTTTGGCGATTGAATACATAATATCGTCAGCTTCAATGCCTGATTGCGCAATATGGGGCAAGCCAATAAGGTCACTAAATTCTAAGATGCGCTCTTTCTGTTCAAAGAGATCGCTTGGCGGTGCTTGGCGCGTTGCTTTATATGCTTCATACATTTCATGACGGGTGGTTTTTCCCTTACTATCCCAGACAACCACTAAATAATGTGGATCAAATTTATTGATCAATTTCTTGATCATACGGCAAAACGAATAGACCGCATGAACTGCCTCTCCTTTTGGCGTATGCAGCGGCCGCATTCCATAATAAGCACGATATAAAAATGAGGAGCCATCAATTAAAAAGATGGTCTTTTTCGGATCAAACTTCATACTTTTAGTTTATCCAAAATTTTTCAAAACGGCCAATGGCAATCAATGAGACTGAGTTAAAGAAGACAAATCATCAGCTTCGTGTTATGAATACACAATATGAAAACTAAGAAAATATATTTATACATACAAATCCCTAAATTACTTTGATGATTTATTATTCCCAGCAGTGTTGGTTTAAAAATTTACCTTGGTGCATACTTGTTTGCCTAACATCTCTATTTGCATTGTTTGTTCTTTTTTTATCAATTATATACCCAAGAAAAAATCCCACTGCGGTAGTTACCACAGGAAGTGCGGAAGTAACTACTGCCTCATTCCATGATAAATCACCATTCCGCGCATGATATAATGATAGAAAACTGCCCGTAAGAAATCCTATTGCAGTGCCACCGCTGGTATTTGGATTTTCTTGTACCGTCTCTTTAATAGTAAATCCAAAATCATGAATTGATTGTTTCATTGTTTGCTGCTGTGCTTGTATGAAACAACCAATTATCAATAAAAATAAACCTTTTGTTAGATATTTCATAATTATTCCTCATCACTTTTAATTGGTATATCTAAATTATTTCTTAATCACATAAATTCTTTATCTTGCCCAGTTGTTTTTAAATTACTCGTCTCTTTGTTCTTGTCTTCATTGGAAGCGAAACAGATCAATGCGATACACAAAAAAAGATATTTTAAATGAAAAATTTTTTCATGAATGCCCCCACAATGCAATAGTGGGCAGAGTTTTTCTACTCTGCCCTATGCAATTTATCTTTGCATCATATTATTAATTGCATCAAGCCATGCTGCATTCGCTTGCATCTGTTCTGCATGTGCTGTCATAGCTGCTGAATGCGCTTGTACCGTTTCAAGATATAATTTTTGTTGTTCAATAAAACGTGGATCGGCTTTTAATGAGCGAACTACTTCAATCAATATTGGTAAGAACTGTTCACTTATGCCAATCAATTCAAATGCTTCAATTTGATCTTCTTCTGAATCGAATTGATAGGCGATTTCAGCTAAACGATGATGAAATTCTTGCCATTCAGCTGACTCAAAACCCCATTGCGCTGCTGCAGATGCCAACGGATATGAGGAACGGATAAAATGGTTTTCTGCAAATTCAATTGGATTAAGCGCTTGATCATACATAAATGGATACAAGCGGCGATTGCGAATTTTTTCTACATATTTTTTTACGGTATTAAACGCATAGTGCGGTGAACTGACATAGGCATGAGCATACCCGCAAGTTGCCCCAAAGAATCCACCAAGTGCAGCTCCTATTGAACCGCCTTTAAGGGCACCATCAACAAAACGATCTTTCCATGTGCCACCGCGTTCAATATTGGCAAGAGCCATAAGGCCAACAAACGTACCAAAGCCTAATCCTATAGAACTAGCACCTATTGCGGTCCCTTTTGGTATTCCTTTAAATCCTTGTAGCCATGCATGTTTTCCATTAAATGTTTTTTCTTGTTGGATGCGTGCAGTAACTTGAGCTGTTGGCATTGCCAATAAAGCAATGCTTAAAAATAGAAATTTTTTCATAGTAATCCTTTTTAATAGCAGTTAAAAAATAAATTTAATTGTAACAGAAAGTAATTATTCTTAAAGTTTTTTTGCGCTATACTTTATGTATGTTTATTTCTGTTCAATTATTAAACGGTTTTCCCGAGCCATTATGGTATGCAGTTCCTACAACGTGGCAACAAAGCTATTTAGTGGGAACCATTGTGCGTGTGCCGCTCAAAAATCGTACTGAACAAGCGGTGGTATTACGGCAACAACATAGCCAACCCTCAGTTTCTTTTAACATTCGCCCGGCATTGAATATTGAATCGGTGCCAACTGATCCGCATTATCACTCCTTTATTCAAAAACTTGCATGGTATTATCGTACAAAACCAATTCATCTGATTAAACGTATTCGCATGTTTGTGGGGCAAAAAGAAAAAGATCGTAAAATTGATGAAGAAAGTGAACATTCAGTACATGGGCCAATATTGCCTCCTTTAACTGATGAACAACAAACGACGTATCAATTTGTTGCCGATACATTACACGCACACGAATATGCGCCTACCGTATTGCATGGCGTAACGGGATCAGGCAAAACAGAAATATATAAACGATTATTGTGTGATGCGATTACTCACCAACAATCGGCCCTATTATTACTCCCAGAAGTTACTCTCGCATTGCAATTTGAACGACTATTACGCACGCAATTGCCACATAATATCATAATACGCGGGTTTCATTCAGCAACGAGCATCAAACACAAAAGAGAAATGTGGCAGGCGTTGCTCGATAAACAACCTCAGGTTATTATTGGCGTGCATATGCCGCTATTGCTCCCATTGCCACATTTGGGAATTATTATTATTGATGAAGAACATGAAGCAGGATATCAAGAAAAAAAGCATCCTAAAATTAATACCGTGCATGCAGCGCTCATGCGCGCTCAATTGCATCGCATTCCGATTCTTTTAGGTTCAGCAACACCATCACTTAATTCTCTATATAATGTAAAACACCGGGGCTGGCATTTTTTTGAACTTAAAAAACGTTTTGCCGGCGCATTTCCCACCATTAAAACCGTATTGCTTTCTGATAAAAAACGACGCCGCAATTTTTGGATTAGTAATGAACTAGAGGAAGCTATTACTGATCGTCTTGCTAAAAAAGAACAGGTTATTATTTTCTTAAATCGCCGCGGATTTAGTTTTTTTGTACAATGCAAAATATGCAGTTTTATTTTTGAATGCACCTCATGCTCGGTCAGTTTAACCTTGCACAATGAAGGACGTCTGACCTGCCATTATTGCGGCTATACTAAACAGCTACCTACTACGTGCCCTTCATGTAGCGCTGATGAAAAAAAATTTCTCAAAAAAGGAGTTGGTACGCAGCGCATTGTAACAATTTTGCAAAAGCTCTTTCCGTTTGCGCGTATTGCCCGTGCTGATATGGATACCACTAGCAAGAAAAAACATTGGCAACAAACCGTAAAAGATTTTGAGCGAGGAAATATTGATATATTAGTCGGGACGCAAAGTATTACCAAAGGGTATCATTTCCCTAATGTAACCTTGGTTGGTATTTTGTGGGCAGATCTGCAATTACATGTTCCGCATTATCGTGCTTCTGAAACGGCGCTGCAGCAATTGATTCAAGTTGCCGGGCGTGCCGGACGTCAACATGCAGGCAGTTTGGTTATTGTGCAAGCAATGGCCGATCATCACTTATTTTCATTCATTGATGAAACAAAATATATGCAATTTTATGAATATGAAATCCAAAAACGCGCGTTATTACAGTACCCTCCTGCAGCACGCTTAGTTGCCATAGAATTGAAACATCGCACTGCAGAAATGGTAGAACAAGAAAGTGATCGAGTCGCACAGCAGCTGCATCAATTAATTGCTGATCAATCAGCATCGATTATTCTTTTAGGCCCCGCAAAGCCGCCCGTTCATAAAATACAGCAGATAGAAACACGCATCATTTATTTAAAAGGGTCATCACTTACTACTTTATATACTCTGTGCGATCAGATCGAATGGCATCGATTGAAAAGTACGGTTTACTTTACACCACTCCCACAAAATTAATCTAGCTGGCACATTACTCAGTTTTTGTTACACTACCTCAATAATACTCACCCTTTAATTCCGCAAAGGTTTTATCTATGAAAAAATTCTTATTAGGAGCATTACTCATGCTCGGCGTTACCCCATATACTGCTCAAGCAAATGAAGCAGTGTCTGAAGCTGTTTCGCAAACTGCTGAAGAAGTAATAGCTGAATTTACACACCTATGCCGCAACTTATTTCAGCAATTTCAGATTGCTTCAGCAATTGGCCAGGCAATACAAAACTCACAAGTAGCCTTGAATAAACTCAAAGATAAACTCCTTGAACTTGGCATGAGTGAAGAAGAAGTAAAAGAGCTTTTCGAAAAAATCATGCAAGGACTTACTAAAAAAGCTGAAGAAGTGGCGGCAGCAGCTCAAGCTGAAGCAGAAGATGCAGAGCTAGAAAATTAATCTACTCAATTTTTGCATAAAAACATGGTATTTTTAGCGTAATTAATAATATGTTAATTACGCTCATTCTTTTTTATGGGGGAAATAGGTGATATTATGTATCATTTAATACTACGCTTTGTGTTGCTCAATTTACTTATCTGGCTACCTAATTTTGGTGCGGTACAACCCCAAGATGTTGAACATAATACCCAAGAAGAAATTAAAAAGTCAGAAATCATTGAAAAATTTATGCAGCAATTTGAGCAACTCAAAGAAATACAACAAATAGGAATATCTGAGTTAGAAAAAGCATATTATAAAGAGATTTTATCTCAATCACTCCTTAACTGTGTATACCGTCCCGCACTTCTTGAAAAGATTAGTACACTTTGCAATAAAAAATTAGACAAAAAAGGGTTATTCTCTCGCCACCTTCCTGGTGCTCAACAAAAAATAATAACCGTTGTAACAAGTGATGCATATCATTCTCTTAATTTTGATATCCAACGCGCTTATCACACTAGACATGATACCGATTTTTATCTTGAACATCTTAAAAAAGCTCGGGATGAAAGCGCTAAAAGAATAATAAGTGAACTTGAAAATGCATTTCCTCATGCCTGTGAAAAAGCGCACATCTGGGAAAAATATTTTATAGAATTATATTGCCAAGCAACAAGCTAATTCAATCCAGCAAAAAAATTTTTGCGGTAATATCTGAGCTCTTCAATTGATTCACGAATATCATCAAGTGCTCGATGTGAATTTTTTTTCTCAAACTCTGCATTGGGATACCAGCGCAATACCAATTCTTTTACCGCCGTGACATCAATCAACCGGTAATGAAGGGAATCAAGAATAGCGGGCATATATTTACCAAGAAATGCCCGATCTTTCCAGACAGAATTGCCGCACAAACGGCCTTCACCTGGATCACAATATTTTTTAATGAAATCTAATGTCTGTTTTTCTGCCTGTTTAAGCGTAACTTTTGATTCGCGTACCCGTTCGATTAATCCTGATTCTTGATGCATCTCACGAACCCATGGATTCATAACGCCAAGCACTGCATCCGATTGATGAATAGCCAAGCAGGGGCCTTCTTCAATAATATTAAGATCTTCATCAGTAATGATGGTTGCAATCTCAAGAATAACATCTTTATCGGGATCGAGTCCGGTCATTTCAAGATCGATCCAGACTAAATTAGTTTTTTTATTCATACATTTGATTGTAGCATACTCAGGTATGCATTACTAGTCTGCCTATCCTTTTGCGTTCAATAGTATTTTAAGATAAATTCTAAGCAATTAAAATAGACCAACAAAAAAGCTCCTACTATGAATAAATTACGCGTTGCAGTCCTTATGGGCGGGAAGAGTATTGAACGAGAAGTATCATTTAATTCAGGGAGAACAGTATGTGATCACCTCGATCCAGAGTGCTATGAAATTATCCCGTTCTTTCAACAAAAAGATGGAACTCTTTTTATCTTACCTTGGCATTTTTTACACCGAGGCAAAATTGCTGATTTTGAACAACGGCTGAGTAAAGAGGCAGAATCAATTGCCTGGGATGACCTTAAAAAGTGGGTTGATTTTGTTTATATCGCAACACACGGCCGCTATGCTGAAGATGGCACCTTGCAAGGCATGTTAGAAGTACTTGGTATTCCCTATCTTGGTTCAAAACTATATGCCAGTGCTATTGGCATGGATAAGATTATCCAAAAAAAAGTACTTGCGATGCATGGCATCGATACGCCCCGTGGTATCGTGATTGAAGCGCATCATGCAACACAACCAACTAAAAAAGATATTGAATCTATTAATGAACAGTTACAAAAAGAACAGATTAATTTTCCCGTGATCGTCAAGCCACATAAAGAAGGTTCCAGTTTAGGCATAAGTATTGTTAAAAAATGCAGCGAACTGAAACAAGCATTAATAACTGCAGCAACAATTCATCCTAGACAAGAACAGGCCGTACTTATCGAAGAAAAAATAGAAGGCATGGAATTTTCATGCATCACCTTAATTGATTATAAAATGGGCGCATTTCATCCATTAGCCCCAACAGAAGTGGTTGCTGATTCTGCGATAGAACTTTTTGATTATGAACAAAAATATATGCCCGGCCGTGCAATTGAATATACGCCTGCCCGATGCAGTAAAAAAATATTAAAGGCTATTCAAGATACCTGTATTAAAGCGACTCAAGCTCTTGAGATGTGTACTATATCGCGCATTGATGGTTTTGTAACCAAGGATGGACGTATCATAGTAATTGACCCGAATACACTTTCAGGAATGGCACCCGCAAGTTTTTTATTTCGTGAAGCAGCACAAGAAAACATGAGCCACACACATGTTATCAATCATTTAATTGAAACAGAATTACACCAATATGGTATGCTTAATGCAGTTATTCAACAAGAAAAACGTGAGCAAAAAATGACGCAACAAAAAACACGGGTAGCTGTACTGCTGGGCGGTGCGAGCAATGAAAAAGAAATTTCTCTTGAATCAGGAAGAAATGTTACCTATAAACTTTCTCCCCAAAAATATGAATCAATTCCGTTATTTGCAAGTTCAAAAATGGAGCTCTACAAAATTCCCCAATCATTATTAGTTCGCAATTCAACATCAGAAATTGAATCGTTAGTTACCCCAGAGATGAAAGTTACCTGGCAAGAATTACCTGACCTTGCTGATTTTATATTTATAGGATTGCATGGCGGTGCGGGTGAAAATGGTGCCGTACAAGGTGCACTTGAAATGCTTGGATTACCTTATAATGGTTCATCTGTACTTGCCAGCTCAATGTGTATGGATAAATATAAAACGAATGAGTTTTTGCGACATCATGGTTTTGAAGTTCCCAAATCACTATTAATTGCACGCACCGATTGGGAAACAACACCAAAAGAAACACAGAAAAAAATTATGAATGAATTGCCACTCCCGGTTATTATTAAGCCACATGACGATGGCTGTAGTATGATGGTTGAGAAAATTTCAACTGAAAAACAGATAGCCACAGCACTCAATGCAATCTTTGCTGATAAAAAATCACATGCATTAGTTGAAGAATGTATTGACGGCATGGAATTAACAGTTGGGGTTATTGGTAATGAAAAGCCGCGTGCATTGCCGCCGAGCCAAGCAGTAACAACGGGTGATATTTTATCCATCGAAGAAAAATTTCTACCGGGGGCCGGCGAAAATCAAACCCCTGCTCCC
>Ga0210096_1000090_pt1 | contig 42379 bp, 37 predicted proteins | sample China_Galinas_PW_4_FD_184864 | JGI IMG/M metagenome (GOLD analysis project Ga0210096, IMG submission 184864) | Wetland microbial communities from San Francisco Bay, California, USA, that impact long-term carbon sequestration - China_Galinas_PWA_D2... | ecosystem: Environmental > Aquatic > Marine...
TCTTGCCCCAACGGTACTGGATGCCCTGCACCGCATGGGAGTGGATCGGTGCGAAGGGCTGCTGGGCCTGCCGCGGGCTGGGCTTGCCCGGCGTTTCGGGATCGGGTTGGTCCAGTGGCTGGAGCGGTTGCTGGGCGAGGCCCCGGACCCGCGGGCCCCGTTCGAGCCGCCGGATCGCTATCGCGGCCGCTTGGAGCTACCGGCCGAGGTCCAGGATGTCCACGGGCTGTTGTTCGGAATACGCCGTCTGTTGCTCGAGCTCTCCGGCTTTTTGGTCGGACGGCAGGCCGCTGTCTCCCGCCTGGACTGGGCCCTGGTCCATGCGGACCTGCCGGCCACCCGTTTCTCCCTGGAGCTGCTCGAGCCCCAGAGCGAGTCGGCCCCGATGCTCGATCTGGTGCGCGAGCGCTTGGAGCGAGTGGACCTGCCGGCCCCGGTGCGTGAGATATGGCTCGCCGTCGACCACCCTATCCTCTGTGTGGAGCGCACGGGGGATCTCTTCTCCGGGGTTGCCGTCACGGGCGAGACCCGGCTGATCGAGCGGCTGCGTGCTCGCCTGGGTGGCGAACGGGTGAAAGGGATCATGCTGCTGGCGGATCCCTTGCCCGAGCGGGCCTGGCGGGAGGTGTCGCCGGGTGAAGGGGCGGGCGCAGGGGGGGAGTGCGGTGCCCTGTGGCTGCTCTCGGAGCCTCTGCCCCTGGAGCTTCGCGGGGGCGGCCCCTGGCATGGGGGGCGCCTGGAAATAGGTCCCGAGCCCCAGCGCATCGAATCCGGTTGGTGGCACGGCCCGGATCAGGCCCGAGACTACTATGTCGCCCGCACCCCCTCGGGTGAGCGCCTGTGGGTCTATCGTGAGCGCCGCAGCCCGGGCCGCTGGCTCCTGCACGGGATCTTCGGCTGAGCCCGTGGCCAATGTCATCGAGCTTGGCCCAGGAGCCTTGGCGACATTCAGCCCGCGGCACCTGCTGTGCCCGAGCGTATCCGCAAGAGGGGTTTCTTAGGATAATTGTTTCGCCAGTTGCCCTGTTGAAATAGCCGGTGATTTGGCCCGGGAGCCGAGGCGATGCGCGGTGCCGTTGTCCCGGTCCATTCTCTCGCCCGACTGCGCATCGAGTCGGGCGTGTCTTGCTGGAGCCCTCTGCCTGAGATGATTTTTCGACCCCATTTGCCAAAGACCAAGATTGTCGCAACCGTGGGCCCGGCCTGCGACGACCCGGGCGTGCTCAAAGCCATGTTCATGGCCGGAATGAGCGTGGCGCGACTCAATCTGTCCCACGGGACCTATGAGGACCACGAGGCCCGCCTGGAGCGCATCCGCTCGGCTGCGCACGAGATGGGGGCGCATATCGCCATCATGGTGGATACCCGCGGCATAGAGATCCGCACCGGGCGGCTGGAAGGCGGCTCCGCGGAGCTGGCCCCCGGATCCACTTTCGTGCTGCATGTCCGGGAGCAGCCGGGCAATGCCGAAGGGGCCTCCATCAGCTATAAGCGGCTTCCACAGGAGGTGAGCGCTCGTACGCCTATCCTGCTCGACGACGGGGCCATAGAGCTGGAGGTGGTATCCGTCGAGGCGAGCGAGATCCACTGCAAGGTGATCCACGGGGGGATGCTCAAGGAGAACAAGAGCGTGAACCTGCCCGATACCACCTTGTCGGTCAGCGCCATTACCCCGGAGTTTCGGGAGGACATGGTCAAGGAGCTGACCTTCGCCGCGGAGAACGACGTGGACTATCTGGCGGCCTCCTTCGTGCAATCCGCCGAGGACGTCAGGCGAATCGGCGAGATCATGCTGGAGCGCGAGCGGCGCATCCCCATCATCGCCAAGATCGAGAACAAGGCGGGGGTACGCAATCTCGAGGAGATAGTGCAGGCTGCCGACGGCATCATGGTGGCCCGCGGGGATCTGGGGGTAGAGCTCCCGTTGGCGGATGTGCCCAGCACCCAGAAGAAAATGATCCGCACCACGGTGTTGAACGGCAAGCCGGTGATCACAGCCACCCAGATGCTGGCCACCATGGAGCAGAACCCCAAGCCGACCCGGGCCGAGGCCAGCGATGTCGCCAACGCCATCCTCGACGGCACCTCCGCGGTGATGCTCTCGAGTGAGACCGCGGTAGGCCACTATCCGGTCCAGGCGGTGCGTACCATGGCGACCATCGCCCTGCGAGCCGAGGCATCGCTCCGCGAATACGGCTATCTGCAGAAGATCCAGCCGGACCCCGCGAACGTCGTCACGGAGGCGGTGGGCCAGTCCGCCGTGCGTATGGCCGAGCAGCTCAATGCGGCAGCCATCTTCAGCCTGACCGAGACCGGCTTCACCTCCCGTCTGATCTCCAAGCACCGACCCGACTGCGCCATCCTGGCCGTGACCCGCTCCCGCCTGGTAGCGCGCCGTCTCGCCATGAACTGGGGGGTGGTGCCCATGCTCTACAAGGAGGGTGGGGACGACGACGCCAAGATGGCCTTCGCCTGTCAGCGGGCCAAGGATCTGGGCTATGTGCGGTCCGACGATATCGTGATCGTGACCAGCGGCCACCAGCAGCAGGCCGGCGGGACCGATCTTATCCGGGTGATGACGGTGGCCTGAGGCCGAAGCCCCGGCGGCGATGCGCCCGGGTTGGTGCGCCCCGCCGGGGTCTCTATCCGAGTGTGCTCAACGCACTTGGGGGGGCGGGGCCTTGTTGCCGCCGCTCGATTGCGGGGTGATGATGACGGGCGAGGACTGATAGCCGCCACCGTAACCTCCCGGATAGCCGTAGCCGGGATAGCCACCGTAGCCGTAGCCCGGGTAGCCGCCGCCATAGCCGTAGCCCGGGTAGCCACCGTAGCCGTAGCCGGGATACCCATAGCCCCGGTAGCCATAGTCGTCGTAACGGTCCCTGTTGCCGCCCATCCATCTGGACGGGTTCATCATGTCCCCAAAGTTGAAGGAGGCCTGTGCACTGCCCGCGAGCATGAGGCCCGCTGCCGTCAGGATGCCGCTGATCGTTATTGCCCGTATATGCACTGTGATGGATCCTTTCTCGATGGTTGTGTGTGGACGCCCCTTATCCCATGCGCCTGCAGGGAGGTCAAATGAGCGGGGCGGATTGTGTGGCTAGCTCTCGTGCGCCCCTGCCTCGGGGTAGAGATGGATTGCGAGCCAAATGCAGTGGGGCTCGGTCGAGGTGGAGAGCACCCGGTGCCGGGTGTGGGCCGGGATGAACAGGGTGTCGCCCGACTCCAGCTCCATAGTGCGTCCTGCAAGCTCGATGCTGGCCCTGCCCTGCAGCAGAGCCACCCATTCGTCCTGCTCCTGGTCGTATTCGATGCCGTCTGGCCGGGGAGAGCTCAGAATGCGCTCGATCACCAGATTCCGGCAGCACAGCAGCTGCGAGAACTGCTCGCCGCGGCTCGGTGGCCGGCCGACGAACAGGTTGGCGGGTGCCTGGTCCGTCGAGATCCCCGGACGGCCCTCAGGCTGCCTGCTCTCGCCGATCACTCCAAGGTTGTCTCCGGCTCGGCACAGGGGAAGGCGCCCTCGAGGGTCCGAAACACCTCGGCGTATGCCGGACTGGAGAGGGATTCGGGGTACTTGGCCATGCGCTCTTCGAATAGTGTCTTGATTTCCCGAACTCCTACTGTCCCGCTCGGACAGAATCGCGCCTCCACTCCGGGGAGGCCTTTGCGCATCCGCTCATAGGTGAAAGCGGCCTGGGAGAATCCTGCGAAATAGGCCTCGCATACCGGGCGACCCGCCTGGCAGTCGTCGTTGAGGACCTGGGCCGTGAAGCGTGCGGCCAGTGCCTGACCCGAGCAGCCGAGCGCCGCCACGAGGGCGGCGATCGTGTGTCTCGTCATACGGCGTGCGACTGACGTAAAGGGAGCCCGGACCGCCCTGTGACCTTTACCCGGTCTCATGGCCGGGCTCGAATTCTCGTACGAAATGCTCCAGCCGGACAACGTCGTTCAGATACTCACGCAGCTTTTCGCAGTTGGTCACCGTCTGCATCCTGGTGAGCTCCTGCTCGAACTTTCCGCTCATCCACAGCCGGACTATGTCTTCCCGCTCCCCTTTGTCCAGCGCCAGGGCCTGTCTGACCACCGAAGAATCGGAGTCGCGAGCGGCGATCTTGGCCAGGTGGGACGAGAGCTGGCCCTGCGCCTGCAGCTCCAGCTCCGCCCTCAGGAAGCCCGAATCGATTGTGGCGACTCGCTCCGGGATCTTGGCGGCATTGACCAAGGTGCGATGGGGGTAGAAGGCATTGGTCGGCCCGGAGACGAACAAGAAATACTCCCCGTACCAGCGGTAAGTACCCTGCTTGCCGACGCAAAACACCACCAGCGGCAGACCGACGCCGGGCATGTAACGGCCGCGCTCCACCCACCATTTTTCAGCGGTCATGCGAATGATACCCCTCGTGCTTGGACCCGAATCACAAGCAAACCCACGGCGTGCCGATCGACACCGCTCGTATCATCCCACATCTCGGCCGGATATACCCAAGCCCCGGTTGAAATCGCTTGATGCCGGTGGTTGTATGGACCTCGCGGCCAGTGTGGCCGATACAAGGACCAGAGATCTCCCCATGAGCCAGTCAACCCTGTCGACCAGGAGTAAACGGGCCTTTTGGCCTGGGTTCGTCGTCATTCTCGCACTCTTTCTTTCGTCGGTAGCAATGGCAGAGGACCCCGTACGCCCACTGCTGGACAAGGGTGACATCAGAGCTGCGATCCTGGCCGGGCGTGACGCCGTGCAGGCCGAGCCGAGCAACCAAGAGGTGCGCCACAGTCTGGTGGATGCCTATCTGAGGATCGGTGCCGGCCAGCTGGCCGAGGGCCTGATTCGCCAACAGCTCCAGCCCGACGAGGCCATCCCGGCGGAATGGGTGGTGCCCATGGCCTGGGTCTATCTCCAGCAGGCCAGAGGCCGCGATCTGCTCGCCGATTTGAAGCCCAGGCCCGAGTATCCCGCGCAGGTGAAGGCGGAGCTCATCGGGCTGCGGGGCTTGGCCCAGCAAGGCCTCGGAGACCAGGAGGCTGCCGGGCAGAGCTTCGACGAGGCCTATGTGCTGGCCCCCGAATCGGCCCCAGGCCTGCTGGCGGCGGCGCGTCGAGCATTGATCGATGGTGACCGGGCGGCAGCACGGCGCAATGTGGACCAGGCCTTGAAGAGCTTTCCGGGAGACGTCGAGGCCTGGAGGTTCTCCGCCGAGCTCTATCGCGCCGAGCAGAAGCGGGATCAGGCGTTGGATGCCTACGAGCGGGTTCTGGCCCTGGCACCCGGCGATCTGCCCGCCCGTTTGGGCCACGCCAAGGTGCTGGTGGAGCTGGGCCGGGCCGACGAGGCCGTTTCAGACCTGGATCAGGTGCTCGCGCTGGTACCCGGGCATCCGGAGGCGCACTTCCTGTATGCCGTCATCGAGTTCGGGAGAGGAAACCTCGAGGCTGTTCGCAATCAGCTGGTGGAGGTCTTCGGTGCCTCGCCCGAGAACCTTCGTGCGCATCTGCTGGCCGGGATAGTGGCGTTGAAGCTCAACGAGCTGGAGCCGGCCCAGGCCCATCTCTCCAAGGTCTTGGAGCAGGCCCCCGGGCAGCTCGTGGCGGTGCAGGGACTCGCGTCGGTGCGTCTTCGTCAGGGACGGGCCGCAGACGCCGTGAAGCTGCTGGAGCCTCTTTCGGATCGGCTCTCCGACAACCCGGCGTATCTGAGGCTGCTCGGGCAGGCCTATGTGCGCAACGGCCAGCTCGACATCGGGATACAGACGCTCCAGAAAGCGCTCGAGAAGACACCCGACGCCCAGCAGCTGCGACTGCGCGTAGCCTTGGCGCGTATGGCGGCGGGCGATCCGGCCGGCGCCAGCGACATCCTGGCCGATGTCCCTTCCGATACCGAGGAAGGGGATGCCGCCGGTCTCCTGCAGATCTTTGCGCGCATCCAAGAGGGAAAGCTTCCCGAGGCGATCGCGCTGTCGGAGACTATCGAGCGCGAGACCGGCAAGCCCGCGGCGGCCTATCTCCGCGGTCTGGCCTATATCAAGCAGGGCGATCTGGATGCCGCGCGGAAGGCGTTCATGCGGGCCCAGGAGCTGGATTCGGACTTCGCGACCGCCCTGTTCGCCCTCGCTCGCCTAGAGCTGAAAGCGGGCAATCAGGAGCAGGCCAAGGCTTACTTGGAGAAGGTGCTGGAGCGGGATGCCCACAACCTCCAGGCCGGTTTGGGACTGGCCCAGCTGGCCATGCTCCAGGGCAGGAGTGAGGAGGCGGAGCGTCAGCTCGATAACCTGAGGCGCCAGCATCCCGACGACCTGACTCCGGGTCTGCAGCTGGTGGGCTACTACCTGCGCGGCGGCCGCAAGGAGCAAGCGGTCGAGGTGGCCAGCGCCCTCTTGGACAAGAACCCGAAAGACGCGCGGGCCCTGCAGGCCATGATTTGGGCAACCAGCGCCAAGGGTGACCTGGAGGTGGCGCGCAAGTATGCCAAGCAGCTGGTACAGGTTGTGCCCGAAAACGTGGAGGCCCTTCGCCAGCTGGCCCTGCTTCAGTTCAGGACCGCGCGCCTGGACGCTGCCGATCTGACCCTGTCCCGCGCGCTCAAGATGGACCCGGCCTCTGTCAACGTGCTGTCGACCGCGGTGGAGCTGAGCGTCAGACGTAAGAAGTTCGATGAGGCCCTCGGCTATGTCCGAGCGATTCAAGAGCGGCATCCCGATCAGGTGGTGGGTTACGAGCTGGAGGGGGACGTGCAGGCTGCGGCGGGATCTTCAGAGGAGGCGGCGGCCGCCTACCGTCGGGCGCCAGGGTGGAAGAACGTTCGCAGTGTCAACATAAAGCTGGCCCGGGTGCTCCGCAAGGGGGGTCGGATCGACGAAGCTGAGCAGTTGCTGTCCGACTGGATTGCCGCTCATGCGGACGATATCGCCTTGAGGGCGATGTTGGGTGAGACCCAGCTTGCAGCAGGTCGAGCCGATGCGGCCAGCGAGACCTACAAGAAGCTGCTGGAGCGCAAGCCCGAGCACGTCGCAGCACTCAACAATCTGGCCTGGATCTATGCCGAGAAGGATGTCGCCCAGGCCCAGGCTTTGGCGGAAAAGGCCCTAAAGCTGGCCCCCGACAACGGAGCCGTCATGGATACCCTGGGGCTGGTGCTGCTGTACAAGGGCGAGTCGGAACATGCCCTCAAGCTGCTGAAGGGTGCCTTCAAGCGAGTCCCGGAGGATCCCAGCGTCCGCTACCATCTGGCCCTCGCCTATCAGCGCACCGACAAGACCGCCCTGGCCCGGGTCTATTTGGAGCCGCTGTTGGACTGGAAGGGTGGTTTCCCAGACCAGGAGGCGGCAAAAAAGCTCTACGAGTCGCTGCCGAGAGACTGAGCCTTTAGCATTCAGTGAGCCATGGCGTACCAAGCCCTGCCGAGCAGCTCGTAGATCGCGTACCAGGACTGGGTGACGCTGTCTTGCTGAGGTATCCAAGAGTAGATGGTGAAGGGGGCCGGGGCACTGTAGTAGCGGGTCGGGGCTGGGACCGCGTCCACCCCGGCCTCGCGAAAGGCGTCGACGGCGCGCCGGCTGTGCATGGCGTCGGTAACCAGCAGGATGGGCCCATCGCCTCTGTTCCGCAGCAGCTCTGAGATCCGTGCGGCGCTCTCCCAGGTGTTGTGGGCCGTACTATCGGCGGTCACATCGGCGACGCTCAGCTCGTTGCGCAATAGGTCGGCCATGGCATCGGCCTCGGTCCGTGCCCCTTTCCATCGCTTGTCCAGATAGCCGCCTATGGCAATGACTGGAAGCTGCAGCTTGTGGGCGAGGAATGCGCCATAGCGGACCCGGCCCAGGGTGAGCAGGCCGGCCGTATCCACCCCGTATTCAGGCGCGCGCAGGTAGAGGCCACCCGCCAGCACGACAATGGCACTGGCTTCGGCGTTCTCGGCCGCGGATTCATCCAGGGGTGGGTAGGGTTGTGCGGCCAGGGTCAGCAGGCTGGCCGTGAGCGGGATGCTCAAGAGGTAGGCCGAGGCCAGGCCGGCAGCCATCAGGAAGGTGCCCAGCTGGCGGCGCCACGCCAATATCAACAGGCCCGCCAGCCCCAGGAAGATGGGTCCGCTCGGTGGCAGGACCAGTGTCACCAAAAGATGCTTGTCCACCTCAGGGCCTGAAATCGGGACTGGTGACGGGAAATCGACTGGTGGGCCCTGGAGGACTCGAACCTCCAACCAAGGGATTATGAGTCCCCTGCTCTAACCATTGAGCTAAGGGCCCGCAAGGCCGGCAAGATTACCAGAAAAGCAATGAGACTATGCGGTTTATTCCGTATCGAGGAAGCTGCGCAACCGTTCCGAGCGCGACGGGTGACGCAGCTTGCGCAAGGCCTTGGCCTCGATCTGACGGATGCGCTCACGGGTGACGTCGAACTGCTTGCCGACCTCTTCCAAGGTGTGGTCGGTGTTCATGTCGATGCCGAAGCGCATCCGCAGCACCTTGGCCTCGCGCGAGGTCAGGCTGGCTAGCATGTTCTGGGTGGCCTCGCGAAGCCCCTCGATCGTGGCCATCTCGATGGGCGAGGTGATGCTGGCGTCTTCGATGAAATCGCCCAGGTGCGAGTCCTCGTCGTCGCCGATGGGCGTCTCCATAGAGATGGGCTCCTTGGCGATCTTGAGCACCTTGCGAATCTTGTCCTCGGGCATTTCCATGCGCTCGGCCAGCTCCTCGGGCGTGGCCTCGCGCCCCATTTCCTGCACCATCTGGCGGGAGATGCGATTGAGCTTGTTGATGGTCTCGATCATGTGCACCGGGATGCGGATCGTGCGCGCCTGATCGGCGATGGAGCGGGTGATCGCCTGGCGGATCCACCAGGTCGCGTAGGTCGAGAACTTGTAGCCGCGACGGTATTCGAACTTGTCCACCGCCTTCATCAGCCCGATATTGCCCTCTTGGATCAGGTCCAGGAACTGTAGTCCCCGGTTGGTGTACTTCTTGGCAATGGAGATCACCAGGCGCAGATTGGCCTCGACCATCTCCTTCTTGGCCCGACGCGCCTTTGCCTCCCCGATGGACATCTTGCGGTTGATCTCCTTGATCTCGCCGATGTTGAGGGTGCTCTCCTGCTCAATCTCCACCAGTCGCTTCTGGGACCGCTTCACATCTGGCAGGACCGCCCAGAGACGCTCCGGGTCGCCGGAGCCGGATTCGATGTGCCCGGTGAGCCAATCGAGATTCGTCTCGTTGTCCGGAAAGGAGGTGATGAAGCTCTTGCGGGACATGCGCCCGCCATCCACGCACAGGCCCATGATGATGCGCTCCTGGTTGCGGATGCGCTCGACCACGCCTCTCAGGTTGTCGCCCAGCTCGTGGAACACCGCCGGAACCAGCTTGAGCTCCATGAAGGCGGCGGATGCCTTTTCTGCCATCTTCTGGGTCTTGTGCTCCTTGGTGCCATGCTTGGTCAGGGCACTAACCCACGCCTTGTGCAGCTTGCGCAGATCCGCCAGCTTCCTGGCCGCCTCTTGGGGGTCTATGCCCGTATCCTCGACCGTGTCGGAATCGTCGTCATCTGAACGACTGGCCGATTCCGAGCTTGTGGAAACGGGGCGAGCGATCTCCTCGGGCTCATTGGGGTCGATGAAGCCCGCAACGATGTCGTTGAGCCGGGCCTCGCCCTGATCGACCCTGTCGAGCATATCGATCAGCAGGGACAGGGTGTTGGGAAAGCCCGAAAGGGCCGCGGAAACCTGGCTCAGGCCATCCTCGATCCGCTTGGCGATCTGCAGCTCGCCCTCCCGGGTGAGCAGCTCGACGGTGCCCATCTCGCGCATGTACATGCGCACCGGATCGGTAGTACGACCAAATTCGCTGTCCACCGTGGCCAGCGCGGCCGCCGCCGCCTCCACCGCGTCCTCGTCGGTGGACACCGCGAGATCGCTGATGGCTTCCATTTCCGCATCCGACGCCGACTCATGGACCATGATGCCCATGTCGTTGATCATGCGAATGATGTCTTCGATCTGCTCGGGCTCGACGATGCCTTCGGGCAGGTGGTCGTTGACCTCGGAATAGGTCAAGAAGCCCTTCTCCTTACCTTTGGCGATCAGCTGCTTGAGCTGGGATTGCTGCTGTTTCTGATCCATTGCTCACCTTGGGCGGATAGACGAATCGTGCGGCGGCCCGCGGCCGTCATGCGTCAGAAAGGGAAACCGCTAAGTTTAGCATCGATGTGGCTATAATACCAACGCGCAATCCCCCCTGGCCTTATTCCCGGTCCCCGCTCAACAGGTTCTTCAGTCGCTGCTTTTCGGAGGCGCTCAAGTCGACGTTGCGTGCTTTCGACAAAAGTCGCTCGGCCTCCCGCTCACAAACCTGCCGCTCGAGTCGAGCCAGCGCGTCACGAAGCTCCTGCTTTCGACTGTCCTCGTCGCCAGGCAGATCCCACCGCAGCAGCTTTTCCAGGTGGGGTGCCTGGGGGCTGTCGCGCCAGCGCTCGAACAGCATACCTGTGTTAAGGTTAGGCTCGCTCTGGAGTAATTCAAGGAGTCTGTTCAACAGCTCGATCCCCGGGGCGTCCAGACCTTTCCAGCGCTGCGGCAAGTCTGGCAGCCCGGCCAGCTCCGGGTAGCGCAACAGCAGCGCCAGGGCGAGGCGCACCGGCGTCAGGGGGCGTTGGATCCGGCGTCTGGGCGCGACGGTCCTGCGGGCATAGGCCGCCGGATTGCCCAGCTGGATACGCCCGCCGCTCTCCAGCTCCAGCTTCTTGCGAAACTCATCGCGCAACGCCGATGAGCGGATGCGCTCGATGTAGGGTGTGGTCCGCTCGGCGAATCGAGCCCGGCCCTCGGGGGTCCCCATGTCGATCTGCTCGCGCAGGTGCTCGAACAGGAAGCTCGACAGGGGGGAGGCCTGGATGATGCGCTGCTCGAAGGCCTGCGTCCCTTCGGCGCGTACCAGGGAATCCGGGTCTTCCCCCTCGGGGAGGAACAGGAAGCGGATCTCCCGGCCTTCTCGCAGCTGCTCCAGCGCCGCCTCCAGGGCCTTCCAGGCCGCCTCCCGTCCGGCCCGGTCGCCGTCGAAGCAGAAGACCACTTGCGGGCTGGCCCGAAACAGGCGGTCCAGGTGCTCGGCCGTGGTGGCCGTGCCTAGGATTGCGACTGAATAGCGGATCCCGAACTGTGCCAGGGAGACCACGTCCATGTAGCCCTCGACGACCAACAGTCGCGGCAGCTCCCGCACTGCGTTGCGGGCCTCGTAGAGGCCGTAGAGCTCGCGCCCCTTGTGGAATAGGGGGGTCTCCGGAGAGTTCAGGTATTTCGGTTTTTCATCGCCGAGGACCCGCCCCCCGAAGGCGATCACCCGGCCTCGCCGATCCCGGATGGGGAAGATGATGCGGTTGCGAAAGCGGTCGTAGGAGCGCGCCTGGTCGCCGTCGATCACCAGGCCGGCCTCGCGAAGTCGGTCGAGTTGCTGGCGCGAGCCGCCCAGTGCCTGGATGAGATTGCCCCAGCCGGGCGGCGCGTAGCCGATGCGGAAGGCGGCGGCAATGTCGCCGCTCATGCCTCTTCTCTTGAGATAGTCCACCGCCCGGGCGGCGTCGGGATGCTGGCGCAGCTGCTGGGTGTAAAAGCCTGTTGCGGCTTCCAGGGTGTCGACAAGTGGCGTGAGGCCCCGTGCGACGGGCTCGGTGCCGGCTTCTCTCGGTACCTCGACCCCGGCCAGCGAGGCCAGCTCTTCAACGGCTTCGACGAATTCGAGGCGGTCGTGTTCCATGAGAAAGCCGATGGCCGACCCATGGGCGCCACAGCCAAAGCAGTGGTAGAACTGCTTTTCCGGACTGACCGTGAAGGAGGCGGTTTTCTCGTCGTGGAAGGGGCAGAGGGCCTGATATTCCTTGCCAGCACGCCTCAGCTGGACTCGAGCGCCGACGACGTCGACGATGTCGACACGCTCCAGCAGGCCGTCGATGAATTCTCTTGGAATGCGCCCGGCCATGGCGCGAGGCTTAGCAGTTGCCGGGATTCATGCGCGCTGGGCCCGCTTGGGCGGGTCGTCAGCCGCCCAGCTGCTGCTTGACCAGGGCGCTGGCCGCGCCAATGTCCGCACGGCCTTGGAGCTTGGGCTTGAGCAGCCCCATGACCTTGCCCATGTCTCGGATGGAGGCGGCACCCGTGGCGGCTATGGCTTCCTGAATCGCGGCCGTTATTTCAGGCTCACTCAGCGCTTCGGGAAGGTAGGTCTGGATGACTTCGATCTCGTAGGCCTCCTGGGCCACCAGGTCATCTCGCCCCGCCTTGTCATACTGGGCAATCGACTCCCGACGCTGCTTGACCATCTTGTCGAGCACCGCGAGCACCTGGGTGTTGTCCAGCTCGATGCGCTCGTCCACTTCCCGCTGCTTGGTGGCAGCGGCGATCAATCGCAAGGCCCCAACGCGGCGTTTGTCGCCGGCCTTCATGGCGACCTTGACGTCTTCGAGGATACGTTGCTTGAGCATGGGATGCGGGTGATCGGAGGATCGGGTCAGTAGAGGCGTTCCCAGCGACGGTTGTCCCGCTGCAGCTTCTTCTGCCAGCGCTTGACGGCGGCGGCGGCCTTGCGCTTGCGCTCGGAGGTGGGCTTCTCGTAATGCTCGCGACGACGGACCTCGGCGAGGACGCCAGCCTTCTCGCAGGAGCGCTTGAACCGGCGCATGGCGACCTCGAAGGGCTCGTTTTCCTTGACTCTGACGTTGGGCATTCTGACCTCTTAGTGGAAGGCTCACGGTTAAAGGCGGAAATTCTACCGCCCGTGGACGTGTTTGCAAAGCTTGGCCGCTAACAACCAGCAATTATAAATGCGAACGAGAATCACTCGTAAATGGAGTACTGGACATTTCATCAACCTACCGGTATAAGACGATGGGAAAGTACAAGCGGATTCGCCACGCTGATGAGCTTCCCATTTCGACTCGACTTTTGCCCCGACCTGTTCAGCCACTTGGTCAAGCACTTGCGCTCGGTGGTCTACTGCAAGCAACCGTTGTGTGACGCCATCCGCCAGCAGGGGCTGAATTTTATCCTGGTCTGCAGCAAGCCCGATTCCCATCAGACGCTGTACGAGTGGGTGGCGGGGCTGGCGGGCACCGGCCATGTGGAAACGCTGAGCGTTGAGCGCCGCCAATGTGGCCGAGATCGTGCGCGCCGGTCGCGCTCGCTGGAAGGTGGAGAACGAGAACAACAACACCCTCAAGACCAAGGGCTACCACCTGAGCCACAATTTTGGCCACGGCAAGCAGCATCTCTCTGCCCTGTTGGCGACCATCGATCTTCTGGCTTTTCTGTTTCACACCCTGCTGGAGGTGCTCGATTCGAGCTACCAGCGTCTCCGCCAGTTCCTGCCGCGCAAACGGTTCTTCAACGACCTGCACGCCCTGACCTGTTACCTGTGCTTCGACAGCTGGCAGGACTTGATGGCGTTCATGATCCGCGGCCTGGAACTCGACGCCCCGGACACCCGCTGATCCGCTCGATCCATCCCGGCGATCTCGACACGCGCAACCACCCGCCCTGTTTGGGTCTTTCGACACCGCCGGTACGGGCCTGTTTTCTCCTTCGCCCGCAGATTCGCTCCCCATCCTACTCGCTACCTGTTTCCCCGCTCTGCTAAAGGCTCCTCCGGTAGAATTGCCTTACCGATTCCTTTCCCTGCCCCGAGCTCGGCGCCCGATTGCCCCGATTTCCGACCGGCATTTAAAATTGCGGGCTAACAACCCGAGCGTGGACGCATCGCACCCGCCGAAATATACCCGTCGCACATGGGCTTTCGGGAGCAGCGGTACATGGATGTGCCGTTTGCGGAGCCGAGGATGCAAAGAGAGGTGCGTCTCTCGCCCACGAGAGGCGTGCATCGCGACCGAAAGTCCATGTGCGACGCGTATAACTTTGACGGCGGGCCTGGGGCGGGATCAGATCCAGGGGGTGGCCTATACGGCAGGGCCCGGCCTGATCGGTGCCCTGTTGGTCGGTGCCTCGGTGGGCAGGTCTCTCGCCTGGGCCTGGGGGGTGCCGGCAATCGGGGTCCATCATATGGAGGGGCACCTGCTCGCCCCCCCCTGCTCGGGGGCGATCCCCCGACCTTCCCCTTCGTCGCCCAGCTTGTCTCGGGGAGGCACACCCAGTTGGTGGAGGTGGCCGGGGTGGGACGATACCGCATCTTGGGGGAGTCTCTGGACGATGCGGCGGGCGGTACGCGAGACCAGGGTGGGCACCCTGGTCATGGCTGGCGGGGTGAGTGCGAACCGTCGCCTGCGTAGCCGCATATCGGAGATGATGCGTGCCGAGGGCGGGCGGGCCTGCTATCCACCGCCAGAGCTATGTACCGATAACGGGGCCATGATCGCCTCTGCCGGCTGGCAGAGGCTGCGGGCCGGCCAGCACGAGCCCCTTGCCTTCAGTGCCCTGGCCCGCTGGCCCATGACGTCGCTGGAGGCGCCTTAGTCCCCTTGGCTACCCTTGTACGGGCCTTGGATCTGCTTCTCCTCGCCGCCGACCAGTCGTCGGATGTTGGTACGGTGGCGCCAGAACAACAGCAGGGTGATCGCGACCTGGATGCCCACCAGGATCGGCTCGGGCCAAAGCCACCACAGGATCAGAGGGGCCAGCCCCATGGAGACCAGAGCGGACAGGGAAGAGATGCGCATCACCTTGGCCATGAACAGCCAGATGGCGGCTACCGCCAGGCCCAGCTGCCACAGCAGGCCGAGCTGCGCCCCGAGTGCGGTGGCGACTCCCTTGCCGCCCCGGAAGCCGAAGAGCACGGGATAGAGGTGGCCGAGAACGACCGCCAGGCCGGTCGCGCCCAGAGTCGCTACCTCGACTCCCAGGCCGTGGGCGATCAGCATGGGTACCAAGCCCTTGAGCATGTCGCCGACCAGGGTCACGGCCGCAGCCGCCTTGCCCCCGATGCGCAGCACATTGGTCGCGCCGGGATTGTTCGAGCCGTGGGTACGGGGATCGGGCAGGCCCATGACGCGGCACACGATGATGGCGCTGGAGATGGAGCCCAGCAGGTAGGCGGCAAGCACCAGCGCGACATCCAGCAGCATCAGCATTCGCACCTCTGCGAAAGGCGGGAGAGTGCATTGTCGAGGGGCGGGCGCTCAAGGGTCAAGCGCGTGGGTTTGGCGCGCCGTGGGGGCTGCTTTACCATGTCTCCTCTTCGTCAGCGCCAGACGCGCCCCAACCGTTCGAGATCGCCATGGATATCGTCTTTCTTCGAGACCTCCGCATCGACACCGTGATCGGTATCTACGATTGGGAGCGAGAGATCACCCAGACGGTGGTGCTGGACCTGGAGATGAGCGCGGACATTGCCGCTGCCGCGGCCACCGACCGCATCGAGGATGCCCTGGACTACAAGGCGGTCGCCAAGCGCCTGATCCAGTTTGTTGGGGAGAGCCGGTTCCAGCTAGTGGAGACCCTGGCCGAGCGGTGTGCCCAGATCATTCGTGAGGAGTTCGGGGTGCGCCGGGTGCGCCTGACACTCAATAAGCAGGGTGCGGTGAGCGGGGCCCGGGACGTGGGCGTGGTGATCGAGCGCGGGGAGAGGGGCTGAGCGTGGCCAGGGTCTGGCTGAGCATCGGCAGCAATATCGATCGGGCGGTTCATATCGCCGGCGCGCTCAGGGACCTTCGCGCGGCCTTCGGGCCGCTGATCGTCTCCCGGGTCTATGCGAGCGAGGCGGTCGGTTTCAAGGGCGATGCCTTTTACAACCTGGTGGTCGGCGTGGAATCGCCACTCGCACCGCGGGATCTCAATCGAGTCATTCGCGGCATAGAGGACGCCCATGGGCGATTGCGTGGCGGGGAGAAGTTCTCGTCTCGGACCCTGGACATCGACCTGCTGACCTATGATCAGCAGGTTATTCGGGCCGAAGGCCTCGTGCTGCCTCGGGACGAGATCCTCAAGTATGCCTTCGTGCTGCGCCCCCTCGCCGAGCTGGCTCCCGGCGAGCGACACCCGTTGGTCAGGCGCAGCTACGCCGAGCTCTGGGCGGCCTTCGCCCAAGCCTCCCAGCCCTTGGAGCCGGTGGACTTCCCACCGTGAAAGAACAGGTTCCCTCGCAAAGACGCCAATTACGCAAAGACCAGCCAACGGGTATGTTCTTTGACAGAAATCGCCTAAGTCTTTTAACCTAGAAACGGCAGTCGGACGGTCGCCAAGGCGCGCGCGGCGTGGTCTCTGGCAAGCCCCGCGTCCCGTATGGCCTGTCGCAATACTTGAGGGCTAGTGGTGGCCGGCAGGTAATCGATCGAGGCCGGATCGGTGGCCGTTTGACTTCGGCTTGGGCGACCCCGGGCTGTTTCTTGGGATTGCGCTCCACCCGCGCCAGGCAAGCGCCACAGGTCATGCCGCCTATACCCAGCTGGACCTGTCGGGGCTCCGGTGGCTCGCTCACCATGCCGCTCACGTGACTTCTGCGCCATAGCCCTCGTCTTTGACCGCGGCGACCAGCCGCTCGGGCTCTGGCTCGCCTCGGACCACGGCGGTGCCGGCCTCTAGATCCACCTCGACATTCCGGGCACCGCCGACGCCGCTCAGGGCCTTGTGCACGGCTGCCCTGCAGTGGTTACAGGTCATGCCGGTTATCTTGAGCTTGATCATGATTGTCTTCTCCCAGGAATGAACTGGAGGTTGCCACAGTCATTGCAATGGAAGCGCCATCTCAATGCTGGGTGCTGCGCCCCCCGTCCACGACGATGATCTGACCAGTGATATAGGGTGCATCACGGACCAAGAAAAGGAGGGTGCGCGCGATATCCTGGGGTGAGCCGGGCCGCTTGAGTGCGGTACGCCCAAGGACTTCTTGTTTGCCCGCCTCGCTGTTTCCTTGCTTCGGCCAGAGTATGGCACCCGGTGCTATACCGTTGACGCGGACCTCCGGGCCCAGCTCTCGGGCCAGACTCTTGACCATCATCGCGTTGCCCGCCTTTGCGATGGAATAGATCGGGTGGTCTTTGAGTGGCCGCTCGCCGTGGATATCCACCAGATTGACGATGCACCCCCCGAAACGAGCCAAGGTTGGCGCAGCGGCCTGGGCAAGAAAGAAAGGCGCCTTCAGGTTGGTGGCCAAGAGGTTGTCCCATTGGGACTCGCTGGCGTCTACCAAGGGTGTCGGATAAAAGGAAGAAGCGTTGTTGACCAACAGATCCAGCCGGCCGAAACCCGACAGGGCGATTCTCACCATTCGGCTCAACGAGCCTGTGTCTTGCAGATCCGCCTGGACCAGAAGCACCGATTCCGGTCGCTCGCTCTCCAGGCTGCGCCGCAGCTCTTCAGCCGGTCGGACGGAGCGCCGATAGTGCAGCACCAGGTCCATGCCCGCGGCATGCAGGGTACGCGCGATCTGGGCGCCGATTCTGTGCGCCGCCCCAGTGATCAGGGCGGTCTTTCCGGACAGGCTCTTCACGTCGTCTTTCACAGAAGCCCCCGCTGATTGATACACTGTCAATCTAACCGAAAGATGCGCTCGACACACCTCCGATGACTCACCGTTTGTCCGCTGGAGCCGGCGGTCGCGATCTCGTGCGACTGCCTACCGCAGATCCCCAATCGGTTGCGCGAAGCGATCAAGTGGATGCCTTGATTCGGACAGAGATCAAGGCTCAGGGTGGAGCATTGGCCTTCGATCGTTTCATGGAGCTCGCACTCTACGCTCCTTCTATAGGTTATTACTCCGGAGGGGCAGAGAAGTTCGGACCTGGAGGAGACTTCGTCACCGCTCCGGAGGTCTCCTCGTTATTTGGATGCTGTCTGGCGAGACAAGCCCAGCAGGTGCTCGAAAGACTCGATGGCGGCGATATCCTGGAGATCGGTGGGGGCTCGGGACGCTTGGCGCGCGATCTGCTCGCGCAGCTCGAGCGCATGGATGCCCTGCCCGAGCGCTATCTCATTCTCGAGCTGAGTGCCGAACTCCGTCTTCGCCAGCGCGACGCCTTGGCGGACCTGGCTCCCCACGTCGCAGAGCGGGTGCAATGGCTGAACGGCTTCCCGGAATTCGGCATGCAAGGCCTGGTGATTGCCAACGAAGTGGTCGATGCGATGCCCGTGAGCCGCTTCCGTGTGGACGACGGAGGTATTTACGAGTTGTTCGTCGTCGAAGGAGGGGATGCCCCTTTCGGTTTCCAGTGGCGTACCCCCCTGACGCCCGGGTTTGCGAAAGCGGTCGAGCGTTTGCTGAGTCGGCTAGGGGGTCTGGCGCCAGGCTATGTATCGGAGATCAATCTCCGGGCCGGCCCCTGGGTGGCGTCGCTGGCTGGCTGCTTGAAGCGCGGGGTTGGATTGATCGTCGACTACGGGTATACACGCCGCGAGTTTTATCACCCGGAGCGCTCCCGCGGTACCCTCATTTGTCACTACCGCCACCGGGCCCACGACAATCCCCTCGCGCTGGTCGGCATCCAGGACATTACGGCCAGTGTCGACTTCAGTGCCTTGGCGGAGGTGGCGGAGGATGCGGGCTTGTCGGTCGCCGGATTTGTCCCCCAGGGCCACTTCCTGATCGCCGCGGGCCTGGAGGAGTGTATCGGCACCAATCCGACGGGTGTGCGGGGCCATCTGCAAAGCGCTCAAGAGGTCAAACGATTGACGCTTCCTTCACAGATGGGGGAGCGTTTCAAGTTTCTGGCCGTTGCGGCAGACTGGGATGCTGGGCTTGTCGGCTTTTCTCTCCGAGATTTCCGCGACAGGTTGTGAATCCGGTAAAATAAATAATTGCGTTTCCGATCGGATTCCAAATACAATTAGAGCTGCAACCTTGATCCGAGGAGGACCCCCCCAGATGAGTAAAGAAATTCAAAAAGAGATCCAGACTCTCGAATTGCGCATTCAGCAGCTCAAGACCGAGAAAGACAAAGCCGACAAAGAGCAGGCAGTGCTGACCGAGGCCTACTCGCAGCTGAAGTCCCAGCTGAAGGATGGCGGCGTCTCCATGGAGTCTTTCGTCCGATACGCCTACAAAGACCTGAGTCGCGCCATCGCGGTGGTGCAGCGTGAACCGGCCGCTCCTGCTCCTGCCGTCGCGGCAGCAGAAAAGCCTGTGGGTCGCAAAGTGGCGGCCAAGAAGAAGGCGGCGCGCAAGCCTCGCGCCCGCAAGGCCCACCCGGCGGCCGCTGCGCTAAAGATCCCGGCCGGCAGGTACAGCAACATTCCGCCGGACACGGCTGCGGTGTTCGAGGTCAAAGAAAAGGGTCCGCGGCCAAAAATCGTCAAGGCCCATGCCGAGCAGATCGGGCTCGGCGCTTTCCTGGAGCAGTGCCGGGTTACCGAGTGACGATGGGGGGCTCTCGATTCGACGCACAATTGTCGGTCGGTCCCAGCGTCAGCGGCGCAAGAATGTGGAAATGCCCCGGATGGGGCATTTTCCCTTCAGTGTCGGCGAAATTGTCGCCGAGCAAGAGGCGGGGTGGCCGCGTGTATGCGGTCAGGCTCCCCTCCGGCTCCTGTTGCCCAGTCGCCCAGGCACCCTGAAGCGAGCGACTTGTATGGGACAGGGCACTAGAGCTTCACCTCCACGCCGATCCTGAATTCCCGTCCTCGATTGGGTAGCCCCCTCGGCAGGCACGAATTGGTGTGGGTGTAGTACTCCTTGTCCAGCAGATTGCAAACACCCCCCACGAGGGCCATTCCCTCGATCTGGTAGCTCAGGTACCCGTTAAGCACCCAGTAGGAGGGGATGCGCTCGGGAGGCGAGCGGCCGGTTTCGCTGGCTCCGCGGCAAAAGCCGTTCAGGCCCAAGCCCAGACCATTGGTACGGTACTCGACGCTGAAAAAGGCCAGGTCCCTTGGCACTCTTTAGGGCTCTGTCGCGACCTGAACCCGTGGCTGTAGCTGGCCCTGACGAACAACTGAATTGCGACCTTGGCCTGGGTCTCGATCTCGATTCCGAACAAGTCGAGATCGCCGCCGTTCTCGAAAGTGGGTCGCAAGCCCCTCGGGTTGCTCGACCTGGTCCGTTGGATTTTGTCGAAGATTCGGGTGTAGTAGCCGGTAACGGTCGTTTGCAGCGGACCGAGGGTTTGAAGCCACGCCACCTCGAGGGTTCTTGCCCTTTCGGGATCCACGTCGGGGTTTCCTACCAGGTCCGGGTTATTCTCCAGCTCCAGCTCGGGGACGGTCGGTGCCCTGAACGCCTCACCGCACATCAGCTTCAGCGTGGTCGCGGATGCCGGCGAGTAGACCAGCGCTGCACGCGCATTGACGGTGGCGCCGACGCCTGAATTCCAGTCGAGGCGTGCGCCGATCGTTGCTTGGAGGTCTTCCGTCAAACGAAGCCTGTCCTGGACGGAGAGCCCGAAGATCCGCCGATAGTCGCCGGTTGCGGCGAAGTCGCTGGACTCGATGACCCGGTCAGAATAACGGATGTGGGCGAAGTTGCATTTGGACCGCAGAGAATCTCCGGTCGCCAGTGCCTCGATGCAAGGAAGAAACCGGGTGGTATCGGCGGATTCGTAGTTGTTCTGGTTGAGGGTCTTGTCCAAGCGCGTCTGCCGAAAGGTAGCGGCTGCGGCTAGCTCCTGACCGTCACCAATCCTGTCCTTGCCAATCAGGGACAGGCGGAGTTCGGTCTGGTCTACCACTACCCCTGGCCAATAGCGGGCGGTGCCTGGGGTCCAACCAAGGGTATGAAAAACCCGCATCGCCTCGCCTGGTAGGACTTCCACCAGGCTCTCGTGAGTGATGTTGCGGTAGTGGGTGGCGGCGGTCAGGTCGCTGCTCTCGGTCTCCCGAGATCTATGCGAGAAGTCGAGGGATGCGTCCCGTGCTCGATAATAGTTGCCGGGTACGCTCGGTGTGACCGTGAACACATAGAAGTCATCCTGGTTGAAACGGGCCAGGCGGGCGTCCAGTCGACCCGAATCCGTCTTCAACGCGATCTGCGCCGTCAGGGACTCGCGAGGGTCTTCCACTCTGGGAACGGCATTTGACCGTTTCGTGCGCCTGGCAAATCATGGGCTTGCCGACAGTTTTGGAACCCTACGAGACCCGCGTTGGGTGAGGGCCGCTACGACCACCAGGGCACGCACAGCGCGGCGCCTGGCAGCGTTACAACTCGTTGGAAAGAAACGCCGGGAGCGCTTTTTTTGCGTGTCAGCCTCCAGGACGGAGGCGAATCGAAGGAGGCGATGAGCAATAGAACGATTATTACTCTGGGCATCCTGCCCTTCGCCCTGCGGGCCAGCTATCGCTGTTCAAATCGCTCCCGGCGATTTAGTCCGCCTCGTGTTCGAGCGGCTGCGTAGATTCACTGGATCGACAGGTCCGCTCGCACCATGCCAGACACCACGCCGTACGCATCCTGGCGGCCGTCCAACTGCGGTTTCTAGGATCATGCAACTCGTCGCGGTTCCCCGGAACATCTCGCGCTAGTAAAGACCAGAGTCGGTGCGTCCATCGGGACGCCGACGACGAGATCGGTCAGCTGTTTCTCGGATTCAATGTCTTGCTGGAGCGTATTGGCGACCAGGAGCGCGAGCGCATCCATGCCCAGCTGCGACGCGCCTATCACGAGCTGGACCTGGAGCGGGCTGTGCCTGTCGGGCTCGTCATCAACGAGCTAGTGACCAGCTCGGTCAAGTACGCCTTTCCCGGAGCGACAGCCCATGACCTAGCCCGGCCGTCTGTCCTGGTGCAAGACCCGTTCGATGCGCTCAAGCCGTTGCTGTCGCATGGCCCGCGCGACTGCCTGAGTATCCGGGCCGGCCCCGATGTCGGTAAATCGCACGTCACGGGCCGCCTCCAGGGCTGCCAGCAAGAGCCGTCTCTGAGGAAAGGGCTTAGCCTCCCAGCCCGTGCGTCCCCGTGCATCCGCCTCGCAGGCGATGGTGAAAGACTCGACCCGGTCCGGTCTGCGCAGACCGTCCATGGCCTCGAGCATGTCGAGGACCGTGGTAGGGCGCAGCTCGTCCAAGCGGTGACAATGGGTGTGATATCGGGCGACCACGCAGGCTAGATCGCGCCAGGCGTTGGGCACTCGAAGCCTCGCGCTGAGCCGGCGGATCACCGCTACACCCTTTTCGGCATGCCCTCGGTGGCTAGGCCATACCTGAGCCGGGGTTTCGGCCTTGCCTAGGTCATGGGTCAGGGCCGCGAACCGGATGCTTGGGTCCGGGGTCAGCCGGCACGCCTGCTCCAGCACCATCAGCGTATGCAGCCCGGTATCTATCTCGGGGTGGTAGCGGGCCGGCTGGGGAATCCCGAACAGGGCGTGGAGCTCGGGCATTATCGGGGTGAGGGCGCCCAGGGACCGAAGGGCCTCGAAGAATATGCGGGGTGCCGGTCCGTCCAGCGCCCGAGCGATCTCGCTCCACACCCTTTCCGCGACAATTCGATTCAGGGCGCCGCGGGCGCTCATCCTGCGCACCAGCTCGATCGTGTTCTCGGCTACGCGAAAGCCCAGGTGGTGGTAGCGTGCGGCCAGACGTGCCAGCCGCAGTATGCGGATCGGGTCGTCCGGGAAGTGGGGGGTATGGCGCAGCCGCCGCGCCCGCAGGTCCGCTTTCCCGCCGCAAGGGTCGATCAGCTGTCCATCGGCGTCCATCGCCATGGCATTGATGGTCAGATCACGCCGGCGCAGGTCGTTTTCCAGGGCGGCCGCCCCGTCGCCACCGGCCCGCGGCAGAGCGTACTCTTCGGCGGTCTCCGGGTGCAGGAAGACCGGGAAATCCCTGCCAACCTTGCGAAAGCCCTGATCCAGCAGCTGTTCGGGGCTCGCCCCCGTGACCAGCCAATCCCGCTCCCTGGGCACCAGCCCCAGGAGTCGGTCCCGCACCGCTCCACCCACGAGATAGATCTCCATGGGTGGCCCTCAGAGCCGGCGGCGCAGTCGGTCCAGACGCAGATGGGGCCCCGAGGAGCTCAGGAAGCCAGGAACCACAGCGTCGACGTCCGTGGGCTCTATACCCAGGGCCGCCAGCCCATCCTGGGTGCACAGGCTGTCGGTCTGAAGGGAGAGGTAGTTGTCGTAGCTGAAAGGTTTGCCCGGCAGGCGCTCCAGCAGGCGCGCCTGGAGCCGTGCCGCAAGGTCCGGAAGGGCGACCACAGTCTTGCGTCGCCCGAGTGCTCGGGCTGTGTACTCGACCAGCTCCCGGAGGCTGAAGACGCGGGGTCCGCAGAGCTCGTAATGCTCGCCGCAAGTCGATCTGTCTTCCAGCGCCCGGGCAAAGGCCTCGGTCACGTCGCCTACGTAGACCGGGGCAAAGCGCGTGTCGGGACAGGCCAGGGGGAAAGGGCCAGGGATACGAACCAAGCCGGCAAAGCGGTTGAAGAAGCTGTCATCGGGACCGAAGATGACCGAGGGCCGGAAGCTGGTCACGCCCATGGTTGCGCCCCCCAGGGTGTGGGCGCGGTTCTCTCCCTCGCCCTTGGTGCGAAGGTAGAGGCTGGTGCCCTTGCCCTCGTCCGCATTCAGGGCGCTCATGTGCAGCAGCCGCCGCACTCCGGCGGCGCGGGCGGCGTCGACGATATGGTCCACCAGCTCGACGTGGACGTGACGGAAGGTGCGCCCCGGCTTGCGCTCGTTCAAGATGCCAATCAGATTGATGGCTGCGTCGCATCCCTGAAACAGCGCGTTCAGGCGATCGACGTCCAGATCTTCCGCCTCCACCAGGGAAAGCCCGGGCAGGGGGGCGAGATGGCGATGGTGTTGGGGGTGGCGACTGGGCAGGATGCAGGCGATCCCCCGCTCGCTCAGACGGGCGCACAAGTGCCGACCGACGAAGCCGGTCCCCCCGAGTATGCATACTTTTCCGATCTTCACCGTTGTTCCTCTGTGACCGCCGTGGGGCGGCGGAAGTGTATCACGGTGGTCCCGCGGGTTGGGGTCAGGGGCTCGACAGCAGGTTACGAATCGTGCTGTCGGGCAGCTTGCGGTAGAGCAGCAGGTGGCCTTCGTCGTCGCGAAAGGCCAGGCGTCCCTGGCTTTCGGCGTACTCATAGCTGCGACTGACGCCCGAGGAGGGATCGGTCATGATCGCCAGATTGCCGCGCAAAGAGATGCGCCCGTCGTGGTACCGGTCACGCCCCGCATACAGTCGAAACAGGCCGCTACGTAGAATTAGCACCTCACCGGAGCTTCCTTGCCAAGCCCCGTCGAGGGCGCCAAAGGCTGCTCGCGGGACGGACTGCGCGGTCGTCGGAGAGGGCGCGCCGGTGGTCTGTTGCGGCTGCAGCATCTGTCCAGCCGTCGCGCCCCATGAGCGGCCGGGTTGCGGCACCTTCTGTATCATCTGTCGCATTTGGTCCTGACCGGGCATCTGGGGGCTCATGCCGGGCATGCCACCCGCGGCCCAGGTCCAGGGCTGGCTCTGCCACGTGCTACCACTGAGTGTGTCTTCCCAGGCGCGGTTCCTGCTGTAGCGGTCCATCGCGTCCATCATCATATCCATGGCGGACACGAAAGGGTTGTAGCTGCTGCCGGATACTTGCATCAGGCCGCTGCCTGATGCGGTCGAGGCCGTCAGGGCCAATGCCAGGGCGGTGGCTTTGAGAGTAGTCACGGGTCGAGACCAGGGTCTGCCTTTTTCACACTTCGATGATAGGCCAACGAGAGCCGGTTTTGTTGGAGCAACCCCAACGTCATCCCGTGCGGCAGGAAGGATGTACAGACTATTCGTTTGTGTGCTCCGGCCTTCTCGCCGAGGGCTGTCTCGCCTCCTGTGACAGCCTTCGCGACGCGTGAAACCGCCGTGCAAAGCCCTTTCCAAACACCCGAGGGCTGCTAGGATAAAGCTTTCGATTGCTAGCGGGTGACTTGAGCGTCAAGACCATGCGCATTCCATCATCCAGGCCCGCTTCCGGCCCCGCCCTTGATAGCTTGGTTGGTTACATGCGACCGCCCGAAGATCTGCGGGTGCGTCTGGACGGCTTTCCGAAAGGGATCGACAACGCCCACATAGACGTACGGCTCGGCCAGCGTTTCGTGCTGCGGGCCACCAATCTGGTGCGTCGCATGCTTTCACACGAGGTGTCGGTCAACCTCTGGGGCGAGCGCCCGCCAGAGCCCAGCTCTGACGATCTTCAGTTCTTTCTCGACGCCTATGTGGGCATGACCGAGGTTGCGGTGGAGCGGGCCCACGAGACGGGCCGACCCGACATCATCCCACTGTTTCAGCTTGCGGTGACCAAGTTTCTGCTCCAGCTGGTGGTCGAGGAGCTGAGGCTGCTGCGTAGTCGTCTGCAGAAGGCGAGGGACCAGGATCCCGCCGGGCTCAAGGTGTCGCCCGTGCAGATCCACGAGCGGCTGGTGTCGCTCGCCCGGGACCAGCAGTTGATCCGCTACAAGCTCACGCGTGAGCTGTTTCGCCAGGTGCACAAATTGGAGAGCACCCGTCTGCGCAAGCTGCGCAAGGCGGTGATGGGGCAATCCTGGCCTCTGTCGCGCAACCTGGTCATGAATCCGATGCTCCTGCTGCCCGGACTGAGCGCGGATGAGCAGGTGATGCTGCAATACAACCTGGTGATGACCGACAAAGACCCGCGTAGCGGATTCGCCCAGATCAACCGATTGGTCACGGGCCTGCTCGAAGGGATGCTGCCCGATTGGGTGCGGGCACCCGAGGCTCGGGAGGCCGTGACCAGTCTGGTGGGGCGGTCCACAGGCCTTGTTACCTTCCGCCACCGCACCGACCAAGGGAGTCTGGGGGGGTTCCTGGAGGTCGAGCTGCTGCTCTCGCGCTCGATATCCGACGAGGAGTATGCCCATGATGCGGTGAGCTGGCTGGACGTGCCCAAGAACCTCGGGCTGCTGCTCGCCGTCGATCAATCGGCCACGGATCCGGGTCGTCTGCCGCCGCAGTGGACGGCTTTCAGTCGTCGTCTGCTCAGACACCTCGGTTGGCGTCTCTGGCGTACCGGGCTCATGCGTCGCGTGCTCGCTTCCTATGAGGTGGGCGCGGTCTACGCGGACCTTCAGGCCAGACTGCCGGCTGGCATCATCTACGAGTATCTGGGCGGACTGATCTCGCGCCGCAAGCTCAAGCGCCGACTTGCCAGCTCCCAGATCCCGGTTCGTCCGGAAGAGGTGCTCCCGACGCTGGATCGCACCCGGGCTCGACTGCGTCGTCTCCCTCACGGCCGCCGTCTGCAGCGCCTGGCCCGATTTGCGCTGGATTTCGCCGTTTTCCGGCGGGACCTCAAGTGTGCCTACGTGGCCTACCGGGCCATGGATCGCATCCGGCTGTTGAGCCGGTCGGAGGATATCGCGTTGTCCAAGGCCAACGGCAAGCTCCAGTCGTTTGCCGATAAGGACAAGGGGATGTCCGCAAAGACCCAGGCGCGCAACCACGTCATCATCAAGGCGGACGTGCGAGGCTCCACCGGCATCACCGCGCAGCTGCTCGAGCGAGACCTCAATGCTGCCACCCACTTCAGTCTGAATTTCTTCGACCCCATCAGCCGATTGCTGGACGACTTCGGGGCCCAGAAGGTCTTTGTGGAGGGCGACGCGGTGATCCTGAGCCTGCTGGAGAGCAACGACACCTCTCTGCGTTGGCTCAGTGTCGCCCAGGCCTGTGGGCTGGCGCGCAAGATGTTGGCCGTGGTCGACGCCCAGAACGCCCAGAATCGCCGACACGATCTGCCGGAACTCGAGATCGGGTTGGGCATCACCTACGCGGACGGTCCGCCCACCTATCTCTACGACGGCGATCACCAGATCATGATCTCCTCGGCCATCAATCGTGCCGATCGGCTGTCTTCGTGCTCGTCGTCGCTGCGCAAGGCCGGCTTCTTCGCCAACCGTGTGGGCCGGGGTGTGGAGGTGGTCTCGGTTCCTCTTGGGCACGGCGACAAGGCGGGCGGCGAGGGGTTGCTGCGCTACAATGTGAACGGCTGCGAGCTGGAGATGGCCGCCTTTGTGAAGCTCAAGCGCGAGCTGGTACTGCGCAAGGTGGACCTGGTACTTGCTGGGGAAGCCTTTCCGAGCCGTTTTCATGTGGGCCGCTACCCGGATCGCCGGGGTTTGACCCAGTGGCTTGTGGTGCGCGAGGCTGCGGTGCGGATCTGGCGCGACGGGAGTCTGCGTGGGGCGGACCCGCAGCGGCGACGCTTCTTCGAGGTGATGACCGAGCCGTCGCTGATCGCGCGGGTCAAGCAGCAGGTCGGGTCGCGACGCGCCTCCCGAGTCCCGATCCAACCCCCGAACCCTCCGGACTCAGCTTCGTGAGCTGGATGCCTTCTCCGCGTTGCGCTCGCTGTGCTGGAGCGCCAAGGGCATGCGGCTGCCGACCGGCTGCATCCGCTTGCTCAGACGCGTCGGCTGGGTGCCGAGACGGTCTTGGTAGATTGCGGTATAGGTAAGCACCCGCTCCACATAACGTCGCGTTTCACGAAAAGGGATCAGCTCCACCCAAAGATCCGCGTCCAGCCGCGCATCGGGCAGCCAGGACTCCACCCGGCTGAGTCCGGCGTTATAGGCCGCGGTCGCCAGCACCGGGTGGGCGCCTAGTTTGTCGAAGATGCGCTTGAGGTAGGCTGAGCCCAGACGGATATTGGTCTCGGGCCGGAAGAGATCGCGCGATCTCGGGGGATGCTCGCCCAGCTTGCGCGCCACGGATCGGGCGGTACGAGGCATCAGCTGCATCAGGCCGAGGGCGCCGGCACTGGACCTGGCGTCCTTTACAAAGGCACTCTCCTGGCGCACCACCGCGTAGACCCAGGCCGGGTCCAAACCCTGGCTTCGGGCCAGGCGCTCCACCAGGGCGCGGTGCTCGAGTGGGAATCGCAGCTCCAGGTCGTCCCAGTACTGGGTGCGGGCAAGGGTGAAGATGGCCCGGTCGTGCCAGCCCCAGGACTGGGCCAGCTTGGAGGCGGCTTGCAGCTGCGTCTTGTCCATATCGGCAGTGGCGTGGTGCCACTCGCGTCTTGCGTCGATCAGGCGATCCAGGGCGAGCAGCTCTCGGGCGCGTCGGATGCCCGGATCGGCGGCCACCTCGGCCAGAGGCTCGGCGCCGACGCTCAGCCGTACCGGGTCGAGGTGGTAGCTGGCGCCGACGCGATCCGCTGCCAGAAAGCCGTAATAGCTGCGCTCCCGGGAAAGGTCCTCGAAGCCCGAGCGGGCATCGTCGTCACGGCCAAGCTCGCCCAGAGCGCGGGCACGCCAGTAGCCCCAGCGCTCTAGGCCCCGTGCCTTCGGCGGCAGCGCCTCGATCCAGGCCAGCGCGGCCGCCCAGTCCTCCTTGGCCAGGGCGGTGCGAATCCGTGTTTCGGCCAGGGTGAGGTCGTCGTCACGAGGCTCGATGCGGGCCAGATACGCCAGGGCGTCCGGGTGTCCATCCCGGGCCAGCGCCAGGGCGAGATGGCGGTCGACGCGGGCGGAATCCGAGTTCGGGAAGTCAAAGCGCGACCGGACCGAGCGCCAAGCGTCGATCGCCCGAGCGGGGTCCCGTTTCGCCAGTTGTTTGAGCCCATGCTCCAGGATGGCACTGCGCATAGGGTGCTGCTTGGCGAACAGGTCTGGGTGGGACTGCACCAGTCCGGGCTCGCGATGGGTCCGAAGCCACAGATCGACCCAGGGCCGCTCGTCGGTGTCGAGGTAGCGCTTGAGGTAGCGCGCCAGGCGCCATTGCCCTGCCGCGAAGGCCAGCTCGATTCGCTGCCAGACCAGCGTCTGGGTGAGACCGCCGGCTGCGCGCCAGGCATCCAGCACCGAGTCGCATTCCTTGGGCTGGGATTCGCCGTGCAGCCAGATATCCGGGACATCCGCGTAGGCCTTGTCGGCCTGCCCGGTCTTTATCATGGCGTGCAGCTGGCGGCAACGGGCCAGGGTGCTGTCGGTCGGCTGGTAGAAGGCGAGGTAGGTGCTCCAACGCCCCTGCCGCGCCAGCTGGCTCAGCCAGAGGCCGCGCAGGCGGTCGGCCAGCGGCGTGTCGGCGTTGTCCGAGATGAAGGCTCGAACCCGCTCAGGTGATGCAAGCTTGAGATCGCGCCGCAAGGACTGGTAGTCGAGGTAGGGGTGGAGCGGATAGTCCCGGAGGCTCGCCGAGAGCTGCTCGAAACGCGCCTTCTGCCCTTTCTGTAAGGCCTTTTCGGCCTCCAGAAAGCTTGCCCGTTGCCGCTCCAGGTTGGCCGCGCCGACCGCTGCCGAGAGCCAGATCGCGAGCAACCCGAGAGCGAGCGAGAAGAATCGCTGCCGATGCATGGTCATGGTCGGGTCCTGTTTCTCGTTGCAGGTCGGTATATACCCATCGCATATGGATTTTCGGTCGCCATCCACACCTCTCTTTGTATCCTCGGCTCCGCAAACGATGTATCCTTTGACCGCCCCGAAAACCCATGTGCGACGGGTATACATCCTCTCCAGCTTAAGACGGTGATAGGGGTTGTGCAATCGCCGAGCCCGGCCCGGATGTATTTCCCGCGACCTAAAAAAGCTCTTTATAGAGCGAACCGGATGTCGGTCAGCTATAATCGCGAGCCGTCGGTCCGCGTCCGGCTCCATCAAAGGCCCATCAGATTGAGCTCCCACTTCGTCGTCCAAGGCCCCCGCCGTCGTCTGTCTCTTCGTGCCTGGCTGGCAAGACGCCTCTCTCCTGCCAAACGTCTGGAGTGGTTTCCGCCCTTCCGCGCCATGGGCATCCGAGTGCTGGAGCTGTCCGAGGACTGGGCGCGGGCGCGGATTCTCCTGCCGCTTAGCGGCCACACTCGAAACCCGGGTGGAAGCATGTTCGGGGGCGCGGTCGCCGCCCTGGCCGACCCCATCGCGGCCCTGGCCTGCGCGCGGCGATTTCCCGGGTTTTCCGTGTGGACCCGGGAGCTGACGGTTGATTTCTTGCGAGAAGGCCGCACTGATCTGGAGCTGCGGTTCGATTTCGACCCGGAGCTGGCTCGCCGAATCCAGGTGGAGCTGGAGCAGCGCGGGCGCAGTACTCCGGGGTTCGAGTACGGCCTCTATCTGGCCGACGGGCGATTGTCGGCCCGCGTGCTCAATCATGTCGCCCTGCGCCCACCCGGGCACGCGAGCAAACATTGACCTGCGGGCAGCTGGAGAGAGTATGAGTGACGATTTCGACGATCTGGACATGGCCCTGAGCAGCGGCATCGCCGCGTTCGAGGCCAGGCAATTCCTGCGGGCGACGCGATTGCTCTCGCCGTTGGCCGATCAGGGTATCGCCGTGGCGCAGTACCGCATGGCGATCATGGCCCAGAACGGGCTCGGGATGACCGCCAACGAGCTGCTGGCGTACAAATACATGCGTGCCGCCGCCGAGCAGGGCGATCCCCTGGCTCAGCACGGGCTGGGGTTCATGTACATGGAAGGCGAGTGTGTGGACAAGAATCCGGAGAAGGCCGTGATCTGGCTCACGCGCGCGGCGGAGCAGGGGCTTGCGGGCTCCCAGACCACCCTGGCCATGATGTACGAAGAGGGTCGCGGGGTCGAGAAGGACCAGGAGCAGGCAAACAAGTGGTACCGCATGGCCGGCTTCGAGCGCTGAGGCTCAAGTGCGCTTGGCGACCCGGCGCCTCAGCCCGACCCCTTCGGCCAGGGTTTCGAGCAGTGGCTCGCTGGCCTCCCAGCCGAGGCAGGCATCGGTCACGCTCTGACCGAACACCAGATCCTCCCTGCTGGGCGTCAGGTCCTGGCGGCCCGCCACCAGGTTGCTCTCGATCATCACCCCAATGATCCGGTGGTCTCCATGGGCCAGCTGGCCCGCCACGTCCCGGCCCACGTTCGCTTGGCGCTCGTGGTTCTTCCGGCTGTTGGCATGGCTGAAGTCGACCATGAGGAGAGCGGGCAGGCCCGCCTCCTCCAGCTCCTGAGCCGCCAGGCTCACGCTCGCCGAGTCATAGTTCGGGCGCTTGTTGCCACCGCGCAGGATCAAATGGCAATCGGAATTCCCGCTGGTGGAGAAGATTGCCGATCTCCCTGCCTTGGTCAGGGAGAGGAAATGGTGAGGCTGCGCCGCGGCGCGGATGGCATCCACCGCGATCTTCAGGGTCCCGTCCGTGCTGTTCTTGAAGCCGACAGGGCAGGACAGGCCCGAGGCCAGCTCGCGGTGCACCTGGCTCTCGGTGGTGCGCGCCCCGATGGCCCCCCAGCTGATCAGGTCGGCGATGTACTGCGGGCTGATCAGGTCCAGGTATTCGCCGGCAGCGGGCATGCCGAATTCGTTGATGTTCAGCAACAGCTTGCGCGCGAGCTTCAGTCCCTTGTTGATGTGAAAGCTGCCGTCCAGGTCGGGGTCGTTGATCAGCCCTTTCCAGCCGACGGTAGTGCGGGGCTTCTCGAAATAGACGCGCATCACGATCAGCAGATCGTCGACCAGGCGATCGCGCACCACCTTCAGGCGACGGGCATATTCGCAGGCGGCCTTGGGGTCGTGGACCGAGCAGGGCCCAATGACCACCAGCAGCCGGTCGTCACGGCCCGCGAGTATCTCGTGGATGGCCTTGCGGGTCTCGAAGACGGTCTTGGCGGCCTCCTCGGTGATCGGAAAGGCTGCATGCACCTCGGTCGGTGCGGAGACCTCCTGGATGGACTTGATTCGAAGGTCGTCTGTCTCGTATTTCATGTCAAACAGCCCAAAGTGCCCGTCGTCGCCGAGCCCGCGTGGGAAAAGGACCGGGCAGTATACAACGGAAGTCGCCGGCGGGCGGTGCCGACTGCCGCAGAGCACTTCCCGAATGAGATCGGCTCGCGGCCAGGTCTACCCTGTAGCTAGCCGGGTTGTATCTCGGCGCGGAGTGACTATTGACAAAAATGATAAAATGGCCCGGTAGATCCGCTCAGGCCCGCGATACCGGCCGAAATCATTCGGGACCCGCTCTTGGGATATGTCAACCTAGAAACGGCAGTTGACCGCTTAGTGCACCTGGCAAATCATGGGTCTGTCGACAGTTTTGGAAGCCTATGAGACTCACGGGTGAGGGCCGCTACGACCACCAGGGCACGCACGGCGCGGCGCCTGGCCGCGTTACAACTCGTTGGAATAGAGCGACTATTCCTCCTCGTTGTGCCTTGCCAGACACCACGCCGCACGCACCCTGGCGGCCGTCCAACTGCCGTTTCTAGGTTCAATGGGAGCCGCCGCATCGGACCGGCTCGATCGAATCTGACCGACACTGGGAGGAGATGGTAATGCGGGAGATATTGGCGACCAGCCCGGGGGCGCCCGGCATGGCGGAGCGGTTCAGACAGGTCAGGAGGCAATCCGAAGCCCTGTGTGCCCCTCTGACCCCCGAGGACTGCCAGATCCAGTCGATCACTGAGACCAGTCCGCCCAAGTGGCATCTGGCCCACGTGACCTGGTTCTTCGAGACGTTTGTGCTCGCTCATTTTCTCCCGCACTATCGACCCGTCCATCCTCGTTTCGCCTATCTGTTCAACTCCTACTATCAGACCGTCGGCGCCATGCAGCCGCGCCCCGATCGCGGGCTCCTGTCCCGTCCGACCCTGGACCAGGTCTATGCCTATCGCTGCACGGTGGACGAGCAGGTGCTCGAGCTGATCGAGGCCGCGCCCGAGAGGCACGGAGGCGAGCTGACGCGGCGGCTCACCCTCGGTCTGCACCATGAGCAACAACACCAGGAGCTGCTTCTCATGGACATCAAGCACAACCTCTCGGTCAATCCCATGCTCCCGGTCTATCGGGAGGACCTACCCCGGCCTGCGGGCATGGCCCCGCCGCTGCGTTGGCTCGACCGCCCCGGCGGCATCCGGGAACTGGGCCACGACGGCACCGGCTTCGCCTTCGACAACGAGACCCCGCGCCACCGGGTACTGACCCAGGACCATCGGCTCGCCTCGCGCCTGGTGACCAACGGGGAGTATCTCGACTTCGTCGAGGACAGGGGCTATGCGAGGCCCGAGCTTTGGCTGGCGGACGGCTGGGTGCTGCTGGGCCGGCTCGGTTGGCCTCATCCCCTCTATTGGCGTCCGATGGATGGGCACTGGCGGCAGTTCACCCTGGGCGGCCTCAGGCCCCTGGCCATGGACGAGCCGGTCTGCCATCTCAGCTACTATGAGGCCGATGCCTATGCCCGCTGGGTCGGAAAGCGCCTGCCCACCGAAGCGGAGCTGGAGACTCGTCTGGCCGAGCTGGAGCCTGCAGGCAATTTCGTGTCCTCCGGCCTGCTGCATCCCGCACCCGGGGATGGGCAGTGGTATGGAGACCTCTGGGAATGGACCGCTAGTGCCTATGCCCCCTACCCGGGCTTCAAGCCTCTGGATGGTGCCATGGGCGAGTACAACGGCAAGTTCATGTGCAGTCAGATGGTGCTGCGCGGCGGCTGCTGCGCCAGCCCGGACGCGCATCTGCGCGCCAGCTATCGCAACTTCTTCTATCCTCACGACCGCTGGCAGTTCAGCGGTCTGCGGCTGGCCGAGGACGCCTGACCATGGCACAAGTCACCTTTCACGACTACCAGCCCGAGACCCTGAGCCTGTATCGGGCGGTGATCGAAGGCCTCGGCGCGACGGTCAAGGCCATACCGCCGAAATTCTTCTACGACGAGCGCGGCTCGCGCCTGTTCGACGCCATCTGCGCGCAGCCCGAATACTATCTGCCCGCTGCGGAGCGCAGTATCTTCGAGGCCAGGGCGGAAGAGATCGCGGCCCTGGCCGGAACCGGCCGAGTCCTGATCGAGCCGGGAGCGGGCAGCCTGACCAAGGTACGTCTGCTGCTCGATGCCCTGAAGCCCTCGGTCTTCGTCCCCATGGACATCTCCGCCAGCCATCTCCGTCAGGCGGCCGACCGCTTGGCCGATGCCTACCCCTCGCTGGCGGTGCACGCCGTCTGTGCCGACTACTCCCACTCCATGCCTTTGCCCGACGTGGTACCCCCGGGACGCCGTCTGGTATTCTTCCCGGGCTCCAGCCTCGGCAACTTCCACCCGGTGGAAGCGGGGGTCTTTCTGGGCAGAGTCAGGGCCCTCTTGGGCGACGATGGGATGCTCCTGATCGGCGTCGACACCAAGAAATCCCCCGATCTGCTCAATGCGGCCTACAACGATGCGGCGGGCGTGACCGCCGCCTTCAACCTGAACCTGCTACACCGTATCCGCCGCGAACTCGGAGCGGAATGCGCACCCGACAGCTTCCATCACCGAGCCTTCTACGACGATCGTCGGGGTCGGGTGGAGATGCACCTGGTCAGCTCCGAGGGGCAGGCAGTGGCGATCAACGGCTACCGTTTTCGTTTCGCACCCGGCGAGACGGTGCATACCGAATGCTCCTACAAATACGCCCCGGGGGAGTTTCTCACCCTTGCCGCCGCCTCCGGCTTCTTGCCCGTGCGCCATTGGCTGGCGGAGGACGATCTGTTCGCGGTGTATCTGTTGCGCGCGGCGGCTTGATCCCATTTCCCCCGATGCAGACGGGGAGCCCTCCCCACCCGGTTCCCGAGCGTGTCGAAAAATCCTGGCCGTAGGATGGATCAAGCGCAGCGGATCCACCAAAAATCAATAACTTGCCGGATGCGCTGCGCTTATCCGGCCTAGATTTCGACCCTTTTTCCACACCATCTCCCGCGGCGAGGGCTGCGGAGAGGGATCACTCTATTGTTCGCGCGAGTTGGTGCCGGCGAACCCTCAAGGGAAATACTGATCTAACGATAGTCGGGGTTCGGATAATCGAACCTGCAGCCGGCGTCCCACTCGGACCTCTGGTTGCCGTGGGCAGGAATGCCGCCTGCATCCTGAATCATCCGAGCCATGTGCATGAGGTTCCATGTCATGAACGTCGTGTTACGGTTGGTGAAGTCGTTCGACGGGCCTCCGGAGCCCGGATCGAGATAGGACGGCCCAGGACCTGCCTCGCCCAGCCATCCTGCATCGGCTTGAGGTGGAATCACGTAGCCTAGATGCTGTAGAGAATAGAGTATGTTCATCGCGCAGTGTTTGGCGCCGTCTTCATTGCCTGTGATCAGGCATCCTCCCACTCGGCCGTAGTATGCATACTGGCCATGCTCGTTGAGGTCTCCCGAGCTGGAGTAAAGGCGCTCGATGGTCTTTGTACACACCGACGACTTGTCGCCCAGCCAGACGGGGGACGTAATCACCAGTATGTTGGCGACCTTGACCAATTCGTATATCTCGGGCCAGTCATCCGTCTGCCAGCCGCGCTCGGTCATATCCGGATAGACGCCGTACGCGATCTCGCAATCAACCGGACGCAGCACTCGTACGGATACGCCGTTCTTCTCCATGATCGCTTTGGATATATCGATGAGCCCGCCTGTATGCGACAGCTCTGGCGAGCGCTTGAGGGTGCAGTTGAGAAAAAGGGCGCTAAGATCAGAGAAATCCCATCTGCTAGACTCGCACTGACTCAGCTGTTTCTCGCTCAAGGCCATCTCGGTTTCCTCCCAGGTGCTTGTGAAGCGTAACTTATCGGCGCAGGTGGGGACCTCAAATCCGATGCGGAGCGGTTCACCGACAGAGAAGGCGTCGGATGTCTCACGACAGCGCCTGTGCGCGGACGACCTGCCCGCCAGTTACCGGTGAAGGTCCCAGCCTTCGTCGACTTCATCTAGCATAGCCCGCCCGGAGGCCGCCGTTTCCCACAAGGCCGCCCCCCAGGATCAATCCCTCACCCAGAACGAACAGAAGAAAGCCGGCTGCCGCGAACTCGTTTCCCTTACGAACATGGCTCCATTCCATCCCGTCTTCATCTTCGGTTTTTCTAGTGAGCATCCAACATTGCGCTTGAGCGGCGGCCTCCCTGGAGCGATAGCGAAAGGATAAGCCGTCCGTCTCCAAGCACGGGTGGTGCGCTCCGCATGCCTGGCCTACTGCGCAGACAAGTCGTGGAGTTCATCCCGACAGCCAGGAAACGCTCTGTCTGAGCAATAGCTTGCGGGTCTCCTCTATGGCGACGATCGTCGGTGGGGCAAGCAGGATCAGACCCCAGGCGAACCCCGGTAGGGGAGCGGTGGAGAACAGCCGGTGCAGGGAGGGTGTCTCGGTGATCACCACATCCATGCCCGGACGGGATGCTGCAAGCGAATGCATCGGTGACGGTCGGGGATAGGTGACCAGGCGACCGCCCAGGATCTCCGGGACCAGATTGGCGGGGACACCGAGCCGACATCGTAGGTCGCCATCCGGTCGGCGGTGGTTCCCAAGGTCGGATTGCTCGAACTGGAAACCGTGTGACTCGGAGCGAGCATGGCACAGGTTGTGGGGCTGACCTGAGGTGTGGTCGAGCGCCCGGGGCGGGAGTGGGTCGTGCTATTCGCCCCTTGCCGCACAAACGATAAGACCCGCGAGCGCGGGTTCGGGTAGGGCATTTGGTATTTGCCATTAGAATAGGTCTGCCACCTTTTTCGCGACGCGCGCCCGCACCTGCTCGACGTAGAGCTGAGCGATGAATCCGAGACAGGGGGGCTGTTCACGCTGTGACTTAACTGAAAAGGCCGTTTGACGGCCATGTGGACCATGAATGTTTGACTGGTGCCTCCGAATATACGGTGTCAACAGACCTCACCCATCTTCTGGAAGACTACATCCGGATCCAACCGAACCGCGCGTTGGGTGGGGTGCGGGCGCTCGGTGGGTTCGAGTACCAAGTCCGGGTCTACCTAGCCGATTTCGGCCAAGCCTTAGTCAGCGGTGTATCCCCGGAGGACCAGGGGGAGCATTTCGCGAACGCCATGGAGGCCCTGTCCGACCATACCAGACAGCAAGACGAGCTGACGGTTTGCGTACAGGCTCGATCTGTTCTGGATCGACGGACGGTCTGGGAGCGGAAAGAGCGTCCTACTGCTTCAGCTGATGGCGACCCTGGTCAAAGAGGGGGCGCGAGTGCTCTGGCTGCGTGACCGAGCCTCGGAGCTGCTCGGTGTCATGCGCAGCATCGAGGCCCATGCGCCAACCCGCGGTCCCGAATATATCTTCGTGGACGACCTCTACGACCCCCAGGGTCGTGCTCGGCTCGACTTGGACGAGCTCGTCTCGCTGGCAACTTATCGACCGGATGTCAACTGGCCGCTCGTGGTTACCTGTGGGCCACCGGAGTTCCGTCAGGATCTCGAAGACGATGCCGGCGGCCGTGGACTGCGCATCCACGACTGGCGCATTCCGCCGGTGGACCAGACGGAATCGGAGACGTTGAGACACTGGTTCGTAGATCGCACGGGACGGAGCGTATCCCCTGGGCCGGCCTTCGAGCAGGGCGAAGGGCTCATGGTCTCGATGATGTTCGAGCTTCGCCACGACGACCTGGAGCAACTCGCTCATCGATTTCGCGAGCGGTTGGAGCAGAGGGAGCTCAAGGACGCCCTGTACCAGCCCCTGGCCCTCGACCGGCTCTATGTCCTGACGCCCGCCGGCTGGCTGACGGACGGCCAGCGAGCACAACTGGAGGCGATCAACCAGGACGACGACTTCAGCTTCATCTCGACGGCCTCGGGCAGCGGCTACCTGAAACTTACCCACCCGCACCTGAGCGACGCCATCTATCGCGTCGTTCGACGGCCCGCGGTGGAAATCGGCTACACGGATGATGTCGTTGCAGCCTTCGATCGCGCCTTGCAGACCGATCCGGCAACCGCCCTGCGCTTGCTGCGCGTCTTTGCGTCCGGGCACGAACGGCTGGAGATTTCGCAACCCGACGATTGGGATGCTACCGTCGGCACAAGCGGCGAAATGGAGATTCTAAAAATCGAGCCGAAATCCCTGTCGATCATGGTTTCGCGTCGGGCCGTATTGGAGCGCGAACGCCGTGCGATCGGCAATGATCAGATCACCTCTCCGGAGGTCGGCCAGATTATCGACGGCAGGATCGACAACATCGTCGACTACGGGTTGTTCGTTGATGTCGGCGGCACCGACGGCTTGTTGCACCGCTCGAAGCTCCTCGATCCCTCGGAAGGAGACCTTCGACTGCGCTTCGACATCGGGGGCCAAATTCGGGTCGAGGTAACCGACATCGAGCGCGAACGTGGACGGATCGGATTGGCCGAGGGGGAGCCCGGGGATCTCCCGCAGCCCTGAACGCCAACAGTACTTGTACACAAGGACACGTAAGCCGCCGAGTCGCAAGACAGTCTCCGAGTCAGGCAACACCCGAGTCTAGAATCCCTCTTCGCACTGGTGTGGGATCGTGTTGGCCGTTGGGATATCCAATCAAAGCACGGCATTGCGCGCTACAATACCATATCCACCTGCTGTGCAGTGCCATGTTCGACGTCGCTCCCGATGAAATCAAACAACTGAACGACGCCGATTTGAGGGAGCTGATCGGTCGTTTGTGCGAAGCCGAGCTGGCCAGTCGTGGGCTGTCACCCGTGGCAGTGACATGGGGAGGTAACCAGACCGCTGCGGACGGTGGCCTGGATGTGCGCGTGGCTTTCCCGCCTGACACATGCATCGATGGCTTTGTCCCACGGGTTGCGACCGGCTTTCAGGCAAAGACTCCAGACATGCCGCGAAAGGCCATCCTACGGGAGATGAGACCGGCCGGAGAGGTTCGCCCGGTGATACAGGAGCTTGCCAATGAGGGAGGTGCTTATGTCATTGTGAACTCCCACGGCTCCACGGCCGACATTGCTCTTCGCAACCGCCGGAATGCGTTGAGAGATGCGTTGAAAGGCGTCGAGAATGCGGACCAACTCTACACCGACTTCTACGACCGCACGCGCCTCGCGACTTGGGTGCGGCGCCACGCCGGCACGACCCCGACGAGGCACTTCTGCTTGCGGCTCAAGCTTGCTCGCTCGTGTACTCCTTCCAAGGCGAAGCGCTCACTGGGGAAGATGCCGAGCTCCCGCGCCTGGCTTTCCTTGCCGGTCAAACCGATGCAGAGTTCTACCGCCACGTCGGTGAACTGCTCCGACGTAATCTTGCGCAGCGGCGCGGCGTCTGGCGGGCAGTGCTACCGCATGCCATCGCGAATCGGCTCGCGGCCCGTGCTCTTGAGGACATACCTTACCGTCTCCTTGACGAGAAGTTGGTCCGTGGTGGGACGAAAAGGTTAGCGCAGTCGTTCTCGCATCGGCTGTCGTTCCTGCACGGCCACTCGAGAGCTGTCGCTATCGTCCAGAGTTGGCTTGAGCCCGGCGGTTTCTTGGGAGATGTGGCGAATCTCAATGAGTTCGGGCGAGTGATGTTCAAGAATATCGCGCCTGTATTACCTGGCGCCACCCTAGAGGCGTTAGAACGAGTTGCTAACACTCTCCCGGGTTTGGCGCTTCGGGTATGGCGACAATATCGGTCTCTACTGCGCTCCCTGGCCTACGATCCTTCGTTATTCCACCGGAGTGCGGGACTGTTGGCGCGAGTGGCAACGGAAAGCGAGGTGGAGCGAGAGGCCACCGACGCGGCCGAGACCTTCACATCGATGTTTACGATCTATCTCTCCGGGACACACGCCAGAATTGAGCAACGTCTCGATGTGATCGAGCCACTTCTTAGATCTGGTGAGCCAAAGGCACGAAAGCTGGGCTTGGCCGCCATGGGGAGTGTCTTGAAAACACGCATGTTTAGCTCGAGCTATCGGTTTGATTTCGCTGCCTGGTCGCGGGATTTCGACTACCGACCGGAGAGTGGCCAGCAGACGGCCCAATGGTACGGTGCCGCCCTTGCATTCATCGAGCGTTTAGCACTGCTGGACGGGGAGGTCAGATCCGAGCTTCGCAACCTACTGGCGGGAAACCTCCGTGGCCTTTGGTCGATGCCCCCCCTTCGGGGTGAACTCGAAAGGCTGTTCCGCAGGTTTGCTGCCGACGGGTTCTGGCGCGAGGGTTGGGTCGCGTGTTGGCGGAAAAGAAGAGACATGCGTGGCCACTTGATACCTGAGGAGGACGATCGCTTAGCAGCCCTCGAGCGCGATCTGGACCCTTCGAGTCTTTTGGACCAAGTGCGAGCGAATGTCCTCGGTGACAGATTTGGCAAGTTCGCCTTGAATGTGATTGGCGACGATGATGACGCGAAGATCGCGGGTCAGCGTATGGATGCGATGGCCCGCGAGCTCGGTACAAAGGTGGCGGCTGACGACGCAGCGCTCTGCGATGGTTTGGTCCGAACAAGCGAAAGCACTTCTCTCAAGTGCTTCCGCACCGAGAATCGTGCTGTCGTTCGAAATCCATGCCGCGCAGCCTCACCAGCTCTGTCTCCTCCCAGATCGATGGCTCCGACCCGTCCCGCTGCGCCCGATCGAACGAGCTCCAAAGCAAGTCGCCAGGGCGCTTCACATAGCCATGGTTCACCGGGTTGTAGTGGACGTAATCGATGACGTAGGCTCGGCGATTGTCGCTCATGCGAGCGGCGCTTGGAATGGAATTACTACCTGCATCCTGCTGCTCCTTGGAAAACCACGGGACTGTAATGGCTTTGTTTGTTCGACCTTACTCCTCGCCACGCCGATTGGTGGAACCGCTTCGCTTGTTCCACCCTACGATACGTGAACAAGCACTCCGAAGCCGCGATGAACCACGGGGCCACCCGGGCCGTCTGATCGCTTGTGCTATGGGACTACTCCGCCCTCTCAAGCGGTCCGGGATGGGTTTGGCGGGACCGTCAGCCGCCCGGACGGCGGCTGCCGAGCCTCCATGGACGGATTCACGGCGTGTCCGGTCAGGCCCATGCCGGGCCGCAGCCCCCCGGGACCCAACGCCGCTCCCGAGGAAGTTGTGTCAAATCATTCGGTACAAAGGGCAATCCGACGACTACTGACCTCGCGATCGGTGGCGATGCGTTCGTCGAACTGCGAACATGCACTGGATGACTCCCTTTCCCCGGAGTGCTTGGCGTAGGCATCCCTGCCGCAGCTGTGGTGGTTTCTGCCGCCCCCAGCCTTGCCCTCCGTGGCAAGGCGTTCGTCGGACTGCGAACATCCACTGGATGTTCGGTTCCGACTCACCCACTGGATGGAGTCCCTTTACCTGACAGCTCGGAGTAGGCATCCCTGCCGCGGCTGTGGTGGTTTCTACTACCCCCAGCCTTGCCATCCATGGCAAGTCGTTCGTCGGACTGCGATCGTCCACTGGACGATCGGTTCCTCCTCACCCACTGGACAGACTCCCTTTCTCTGACAACTCGGAGTAGGCATCCCTGCCGTTGGTTCGGCGGCATCGACTACCCCCAGCCTCGCCATCCCTGGCGAGTCGTTCGCCCCGAAAAATCGTCCACTGGACGATTTTTCGGGGCTCACCCCCTCGGGTGGTGCTTTTGGTGGAGGGCTTTGAGGCGCTCGCGGGCGACGTAGGTGTAGATCTGGGTGGTGGAGAGGTCGCTGTGGCCGAGGAGCATCTGGACGACGCGCAGGTCGGCGCCGTGGTTGACCAGGTGGGTGGCGAAGGCGTGTCTCAGTGTGTGGGGGGAAAGGGGCTTGTCGATTCCTGCGGTCCGGGCATGGCGTTTGATCAGGTACCAGAAGGCCTGGCGGGTCATGCCGGTGCCGCGGCGGGTGGGAAAGAGCTGGGGGCAGAGGCGCTCGCCCAGGATGTCCTTGCGGGGTTCACGGATGAAGCCGGTGAGCCAATGAACGGCTTCGTCGCCCAGGGGGACGAGGCGCTCTTTGCCGCCCTTGCCGACCACCCGGACCAGGCCCTGGTTGAGTCCGACCTGACCGGGCTCCAGACCGACCAGCTCGGAGACGCGCAGACCCGTCGCGTAGAGCACCTCCAGCATGGCCCTGTCGCGGTAGCCTTCGGGGCTCTCGGTGTCGGGGGCCTCGAGCAGCCACTCGACCTCGGGCTCGGTGAGGGTCTTGGGCAGGGGGCGGCCGATACGGGGGGCATCGATCCTTGCGCTGGGGTCTTCCGTCATCCATCGCTCGCGCACGGCGTGCTGGTAGAACTGGCGCATACAGGAGAGCAGGCGGGCGGTGGAGCGAGCCTTGCGATGGCGCTTGGCGAGCTGGGCCAGGTAGTCCAGCAGGTCGAGACGCCGGGCGGCCAGCAAGCCGCGGTCGCGGGTCTCGCGAAGCCAGCCGGCGAGTGCGCGGAGATCCGACTGGTAGGCGGCCAGGGTGTTGCGACTGAGCCCCCGCTCCATCCACAGGGCATCGGCAAAGCGCTCGATGGTCGCCTGGTCTTCCTCGACAATCATTCGAGAAACAGCTTTAGAGCGCGCCCTCGTGCTCCAGCAGCCAACGCTTGATCTCCAGCCAGCGGCCGGTCCTGGCGCCGGAGAAGCCACCGATTCCCTGGGAGGCCACCACGCGGTGGCAAGGCACCACCAGCGGAAGCGGATTGTTGCGACAGGCGCCACCCACGGCCCGGGGGCTGCTGTCCAGCTCGCGGGCCAGATCCCCGTAGCTTCGCACCTGACCGGGGGGGATGGCGAGAAGAGCCACCCGGACACGCCGCTGAAAGAGCGTCAGGTGGTCGGCGATCGGCAGGTCGAAAGGCCGGTCCGGATCGTCGAAATAGGCCTGGACCTGCTCGGCGACTCGGCGCGACAGCTCGTCGGCCGGGGGGGTCAGGGGCCTGGTCTGCTCGC
>Ga0210096_1000091_pt1 | contig 41665 bp, 41 predicted proteins | sample China_Galinas_PW_4_FD_184864 | JGI IMG/M metagenome (GOLD analysis project Ga0210096, IMG submission 184864) | Wetland microbial communities from San Francisco Bay, California, USA, that impact long-term carbon sequestration - China_Galinas_PWA_D2... | ecosystem: Environmental > Aquatic > Marine...
CGATAAAGTTCGATTTTCCGGCACCATTGGCGCCGACGAGAATATTCAGGTCCTTCAACCTCAGATCCAATCTTTCGATGGACTTGAAGCCTTCCACCTTGATTCGGTCGAGTCGCCCTCGATGCCCCATTTTCAAGTGTTCTCTGGTTGCGAGTAATCGGGGGGTGGAGGTTACCCAGTTCTCGCCTCGTAACATTCAAGAAAATGAGGCGATTCTCGTTTAGCAGAATGCTATCAGGCGAGCACTGACCCTGGTCAGCATCCATTATTGCCCACGCGGCGTAGTAGCCAGCATAGTACGCCCGATCTGCTGCGGTTTCTGTGTCGCCCTCAGCCAGAGCACGTTTGGATGCCTCCAAGGCACGCATCGCCTTGTCCCTGAGGCGCTTGTCGATCATATCCCTACGCAAAAATTAGCGCACCCACCCTTTGTGTGGCTCGGAGCCACCCCGACGCACCCCGGCCAAAGGCCCCGAAGTCCACAGGCCCGGCGGACCTGCTGTGATGGCTACCCCCACGTCGACTTCGACAGCGATCAGCTCGACCCGCTACGCGGCCTACCCGCCGGAGGCGTCAGGCAGCCTTGGGGCTTTCCCCGGACTGGTCCTCCGAACGCGCCCGATTTGCCTGCTCCGCAGTTCGTTACGACGCGCCTGGGGGCGCGACAACCCTCTGTGCCGGCAACTCTCCGCTTGAGTCACACCCAAAGACCGGCCAGCTCCAACGGCACGCTCTCGTACGGCGGGACTTCAACCCGTTGATCGCCCTTCCAGCTCCCAATGGGCATCCAATCCGCCTGCTCCAAAGCATAGGCTTCCAGGGACTGCTTCACTGGATCGATCAGCGAGGCGAAGCGGACTCCGTAGCGCGCATAGATGGGCATCTTCACCTGCCGGTCCTTGCTTTCGGTAGACGGAGAAAGGATCTCGCATACCCAATCCGGGACGACTTCGAAACGCTGATCGCGAGGAATGGCGGACATGCGCTCCCGGCGCCAGCCGGCAAGGTCCGGAACACAGACCTCGGCGTCCCGGACGAAATGGAGCTCCGGCTCGACGAGAATCCACCAGCCCCCCGGCCCCCCCTTGCCCCGGTCGAAAGGGCCCCCTAGCTCGATCTGCAGCACGGACTCGGCACGCGCATGGGGCCCTGCCGGCCTGGGCTGGGTATGCAGCTGACCACCGAGGATCTCCCCTGTGAGCCCTTCCGGTAGGGCGAGCAAGCGGTCATACAGGGAATAGGCTTCTGCGACCTCCATGAGCGACTCCGGTCTTCGGGGTGAACGGTTCAACCTAGAATCCTCAGTTGGACGGGGTGAAGTGTGCGTTTGCGGGGTTGCAGGGCGCCATGTGGCCGCTTTCAATCCTGTTTTGGTCAAAACGGTCTCTCTGTTTTCCGCTGTCCTATCCGGAGAATTCGCGATCAACGGCTTCCGTAATCGCGACCTTCAACAGCAGCTATATCCCAATCCACCGAACAACAAAGCTGAAGCCATCCGGCGTACCCACCGAGTCAGTCGCCTGATCGGCAAACTTCGGGGGCATCACCTCATCGCCAAGGTCAAGAACTCTCGTCTCTACCGGGTTACCGCCCGGGGCGTTTCGAGCATGTGGCCGGCTATTCGGTTTCGGAAGCTGGATTTCCCTGAGCTCTTCAACCATGCCCAAACATTCCCGCAGTGATGTCAATTCCTGAGGAGGAATTGCATATAGCTTTCATATCAGCAACATACTTTCAGATTGGAGCGGTCAACTGAGGATTCTAGGGTCAAACCTCGGTGAGCCCCCCGCCAAAGCTCGGGGGGCCGCACCGGGTTGCCGTACACGTCTGACGCGCGGATAGGTTCAAAGCAAGGCATGAGCGCGCCTGGCGTGATCTGCATAGCTACTGCTGGAAATATGAGTTTCCTGCCGAACATCGCGGCTAAGGCGATTTCTGTCAACAAACATACCGGCTTGCTTGTCTTTTCGCCCGTCTTCGGTGTTGCGACGGCAGTTACATAGCCCTGCTATGCGCCAACCGTCGCGCCTTGAAGACAAACGAAAATCCTGCCCAATCCGGTATGTTTGTTTCCGGCAATCGCCTAACAGCCGCTCCTACGCGAGCAGCGTGCGAGCGGTGTTGGTAGGAGCGCTCGTTGAGCGCGATTCGACGGGCGCGGGGCTCGCTTCCGCCACCTCAGCCGGCTTCGGCAATCAAACCCCTCACATCCTCCAACAACTGGCCCAGCATGGGCTCGGGAAGGCTCGGGGACTGGACCAGCGCCAGCGCCCGCATGGCCCGGGCGGCCTGGTCCTGGGTGAGCCAGCCCTGGGGCAGGGCCTCGCCGTAGAGCCAGACCCCGGCCTCGGTGGTACCGGGAGTCTGTTCCTGGCCGGCGATGGCGGCGCAGGCGCCCAGCAGCGCTGAGCCCAGCAGCTCCCGGGCGGCGTCGGGGCATTGCTGGCCCAGGAGCACCTCGGCGGCCTTGAGCCGTTCCTGGGCCTGGGCCGCGAGTCGGGCGCCGGGGCGGGTGGGTGCCGCCTCGGCGGCGTCGTAATAGCTCCGGCCCTCTTCCAGGGGAGAGGCCGCGCCGAGGCGGCGCAGGCCGTTGAGGGTGCGGGCATCCATGACGGCCACCGGGACGTCGACCGAGAGGCCTTCGGCGAGCCGGTCGGCCGCGTCGTCGACCCGGTCGAGCACCACCAGCAATCCGCCGCCGGAGCCGAGGATGCGCTCGATGCGTGACCCGAAGGCGCGTTGGGCCCCCTCGATGCACAGGCGAATGGCCTCTTCGACGGGTGCCTCGCCGGGCTCGCTGGCGGGTGCGGAAGCGGCATCGGCCGGTGCAGGCGCAGGCTCGCTCGGCTGCCTCGCGCCCTCTTCGGTGCGGTTGAGGTCCTCGACCAGGGTCTCGATCAGCTTCTTAGAAACCCCGACCACGTCCTCGGTGGCCTCGGGGTCGACCACGTTGTCGAACAGGTGGCGCTTGCCCTGGACCAGCGCGAGCACTTGCTCTTCGTAGGCGTTAACCGCCACCATGCCGATGACCTGGACCTTGGCGCTCTGGCCCAGGCGGTGGACCCGCGCGATGCGCTGATCGAGCACCGCGGGGTTCCAGGGCACGTCCAGGTTGATCAGCACCGAGGCGCTCTGCAGGTTCAGGCCGACGCCGCCGGCGTCGGTAGAGAGAAAGACCTGTACCGAATCGTCGTCGCGGAAGCGGTCCATCAGCTCGCCCCGATTGGCGGTGGGTACGGCGCCGTGCAGGCGCACGCTGCCCAGGCCCAGGCGCCTGACCCGCTGCTCGGCCATATAGGTCATGCGCTCCCATTGTGAGAAGACCACGGCCTTGAGACCGCCCTGCACGCAGAGCTCGTCGAGCAGGGTCTGGAGCTCGTCGAGCTTGGGCGAGCCCTCGGTCTCCTTGTCCACCAGGCCGGCCGCGTCGCAGGCCATGCGCGCCTGCTGGAGTGCCGCCATCAGCCGGTTTTGCTCGGTGGGGGTCAGAGGGCGGCGCTTGGCGATCTGGCCGATCCGGGCGGCATTGGCCACGGCCGCATCGTGGAGGTCCCGTTGAGGCTGGGTGAGGGCCACGTCGATGCGCTGCTCGATGCGCGCGGGCAGCTGGTCGCTGACCAGCCGGCGGTCTCGGCGCAGCATCACCGGGGCCAGGCGCCGGCGCAGCTCCGAGAGATGGCGGTAGCCCAGCACCTTGCCCCGCTCGTCGGTGACGTGGAAGTCGGCCATGTAGCGCCACAGCGGCCCCAGCACATGGGGGTCGACCACCTGCATCAGGCTGTAGAGATCCTCCAGCCGGTTCTCCAGGGGCGTTCCGGTGAGCACGAAGGCATAGCGAGAGGGGATCATCTTGATGGTCGCGGCGATCTTGGTGCGCCAGTTCTTGATGCGCTGGGCCTCGTCCAGCACCATCAGATCGGCGCGCAGGACCTCGTTGATGACCGACAGATCCCGCAGCGCCAGCTCGTAGTTGATGATATGGAAGCCCGCCGCACGCCGGTATTGGGCCGCCCTGGCCGAAACGGGGCCCTGCACCACCTGGGTCGAGTGGCCGGTAAATCGCTCGATCTCCCGGGCCCACTGGTGCTTGAGCGAGGCGGGGCAGACCACCAGGATGCGCTCGACGTCGGCGTTGTCGTGGAGCCAGGCGGAGGCGGCAATCGTCTGGAGGGTCTTGCCCAGACCCATGTCGTCGGCCAGCAGGGCACGGCCGTTGGCGGCGAGAAAGGCGACCCCTTCCACCTGATAGGGATAGAGGCGTGCGCGGATGCCCGGCAGGTGCCCACCGCCGGATTGGATGCGACTGCGGATGTCCCGGGCCCGGGCCTGCCTGGCAATCGCGCCCGCCAGGCGTTGGACGTGGCCCAGGGCGTCCTCGCCCAGATCCAGATCGTCCCGATCGCGCACCTGCTCGGCAAAGCGGAAGAAGCCGTCAGGCAAATCACCCTTGAAGCGACCGGCCGCATCGAAGTTCTCGTCCAGCAGCCCGGCCAGCTCCTCCGGGACCTGCGCGCCCCGGTGCAGGGCGACGGCCGGCGCATCGTCCAGGTCCCAGGCCAGATAGACGTAGGGCCAGGGCGCCGGCTTGTCCTTGATGCGCTCGTAATCGCGCCGTTTGGAGACCTGGTGGAGCACCGCCTCGATGTGCTTGCAGGTGCCCAGCTGGTTGGTGGCGAAATCCGGGCAGCTGCAATAGCTCGCGCGCCGGGTCAGCGAGCGGATGTTGACCCGGTAGCTGCGCGCGAAATGGGCACTCGGGGTGAGCGAGCGCGCCTGCCAGGTGCCGAACCAGGGCTCGCCGCCCAGATGCTTGACCCGCACCTCGGCACGGCCCTTCTTGATGCGCTCGTCGAGCGCTGCATCGGCTGCGCCCAGCAGCCGGGCCTCACCTTCCACGCGGGCGGCATAGGCGTGGAGCGCGGCCACCGCATGGCCACACACCCCGCGCTCGGCATCCCCGCAGCCACAGGACACCTGAAGACGGCCGTCGGAGTCGACGCCCAGCTCAGCGCTACGGATCAGCTCGGAGTCCCCGTCCTCCACCCAAGCCCAGAGCCGGCCTTCATCCAGGTCGAGATCCACCACCCGGTGGTCCCTGAACCAGGCCAATCCGCGGCGCAGAATCGCGTCGTCGGCAAGCGCCTCTAGCCCCTCCGCGTCGAACAGAAAGGGGTCTTGCCGGGAATCAGGTGGAATCTCGGTCTGGGTGGTCATGTCGTTGGCAAGGTGGCTGCTCAAGGCTACAGGATGCTCGCGCAAAGCCGCGCAGACGCATAGGGAAAACGGGCTCCGCGCGGGCTGGGACCGAATGTTCGCATCTTCGGGTGCGCCAGCCAACCAGCAAGGACTGTTCTCGTCCCGGCGTAAGGCCCGCGGCCGATCGCAGGCTGGAATTGCCGCGCCGGGGATCGATAAACAAGTACCGGCAGGCGGTACCAATGCAGCCGTGCGGATTTGCTACTCTTTAACTCCTGTGGTCGAACACGAGCCTGCTTCCATGCCGCGATCCGCACCCGACACCCCCCACTATACCTACCGAGACTATCTCCGATGGCCCGACGACGAGCGGTGGGAGCTGGTGGACGGGGTGGCATACGCCATGACGCCCAGCCCCACGCCGAGCCACCAGGGCGCCGCGCGCAATCTGATCGGGATACTGTTCGGGCTCTTGCGGGACCATCCCTGCCGGGTCTTTGCTGCCCCTTTAGATGTCCTGCTTCCCAACGCGGACCAGGCGGACGCGGAGGTGGACACCATCGTTCAGCCCGATGTCATGGTCATCTGCAACCCGGAATGCATCCGCCCCACCCACATCCGTGGGGCCCCGGACTGGGTGATCGAGGTCCTCTCGCCGAGCACCGCCAAGAAGGATGAAGGGATCAAACGCGATCGCTACCAGCGGGCGGGGGTCAGGGAATACTGGCTGCTGCACCCCACCGACCGCACCCTGCTGCGCTATCGCCTGACCGATGGGGCCTACGGATTGCCGGAGGTGTTTGGGGACGGCGATCGGGTCGACCTTCCCGTTCCCGAGGGAGCGCAGCTGGACCTGGCCGAGGTGTTCGAGCCGGAGCCACCGCCGGACTGACGGCGTGGCCGGTCACAGGTACGGCAGCTCGACCTTGGCCGGAAAGGCCGGCGCCAGCTCGCTTCGCTCCAGCTGCTTGTGGTTGTTGAAAAAGCGCATGACACCCTCCTGTCCACACAGCCAGACCTCACGCGCGCCGCGGGCAAAATACAGGCCCTTCTTCTCTTCGAGCTCCGCGAGCGAGTTCGACGGCGAGAGCACTTCGACGACGATCTCCGGGGCCTCCGGGTAAGGGTTTGCGTCACCGTAGCGGCGTAGAAACTCCCCGCTCGCCCAGACCACGTCCGCCACCTTCACGCCTTGGCTCGTCGCAATGCTGCATTCGGGAAATCCGATGCCGCCCTCGAGCTGCCGCCCCAGCAAGGCCTGGACGGCACCTTGCACCAGGGAGTGGCGGTTGGAAGCCGGACTCATCACGATGTGGCCCCAGCGATCGGTCTCGAGCTTGAATGGGAGGTCACGCAGCTGAGGATTGTCACAGATCTCTTGCCAGTTCATGCGCGGTTCCGGTGCAAGTATTTTTGGACGACGCCTGGATAGCACGCCAAGGACGCTCGCCGGCCCCTGTCAAGTCTAGCCGACGGTCTTTCCCGTTGCCGGCCGAGTCCAGGCTCGGACACAACCGTCCCCGAATGAGCTCCGAAAGCCCTCATCGTTTCCGTAAGGGACCCGTTCTGAGCTCTGATCACGACGGCTCCCTATGTGATGGATATGGATGGTGTACCTGCCAGGAATGTCCGTCAACTTCGGGGCTGCCCGACGGGTATAATCGCGCCTTTTCCCGTACGCCCCGCCGACGAGATCCACCATGAGCGACACGCCCAGAAGAATCCTGGTCACCAGCGCCCTGCCCTATGCCAACGGGCCCATCCACATCGGGCATCTGGTGGAGTACATCCAGACCGACATCTGGGTGCGCTTCCAGAAGATGCGGGGGCACGAGTGCTGGTATGTGTGCGCCGACGATGCCCACGGGACGCCGATCATGCTACGGGCTCGCCAGGAAGGGATCGAGCCGGAGGCCCTGATCGCACGGGTATCCGAGGAGCACCAGCAGGACTTCGCAGACTTTCGCGTCGGCTTCGACAACTACCACTCCACCCATTCGGAGGAGAACCGGGCGTTCTCGACCCTAATCTACGAGCGCAACCGGGACAAGGGCCACATCGCCCGGCGCGAGATCACCCAGGCCTACGACCCGGTGGAGCAGATGTTCCTGCCGGACCGCTTCATCAAGGGCGAATGCCCCAAGTGTGGAGCGGCGGACCAGTACGGCGACAACTGCGAGATCTGTGGTGCCAGCTACTCGCCTGGGGAGCTCAAGAATCCGCGCTCGGTGGTCTCCGGGACGGTGCCGGTGGACAAGGCCTCCGACCATTACTTCTTCAAGCTGGCCGACTTCGAGGAGATGCTCAAGGGATGGACGCGGAGCGGTCACCTGCAGGCGGAGATGGCCAACAAGCTCGACGAGTGGTTCCAGGCGGGCCTGCAGGAGTGGGACATCTCCCGGGACGCGCCCTACTTCGGCTTCGAGATCGCGGATCACCCAGGCAAGTTCTTCTACGTCTGGCTGGACGCCCCCATCGGCTACATGGCGAGCTTCAAGAACCTGTGCGACCGTACCCCGGGCCTGGTGTTCGATGACTTCTGGGAGAAGGACTCGGGCGCGGAGCTCTATCACTTCATCGGCAAGGATATCGTCTACTTCCACTGCCTGTTCTGGCCGGCCATGCTGCACGGCGCAGACCTGAGAAAGCCCACGGCGGTGTTCGCCCACGGCTTCCTGACGGTAGACGGCCAGAAGATGTCCAAGACCCGCGGCACCTTCATCAAGGCCCGCACCTATCTCGACCACCTGGGGCCCGAGTATCTGCGCTACTACTTCGCCGCCAAGCTCGGCGCCGGGGTGCACGACATCGACCTGAACCTGGAGGACTTCGCCCAGCGGGTCAACGCCGATCTGGTGGGCAAGTACGTCAACATTGCGAGTCGGGCGGCTGGATTCATTTCAAAGAGGTTTGGCGGAGTGCTGGCTGGATTACTGCTAGACGACGAAGGTCCCGCCCGCGAGGAAAACCATTTGAATCCCATCACCGCTAGCCTGCAAGCCTCGGCGGAGACTATCGCAAGCTGGTACGAGTCCCGAGATTTCAGCCGAGCGGTCAAGGAAATCATGCGCTTGGCCGACGAAGTCAACTATTACGCGGACCAAGAGAAACCGTGGGTGTTGGCCAAACAGGAAAGCGACGAGGGCCAACTCCACATCGTCTGCAGCGTGCTCATCAACTGTTTCCGCTTGCTCACCATCTACCTGAAGCCGATCCTGCCAGGATTGGCCGCTCAAGCGGAGCAGTTCCTGGCCGTCGAACCGCTGACATGGAAGGATGCGCGGACCCTACTTCGGGGAGAACACCGCATAAGCGCTTACAAACACTTGCTAAAGCGGGTGGAGCTCAAGCAGATCGAGGCCATAGTCGAAGCCTCCCGGGAGGATCTTGCCACCCAGCCCTCGCGCAGGGATCTGCCCCACGAGAAGGCGGCCGAGGGGCACCTGGTGACCGACCCCATCGGCGACACAGTGGACTTGGCCGATTTCGCCAAGGTGGACCTGCGGGTGGTGCGCATCGCCAAGGCCGAGGCGGTGCAAGGGGCGGACAAGCTGCTGCGCCTGACCCTGAGCCTGGGGGGCGAGACTCGCAATGTCTTCGCGGGCATCAAGTCCGCCTACCGGCCAGAGGACCTGGAGGGCCGGCTCACCGTCATGGTCGCCAACCTGGCCCCGCGCAAGATGAAGTTCGGGGTCTCGGAGGGAATGGTCCTGGCCGCGGGATCTGGCGGCAAGGACCTTTTCATCCTCAGTCCGGACTCGGGGGCCGAGGCCGGGATGCGGATCAAGTAGCGAATTACCCCTCGGTCTCCGGCTTGGCCTCCGGCTTCGGCGGAGGTGCGGCAGGCCGGCTGGCCGCGGGTGCCGCCTTGCCCATGCGCGCCAGCACCGCGTCGGTGATGTCCACTTCCGGCTGGTAGTCGAACACGGAGCCCCTCAGCGCCACCAGCTTGATGCCGTTGGCCTGGGTCACCTCGCGCGTGGCCGCCAGCGCCCTTTGCCTGGCCTGACGATACAGCCGGTTGCGCAAATTCTGCAGGGTCTGACCCACCTGCCGGCGGTTCTTGACGAGAACCTGATTGGCCTGGCGGAGCTGGGCCTCGAACTTGGCCTGGTCTTCCTCGGAGGGCTTGTCGCCGAGGGAGTCTTTGACCTTCTTCAATTGCGTATTCAGCCGGTCGCGTAGCTTGGCGAGCTCGTTTAGGCCGCGTTGCCGGGCGCCCGCCATGTCCTGCCCGATCTGGGCGACCAGGCCGCTCTCTTTGAGGGCCCTCTGCAGGTCGAGCACAGCGACGGATCCAGAGCCGCTGAGCTGTCCGCAGCCCGATAGACCGAGCAGTACCAACAGGAGTAGCGCCAGAGGAGCGAAGACCATCTTCTTCATCACTGCGGTTCCTTCATGAGTTGAATGGAGTTTCAGCCTCGACCTGGCGAAGGGCCTGGCCGGGCACGACTGAGATCCGTCTAAGGACCAACAACACGGGACGAGGCAGATTAAGCAGCACCAGGGCGGGCGTCAATCCCGCGGACCTGCCAGGTTGTAAGCCCAGGGGCGGACCTATATGCTTTTTGAATTGACTCCCGCGGGCAGATGAGCATGCAAGATTACGCCCTGATCCTGATCAGCACAGTCCTCGTGAACAACTTCGTCCTGGTGAAGTTCCTGGGGCTGTGTCCGTTCATGGGCGTCTCGCGCAAGCTCGAGACCGCGGCGGGCATGGGTCTGGCCACCACTTTCGTGCTCACCCTCTCGGCCATCTGCTCCTATCTGGTGTACCACTATCTGCTGGAGCCCCTGGGGCTGGAGTTCCTGCAGACCATCGCCTTCATCTTGGTGATTGCCGCCGTGGTGCAGCTCACCGAAACGGTCATGCATAAGACAAGCCCCATGCTCTACCGGCTGCTCGGCATCTTCCTGCCCTTGATCACCACCAACTGCGCCGTCCTGGGCGTGGCCCTTCTCAACATCCAGCAGGGCCACGATCTGGTGGAATCCGGTCTTTACGGCTTCGGGGCCGCCGTCGGCTTCTCGCTGGTGCTCGTGCTCTTCGCGGCGGTGCGCGAGCGGGTGGCCGTCGCCGACGTGCCCCAGCCCTTCCAAGGCAACGCCATCTCTCTGATCACCGCCGGCCTGATGTCCATGGCCTTCATGGGCTTCGCGGGACTGGTGCAGGCGTAGCTCGATCCGATGGTTCCGATCGCCGTTCTCGCTTTATCCTCCCTGGCGCTGGCGTTGGGCCTGCTGCTGGGTTACGCCAGCCAGCGCTTTCGCGTGGGGGGCAACCCGGTGGTCGACAAAATCGACGGCCTGCTGCCCCAGACCCAGTGCGGACAATGCGGCTATCCGGGCTGCCGCCCCTATGCCGAGGCCATTGCCGCCGGCAAGGCGGAGATCAACAAATGTGCTCCGGGGGGCGAGACCACCATACTCTCGCTGGCGGACCTGCTCGGCAAAGACCCGGTTCCCCTGGACGAATCGCTCGAGGAGAAGCTCCCCTCGGTGGCGGTCATCGACGAGCAGCTGTGCATCGGCTGCACCCTGTGCATCCAGGCATGCCCGGTGGATGCCATCCTCGGGGCCGCCAAGCAGATGCACACGGTGATCGACTCCGAGTGTACGGGCTGCGAGCTGTGTATACCACCCTGCCCGGTCGACTGTATCCGCATGGACCCCATTCCCCAGGACATCACGCACTGGAAGTGGCCCTTCCCCGGCAGCACCCATTCCAGAGTCGGAGCATCCCGGGCCGCCTGACACCATGCCCGCGTCTCTCACGCCTTCCGGCCCCACCGAGCGTCCGCGCCAGCTGTGGACCTTCCACGGGGGACTGCATCTGCCCGACCAGAAGGCCCAGTCCACCTCACGGCCGATCGGGCGCGCGGCCATTCCGCCCCGACTGGTGCTGCCGTTGCAGCAGCATATCGGCTCACCTCCTGAGATACTGGTCGCCCCGGGCGAGAGAGTGCTCAAGGGACAGCTAATCGCCCGACCCGAGGGCTACGTCAGTGCCGCCCTGCACGCCCCCAGCTCGGGACGGGTGATCGAGGTGGCCGATCACCCGATCCCTCATCCTTCCGGACTCAGCGCGCCCTGTATCGTCATCGAGACCGACGGGCGCGACCAGTGGGCACAGCTGCCAGCCGCCCTGCCTGACTTTGAGCAGCGAGAGCCCGCGACGCTACGCGAGCGTGTCCGATGGGCGGGCGTGGTGGGCCTGGGCGGCGCGGCCTTTCCCAGCTCGGTCAAGCTCAATCCGGGTCCCAAACGCATCCACACCCTGGTTCTCAACGGAGCCGAGTGCGAGCCCTATATCTCCTGCGACGACATGCTGATGCGCGAGCGCCCCCACCAGGTGCTGGAGGGTCTGCGGGTACTGCGCCATATGCTCGGGGCCGAGCTTTGCCTGATCGGGGTGGAAGACAACAAGCCCGATGCCGTCGCAGCCCTGGACGCGGCCCTGAATCAGTCGGGCGTGGAAGGGGTAGAGCTGGTGGTCATACCCACCCGCTACCCCAGCGGCGGCGAGAAGCAGCTGATCCAAGTGCTCACGGGCGTGGAGGTGCCGAGCCACGGCATCCCGGCCCAGGTGGGCATGGTCTGCCACAATGTGGGCACGGCCGTTGCCGTGGCCGACGCGGTGATCCGCGGCAGACCCCTGATCTCGCGCATCGTCACCCTCACCGGCCCGGGCATGGTCAGACCCCAGAACCGGGAGGTGCTGATAGGCACGCCCGCCGATGCCCTGATCGCTGCATGCGGCGGCTATACCGGACAGGTCTCCGGCCTGATCCTCGGCGGGCCGATGATGGGTTTTTCCCTGTGCAGCGATCAGGTCCCGCTTACCAAAGGCGCCAACTGCCTGCTCGCGACCAACCCGGAGTCGTCGCCGGACCCTGGACCGCCCTGGGCCTGCATCCGCTGCGGCGAGTGCGCCACGGTCTGCCCGGTGAGCCTGCTTCCCCAACAGCTCTACTGGTATGCAAGGGCCAAGGATTTCGACCGGGTCCAGGACTATGACCTGTTCGATTGCATCGAATGTGGCTGCTGTGCCCAGGTCTGCCCCTCCCAACTCCCCCTGGTGCAGTACTACCGTTTCGCCAAGACCGAGATCTGGGCCTTGGAGGAGGACAAGCGCAAGGCCGAGCACGCCCGGCAGCGCCATGAGGCGCGTGTCAGCCGCCTCGAGCGCCTCGAGCGGCAGCGTAAGGCGAGACTGCGCAAGCGCAAGGAGGCGCTGGACGGAGGGGGGGGCCGGGACGCCCAAGATCCCAAGAAAGCGGCCATCGAGGCGGCGGTGAAGCGGGTGGCGGCAAAGAAGGCCGCCCAGGCGGGCGCATCGAGCGGCAACCAAGCGGGGCGTCGCTCGGCCGCTGAGATCTCCGACGCTTCCCGAGACGCGGATAGGACCGACTGAGCGTGGATTTCCCGACCCTGGGCTCACCCCACGGCACCCGGCCCAACCGGGTCGACCGCGTCATGCTTCAGGTCATAGTGGCGCTGATCCCGGGCGTCCTGGCCACGACCTATTACTTCGGTTGGGGTGTGCTGGTAAACGCGGCCCTTGGGGCCGGCACCGCCGTGGGGGCCGAAGCCCTGGCGATGTGGTTGAGGGACCGTCCCGCCGGTCCGGTCATCGGCGATTGCAGCGCCCTGGTGACCGGCCTGTTGCTCGCCATCTGCCTGCCACCGCTGCTGCCCTGGTGGCTGACCGTCCTGGGCACCGCCTTTGCCATCGTCGTGGTCAAGCAGCTCTACGGAGGCCTGGGCTACAACCCGTTCAATCCCGCGATGGCGGGCTATATACTGCTGCTCGTCTCCTATCCCGTGGAGATGACCAACTGGCTGTCGCCTATCCCCGCGAGCGGACACCGTCTGGGACTGGACCAGACCTTGGCGGCCATCTTTGCCGGCCATCTCCCACCCGCCCCTCTGTGGGACAGCATCACCGGGGCCACGCCCCTGGACGAGATGCGCACCCGCCTCGACCTGCACCAGATGATCAGCGAGATCCGCCAAAGCCCCCTGTGGGGGCACTTTGGCGCTCGCGGCTGGGAGTGGGTGGGCAACTGGTACCTGCTGGGCGGGCTGTTCCTGCTGTGGCGCCGGGTCATCACCTGGCATATCCCGGTCTCCATGCTCGGTGCCCTGCTGCTGGTGGCCGGCCTGTTCTGGATGCTCGATCCCCAGACCCACCCGTTCCCAGCCTTCCACCTGTTCAGTGGTGGGACGCTCTTGGGAGCCTTCTTCATAGCCACGGACCCGGTCACCGCCTGCACCACCAACAAAGGCCAGCTGATCTACGGGGCGGCCATCGGTTTGCTGGTATTCATCATCCGGACCTGGGGCGGCTACCCGGATGCGGTCGCCTTCGCGGTGCTGCTGATGAACATGGCCGCCTCCACCATCGACAGCTATACCCAGCCCCGGGTGTTCGGCCACACCAAGCCCAGAAATGATTAGGCATCCCGTCATGATTGCCGGGGTGCTGCTGGCCCTGTTCGGAGTGTTGGGCAGCACCCTCGTCGCCTTCACCTACGTACAGACGGCCGAGCGCATCGCTCAGAACGAGCGCGAGGCGCTGCTTCGCACCCTCAACGCCCTGGTCCCGCCCGAGGACTGGGACAACGACATGGTCAACGACCGTATCCTGGTGCGGCGCAAGACGCTGCTCGGCGACGATGCCACCACCGTCTATCGGGCACGCCGGGAGGGTGCCCCGGTAGCCGCGGTATTCGCCATTGTGGCACCCGACGGCTATTCCGGCGCCATCAAGATGCTGGTCGCAGTGCGCTGGGATGGGTCCCTGGGCGGGGTGCGGGTGATTTCGCACAAAGAGACGCCGGGCCTGGGCGACCGGATCGAGGAGAGCCACTCAGACTGGATCTACGGCTTCAAAGGTCGCTCCCTGGGCGATCCGCCCCTGCAGCGCTGGCGCGTCAAGCGCGATGGCGGTGACTTCGATCAGTTCACTGGAGCCACCATCACGCCGAGGGCAGTGGTCAAGGGTGTCAAGAACACCCTAATCTACTTCAAAGAAAAGCGCGACTGGCTGTTCGAGCAGACAGCCCAGCCCCCGGAGGTACCGTGATGTCCCAGACAAGCTATGGGCGGATCGTCAAAGACGGGCTCTGGAGCAACAACCAGGCCCTGGTGGCCTTGCTCGGCCTATGCCCTCTGCTGGCGGTCACCAGCACCGCGGTCAACGGGCTCGGCCTGGGATTGGCCACCACCGCCGTGCTCGTCCTGTCCAACAGCACCGTGTCCCTGATCCGTAATCTGGTCCGCCCCGAGGTGCGCCTGCCTGTGTTCGTGATGGTCATCGCCTCCTTCGTCACGGCGGTGGAGCTGAGCATGCAGGCATGGTTTCACGAGCTGCACAAGGTGCTCGGCATCTTCATACCCCTGATCGTCACCAACTGCGCCATCATCGGCCGGGCCGAGGCCTTCGCCTCCAAGTCCACCCTGCCCCGAGCGGTGGTCGATGCCCTGGCGATAGGCCTGGGCTTCACCGCGGTGCTGATCGTGCTGGGCTCCCTGCGGGAGCTGGTGGGCCAGGGTACCCTCTTCTCCCAGGCCCACCTAATGTTCGGGGAGGCCGCAGGCGGCCTGGAGATCAGCATCGGTGAGGGCTTCCACGGGCTGTTGATCGCCATGCTGCCGCCAGGCGCCTTCCTGGGGCTCGGCCTGCTGATCGCCCTAAAGAACATCATCGACCGGCGCAACGAGCGCAAGGCAGCGGCGCCCAGCACCCGGGCGATCGCCCGCGAGGCGGAGACCGGGGCCGCCTGAGTCTGGGCATGGCCCGTCCTTCCCACCCATGAACCAGATCAAGCGCCGACAGATCTTCGAGCGGCTGCGCAGGGAGCACCCCCAGCCCACCACCGAGCTGGAATACCGCACGCCCTTCGAGCTGCTGATCGCGGTGATCCTGTCCGCCCAGGCCACCGACAAGGGGGTGAACAAGGCCACGGCTCGGCTGTTTCCCGTCGCCGATAGCCCCGAGGCCATGCTGTCGCTGGGCGAAGACGGACTCAGGGAGCACATCAGGACCATCGGACTGTTCAACACCAAGGCGAAGAACATCATCGAGACCTGCCGCATCCTCGCGCGCGAGCACCGCGGCCGGGTACCGGCGGACAGGGCCGCCCTGGAGCAACTGCCCGGGGTCGGGCGCAAGACAGCCAATGTGGTGCTCAACACCGCCTTCGGCCACCCGACCCTGGCAGTGGACACCCATATCTTCCGAGTCGCCAACCGCACCCGGCTCGCCCCCGCCAAGACGCCGAGAGAGGTCGAGAACAAGCTGCTCAGATACGTCCCCCGGGAGTTTCTCAAGGACGCTCATCACTGGCTGATCCTGCACGGGCGCTATATCTGTATCGCCCGCAAGCCCAGATGCGGCGCCTGCGTGATCGAGGATCTCTGCGAATACCCGGAAAAGACCCTGGAGTAACACTATGTTCGGCAACGATAGAGCACAGATGCGCCATATCTACATCGAGGCCTGGCGCAAGTATCGGGAGGGACTGCCGGCCAGCCCGCTGGAAACAGCCATCGGCGAGCTGGTGGCGATCCACCCGGAATACCATCCCATCCTGGAGGTGCCGGCCGGCGCGATTGACCGCGAGTACCTCCCGGAGGGCGGCGAGGGCAATCCGTTCCTGCACCTTGCCATGCACCTGGGGCTGCGCGAGCAGGTCGGTACCGACCGCCCCGCGGGCATCGCCGAGATCCACCGCCGTCTCTCCCAACGCCTGGGCGACGCCCACGAGGCCGAGCACCGAATGATGGAGTGCCTGGCCGAGACCATCTGGCAGGCCCAGCGAGCCCAGCAACCGCCCGACGACGAAGAATATATGGCCTGCCTGGGGCGGCTGGGGCCGCGAGCGCGGTAGGGGTGAGGGGTTGGCGGTTAAGCAACCCTGCACCCCTCGTCCCGAGGCGCTGAAAGAAACCCGCCGACACCTCGGTCCTTGACTCCGAACGCAAACGCGTGATGCCGACGGGTTGGCCAATGGGTCACAGGCCCTTGTGTTCGATCTGAAACGCAATGATTATTAGCTCGGCTATCGTTCCGAAACGCCGAATCGTGCGACCGACTCTTGAATACTCTTCGGAGGAGAAACAGGAATGGCAAGACAATCATGTAAGAAGCCCATTGCCGCAGCCATAGGTGCGGCCTTCATCGGAAGCCTGGGCCTGTCTGGGCTGGCGAGTGCCGCCGACAATCCCTTCGGGCTCAGCCAGCTCGAAAGCGGGTACATGCAGCTGGCCGAGGGCAAGTGCGGCGCGGGCAAGGCCGCGGCCGAGACCGAAGGCAAGTGCGGTGCGGGCAAGGCCAAGACGGAGACCGAGGGCAAGTGCGGCGCGGGCAAGATGGAGTCCGAAGGCAAGTGCGGCGAGGGCAAGATGGAGTCCGAAGGCAAGTGCGGCGCGGGCAAGATGGAGTCCGAGGGTAAATGCGGCGAGGGCAAGGCCAAGATGGAGACCGAAGGCAAGTGCGGCGAAGGCAAGGCCAAGATGGAGACCGAAGGCAAGTGCGGTGAAGGCAAGGCCAAGGCGAAACCCGAAGGCAAGTGCGGGCAGGCCAAGTGCGGCGCCAACAAGAAGTAGACCGTCCGCCCGAAATCCTCTGATCCACGCGTCGAGCAGCGGAGCCCCGCCGCTCGTCTTGTCCCCACCCCCGCCGGAGAAACCACCCATGAGAGCCTACCCGGTTCGAGGCGCCGGGCTCGGTCTGCGCCGCAGCTTCATCGACCCGCTGCTCGAGCAGACACCGCCCGAACTCGATTTCATGGAGATCGCCCCTGAGAACTGGATTGGGGTGGGTGGGAGCCTGGGCCGCAAGCTGCGGGCGGTGAGCGAGCGCTATCCCGTGACCTGTCACGGCCTGTCCCTGTCGATCGGCGGGCCGGCGCCCCTGGACACGGACTTCCTGCACCAACTCAAGGCGTTTCTGGACCAGCACCAGGTCCCCTGCTACACCGAGCACCTCAGCTTTTGCAGCGACGACGGCCAGCTCTACGACCTGATGCCCATCCCCTTCACCCAAGAGGCGGTGGACTATGTGGCCGGACGCATCCGCCGGGTCCAGGAGATCCTGGAGCGACCGATCGCCATGGAGAACGTCTCCTACTATGCCGCCCCCGGCCAGGAGATGGAGGAGATCGACTTCGTCAACGCCGTGCTGAGGGAGGCCGACTGCGGCCTGCACCTGGACGTGAACAACATCTACGTCAACAGCATCAACCACGGCTACGACCCTTACGACTTCCTGTCGCGACTGCCCGGCGAGCGGATCGTCTACTGCCACGTCGCCGGCCATTTCGTCGAGGCCGAAGATCTGCGGGTGGATACCCACGGGTCGGACGTCATAGATCCCGTGTGGGCCCTGCTGGAGGCGGCCTACCAGCGCTTCGGCGTATTCCCGACCTTGCTGGAGCGCGACTTCAACATCCCGCCCCTGCCCGAGCTGCTCTCGGAGGTCCGAAAGATCGCCGATCTTCAAGCACACTGGAGCGCCGACCGCCATGCCCGCATCGCCCATGTCTGAGCGCCCGGAGTTTCAGCGCCGCCAGTATGAGCTGGCGGCTCATATCCGTAACCCGGAGGCTAGCCCCGGCCCCCGGGACGTGGAGGATCGGCGCCTGGGCATCTACCGCGAGCTCTTCTACAACAATGTGGAAGATCTGCTGGCCGCCAATTTCCCGGTCCTGCGAGAGCTGCTGCCCGACGCCCAATGGCATGGTCTGGTGCGCGACTTCTTCGCTCGGCATCGCTGCCGCACCCCCCTGTTTCCCGAGATCGGTCAGGAGCTCATCGCCTATCTCCACGACGAGCGGAGCGAGGCGCCGGGAGACCCCCCCTTTCTGCTGGAGCTCGCCCATTACGAGTGGGTCGAGCTGGCGCTCGCCATCGGCGAGGAAGACCGCAACGCCTTGCCCGCCGATCCCAACGGCGACCTGGCCCGGGGCGTGCCCGTGCTCTCGCCCCTGGCCTGGAGCCTGACTTACCGCTACCCCGTGCACCGCATCGGGCCGGACTTCCAGCCGTCGGAGCCGGGCGAGCAGCCCTCGCGACTGGTGGTCTATCGCGATCGCCAGGAGCAGGTCTGCTTCCTGGAGGTCAACGCCGTCACCCAGCGGCTGTTGGAGCTGATGAAGGAGAAGGCCGACCAGAGCGGCCTGGAGCTGCTGAAGCGCATCGCCGACGAGCTGAAATATCCCGAGCCCGAGCAGGTGGTCCAGACAGGGCTCGCATTGCTCGCCGATCTGCGTCGGCGCGATATCATCCTGGGCACCCGCCCGGAGGACAGTGGCGTGCCCCGCCCAGAGACCGAGACCTTATCCGAATGATCCGACTGCTGAACAAGCTCCAGGACCTGCTGGACGCCACCCGCTCGCTGGATTTCCTCGCTCCCCTCGCCCTGCGCCTCTACCTGGTGCCCATCTTCTGGATGGCCGGCAGCAAGAAGCTGGCAGACATCGACAGCATCATCGCCTGGTTCGGCAACCCCGACTGGGGGCTGGGCCTACCCTATCCCGAGGTCCTGGCCTGGGCCGCGGCCCTGACCGAGGCCGGAGGCGCCGTCCTGCTGCTGCTCGGCCTGGCAGTGCGGTGGATCTCCATCCCCCTGATGACCACCATGGTGGTGGCCGCCGTTACCGTTCACTGGCCCAACGGCTGGCTGGCCATTGCGGAAGGGACCGACTCCCTGTTCGCCACGGAGCGCACCATCGGGGCCATAGAACGGCTGGACAAGGCCAAGGAGATACTCCAGACCCACGGCAACTACGACTGGCTGACCCAGAACGGCAGCTTCGCCGTCCTCAACAACGGCATCGAGTTCGCCGCCACCTATTTCATCTTGCTGCTGGTGCTCTTCTTCATCGGCGGGGGGAGATATCTCAGCCTCGACTACTGGATCGCCAAGCGGTTTCGCCGCTCCTGATTCCGCCTGCCGATCACAGACGCAGACCCGTAGCCCGGGATCAGTGGGGCTGCGCTGGGCGAGGCAGGCGGACGCCGGGGGCCGGGCTGCTTGCGGCCCGGTTGGGACGGGGTGACCAGGGCTCGGGGAGCCGCCGCGTTTCCCAGAGGCCGCGGAATGGGCCTTAGGGACCCGACCGTTCAACCTAGAAGCGGCAGTTGGACGGCCACCAGGGTGCGTGCGGCGTGGTGTCTGGCAAGGCACAACGAGGCGGAATAGTTTATCTATTCCAACGAGTTGTAACGCCGCCAGGCGCCGCGCCGTGCGTGCCCTGGTGGTCGTAGCGCCCCTCACCCGGCAGGTGACCCCCATGATCTTCCAAATCCATCGGTAAACCCGTCACTTGCTACTTGCACGAAGCGGTCAACTGCCGTTTCTAGGTTCAAGGGTGTCGATCAGGAGCAGGATCTCGGCGGCCATGGTGTAGCGCAGCTCCGGGGCCTCGGCGAGGGTGCGGTCACGGCTGCCGTCGACGATGGCCTGGAGGGCGCGGATGAAGGGGAGGAGCGAGGCGGCGTCGGGCTCGGCCGCGAGCTGCTGGAGCAGGGACGCGGCGGCCGCCGCGTCGCCGGCGAGCAGGGGCCGAGTCACGGCGAGGGCGAGGCGGCCTGGGCCGGAGTGGTTCTCGCCGCCGTCGCGGCGGTAGGCGAGGTAGCCCGCGCGGGCCTTGGCCCGGGCCTGCGCGGCGGCGGCGCGATCGCCGGCGTCGGTCTCGAGGTCCGCGAGGATCGCCCAGGCCGTCCAGGGTTCGGCCGCGTGGCCGAACTGAGCCTTGCACTCGATCGCCCGGCGGATCTCCTGCCGGGCCTCGTCCAGGCGCCCCAGCTTGCGCAGACCGATGGCGAGGTTGTTTCTTGTGCGGCCTTCGTTCGCCACATCGCCGATCTCGACGTACTTGTCCGCCGCCTGCCGGAGCAAGGCGGCGGCCTCTTCCGTGCGGCCGAGGGCCTGGTCATAGAGGATCCCCAACTGCCCGAGGGTGCTCGCCTGCCGGGCAACGTCACCGAGGGGCACGCTGATCGCGAGGGATTGCCGGTAGGCGTCCTCGGCGGCCTCCGGCTGGCCCCCCGCCTGATAGGCCATGCCGGTCTGATGCCAGCTCAAGGCGACGCTGCCCGGCTCGTCCAGCGCCGTGAACCGCTCCCGTGCCTCCTGGTGGGCCGCGAGCGCCTCCCGGTAGCGGCGCTGCCCCAGCCGGACGGTCCCGAGCTGGAGCTTGCCGACGGCGACCCCTCGTTGGTCGCCAAGCTTCTCGCCGAGCTGGATGCGCTCCTCGTAGGCCGCCGCCGCCTCGTCGAGCCGGCCCAGGTCGCAGAGACAGTCGCCTTGCTCCGTGAGGCAGACGGACGCCATCCGTTCCGCGGCCTTGTTGCCCCGCGCCTTCGCGATGGCCTCGAAGCCCCGGCGGGCCTCGTCCAGCAGCGGCAGGGCCGGCTCCGCGCCGCCGGACGTCTGCAGCACGCGGGCGAGGAGGATGCAGGCCCCCGCCAGGTCGTAATCGGCGTTCGTATAGGCCCCCTCGCCCGCCGCCCGGGCGCGCTCGAGCAGCTGCCGGGCGCCGTCGAAGGCCGCGCGCAGCCGGCCGGCCACCAGCTGCTGCTCGATGCCGGTGCGGGCCGCCTCGAACCGGGCGTGGGTCCAGGCGTCGCCCGAGGCTTCACGCAGCACCTCGGCGGCAGCGTCGCGCACCTGCCCCACCCGCTCCAGCAGCCGGGGCTTGCCGGCATTTTGCAGCAGACGGTAGAGCGAGGTGGCCAGGCCGATGGTCGCCTCGGCCTCCCCGGCGCGCTGCACCCGGTCGAGCAGCGCGAACAGGCCCGGCAGCTCCAGCCGTGTCAGGGTCGCGGCGAGTTCGGCGTTCTGGCTCTGCTGCTGGTGGAGGAACTCGACATGGGCGCCCATCGCCTCGGCCCAGCGAGCGGTCAGGGCCTCGCGCTCCGCTGGGTCCAGCTCGGCGTGCAGGTAGGGGCAGAGGGCCGGGTTCAGGCTCAGATGGTTGTAGGGGCTCGGGGTCGCCAGCCCGGTCTGGATCAGCTCGGCGGCCAGCGCGGCGAGGTCCTCCATGGCCCACTGCATCATGACGTGGAGCACCGCTAAGCTCACCCCGCCGTGGAACACCCCGAGCACCCGTACCCGCGCCTGGTTGGTCGCGGAGAGGCGGCGCAGCGACAGCTTGACGCCGGCGAACACCGACCGCTCCCGGGCCTGTGGATGGCCGGCGGGGAAGCGCCGCGCCATCTCCGCCATCAGCTCGACCAGGGTCGCGCGGGTGGCCTCGACGCCGCGGCTTTGTATCGCGGGCGCCAGCAGGGCCAGGGTGCGGGCGTGGCCCTGGACGGCGTCGACCAGCCGCTCGATGGCCTCGCGGGCGGCGTCGCTCGAGGTCCCGGTGTCGGCGCCGGCGGCGTTCAACGCCCGCTCCACCAGCTTCACCCCGTCCTCGCGCTCGAGCCGGTGCAGCTCGCGGCGGTTGCGTCGGGCGTCGAAGGGCGCCGGCAGGGCCTCGCGGCTGGTCAAGACCAGGCGCGTCCCGCCCCGTTTGTGCAGACGCTCGCACAGCGCCAGGACGGTCCGCAGCTCGGCGCGCGACTCCTCGGCCAGGGCGTCCGGGGTCGCCTGCGCCACGAAGGGGGGCAGGAGCAGGCTCCCCATGTTGTCGATGACCACCAGGGTGGGCTGCTCGCACAGCGCCCGTTCGATCGCCTGCTCGGCTTGTCCCGGATCGCCGTTGCAGTCGGCCCGGGTGGAGAAGCCGGGCCGGACGAGCTGATGGCCGAGCCGGTCGAGGACCAGCTCGGCGGCGTTCTTCTCCAGCCCCTCGACGCAGACGAAAGCGGCGCGGTGCAGCTGCTGGGAGCGCACCAGCCAGAGGGCCAGCTCGGCGGCGAGCGCGGTCTTGCCCTCGCCCCCCTGGCCGCGCACCACCGCATAGCGGGCGCCGCCCGCCGGCCCCAGCAGGCGCTGGAGCGCGAGCAGCTCGCGGCTGCGGCCGACGAAGCCGGTCTCGGGCTCCGTCGGCAGGGCACCGAGGCGGGCGGCGAGCGCGGTCTGAAAGTCGGCTCGGGTCTGTTCGGCGGGGACGGTGTGGAACAGCCTGGGGTCGGCCTTCTCCTGGAAGAGCACGGGCACGAACCAGTCCTCGAGGCGCAGCGCCCCGGCGCCGAAGATGCGCCCGCGGAAATTGTCGTCTTTGAGCCGGCGCTGGCCCTCGAGCATGGCGTCGCCGACCCGCCGGCCCGCGGCGAGCGCCTCGTAGAAGGCGGCGACGAAGCGCCGCGCGGTCTCCACCAGCACGCTGTGGCTCATGGCCACCACGGAGGCGACGCCGACCTTGAGCAGCTCCGAGGCGACGGACTCGGAGGCCTGCTCGGCCTGAGCGGTCTGGCAGGCCTCCAGGAAGACCAGCGGTATGCGGTGATCACGCAGCAGGGGTCCGAGCTTGTCGGTGTAGACGGTGGCGTGCCGGCGCCCTTCGAGCTTGGCGCTGTCCTCGGGAAGCTCGAAGCAGAGCCCGCCGAGGCCGGCGGTCCGGTCGTAGACTCCGTGGCCGTCGAAGTGGACGACCTGGTAGGGCGTGTTTTCGCCGCGGGCGCGGTCCAGCTCCTTGCGCAGCGCCGGCAGGGTCGGCGGGCGCAGCACCCGGAGCTCGACCAAGCCGGGCAGGGCCTCCATGGCCTCGACCAGGGGCAGGGCGCTGGCGCGGTGGTCGATGTAGCCGCAGGCGTCGTCTTCGGGGCGCGCGGTGATCAGCAGGATGCGGATGGGGGTGGCGCCCACGGGGACATCGAAGCCCTCGGTGCTGGGGAGTCTGCGGCGGACACGGGAGGGCTTCGCGCCCTGGAAGAGATAGCGCTTGCCGTCGTGCAGAAGCTCCCAGGGCAGGCCGAGCAGGAGCGTGGCGGCCTCCTTGGCGGTCTCGGTCTCGATCTCGCGCTCGGGCGCACCGGACTCCAGGGCGGTGTCCACATGGACCGAGAAGCGGCGCCCGGCCTGCGCATCGATCCCGGCCCAGGCCTGCAGGACCTTGGCGGTGTGGGCGGGGGGCAGCGCGGCGTCGTGCAGCAGCCGGCCCCACTCGGCGAGACTCTGTTCGACCTTCCGCGCCCGGTCCCTGAAGTAGCCGCTGGGCCAGACGGCGTACTTCTCGAGGTACCAGCGCAGCTCCTCCGCCTCGATCGGGCCGAGGGGGGCGATCAGCCGCCAGTGTTGGGCGCTGTGGACATCGGGCTGGCCCGGGGTGGCGGGCTCGTAGACCAGCCGGGCGCGGGCGGAGGCCCGGCGGACGCCGTCCCGCTCGTGGAACCTGAGATCGCTCAGCTCCAGGACCAGCTCTTCGAGCGGCTCGGCCCGGGGCTGGGGCGTTGCAGGGAGGTCCGCCGGGAGCCGCCGGTCCAGGGCCACCAGGATGGCGCTCACTGCCGCCTCGATGCCGCCGGGGTCGCTGCTGACGGGGATGTAGAGGGGCTCTTCGTCGAAGAAATCCTCAAGGACGCCGAGCTGGGTGCCGTCGAGGGAGAGGGGAATGACCGGGTAGGCGTCCTTGCCGCGCTTTTCCTGTACGGCCAGCGCGTGGCGCAGCTCCTTGCCGAGCCATCGCGACTGCAGGCCGTCCGGACTGACCAGGACCGCGTAGGCGGAGGCGCCCTCGATGGCCTGCTGGATCTCCGGCCAGAGGGGATCACCGCCGCACAGCTCGCGCGAGTCGATCCTGCCCTCCTGTCCGTGGTCGGCCAGCGCCGCGCGCAGCTCGGGCACGAAGGCGTCGTCCTGGGAGCTGTGGGAGATGAAGAGCTGGGTCATGGTGGCCTCTCCTGGCTGGGATCCATCGCGCGACGGGGGTGCTCGCCACCCCTGACGCACTCCTACATTCTCGCACGGGTGCCCGAAGCTCGGCTAAGAGTGGGCCGAAGCCATGTCGTGCGCTCCTACTCCTATCTCGATTCGCGGCGAGTGCAGCACGCAGCACCTCAAGCGATTCTATGACGGAGGATTTCAGAAGCGGTCTGTATCGTGGACACCCACCCTTTGACTCCCGCCCCATCACCCAGACCAGGGATCGATGACCTCCACGCCAACAGCGGCAAAGGGAGCGGTATCCCTCGTCGCCACAGAGAAACCGTGGGCGGAAGCGATTGCGGCTATCTGCGCATCCGCCACGGACAGGGCGTGACCTGCGACACGGGCAGGGGCCACAAGATGCGCGTACTCCACCGCCGCTGCCTGATCGAAGGGGAGAATTCGATCGCCAGCGCACGATGCGTCTCGGTCGACAGGTTACGGACGGTGACGGCTGGCATCGGATGACACTCCACGGGTTAACACCACGTATGATATCGTGACGAGCCTGCTTCTGGTGCAGGACACGCCACGTCTTGATATATCGGCTCGATATATTATAATTCGAATATTCTTCGAGGACCCGATCACGACCCCGCCATGAACATCCGCCTGCTCTGCCTGGGCGCGCTGTGCCTGCGCTCGGGCACGGGCTACGACATCAAGAAGCTGTTCGAGTCCGCGTTCAGCCACTTTCAGTCGGCCAGCTTCGGGTCCATCTACCCGGCCCTGGCCCAGCTGGAGCGCGACGGTCTGGTCACCCACCACAATGAGCCAGGCGCTCGTCACCCCGAGCGCAAGGTCTTCGAGGTGACAGAGCCGGGTCGCACCGCCTTCGCCGAGTCCTTGGCCTCGATCCCCGCCACAGAGCAGATGCGCTCGGATTACATGGGGCTGGTGTTCTTCGCCCACCTGCTTTCCACCGAGACCCTGCAGGCCAAGCTGGCAGAGATCGAGGCCTTCTATCAGAGCGAGCTGGAGTACCTGGTGGCGATCCGTGATTGGCCGGGTCAGAGCCCCGGCATCCACTTCACCATCGAGCAGGGGATAGCAGTCTACCGGGCCAAGCTGGCGCACCTTCGCAGCCAGGGGCCTTCCCTGCTGGCGCGCCACAGGGAGGCGCCCACCCCACCGCCGGACGGCCTGCCATGAAACGCCTCACCGCACTCCTGAGTCCCGTCCTGCTTCTGGCAGCCACCACGGCTTGGGCCGAGGTGGTGATCACCGCCGCACCCCTGGGAGATTTGACGAGCTGGCCGGTGCGCAGCGCCCCGGCCCGGGTGGAGAGCCTGAGCCACAGCGTAATCAGTGCAGAGATCGCCGCCAGGGTTCTGGAGATCCCGGTCCGGGTCGGCGACCCAGTGACCGAGGGCACAACCCTGGTGCGGCTGGACTGCCGCGAGCATCGCTCCCGTCTCGCCGCCCAGCAGGCGGTGCGCCGCCAGATCGAGGCCCGCCGCGCCCTGGCGGCCAGCCAGCTGAGGCGCGCACGCAACCTCAAGAGCGAGCGCAACATCAGTGAAGAGCAGCTAGAGCAGCGTGAGACCGAGCTTGCCACCTTGAGCGCCGAGCTGGCGGCCCAGCGCGAGGCCGTCATTCAGGCCGGGCTCCAGGTGGACCGCTGCGAGGTCCGATCGCCCTTCGATGCGGTGGTCGACCAGCGCATCGCCCAGGTGGGGGCCCTGGCCAGTCCAGGCACCCCCTTGGTACGCATCCTGGAGCAGGGCAAGCGCGAGGTGGTGGCCCAGCTCACCCGGGAGGAGGCCCGAGAGCTCCAAGAGGCGGCCCGCCTGGAGCTGCTGCTCGGCGACGAGCAGCTACCGCTTCGACTGCGCCGCCTGGTCCCCTTGGTGGACGAGCGTACCCAGACCCAGGAGGCACGGCTGGTGCCCGAGTCCGGGGACCCGACCCCGGGTGCTGCAGGGCGGCTGCAATGGGCGGCGCCCCGGGCCGAGCTGCGCGCAGACCTGCTGGTACGCAGGGATGGCCAGCTCGGCGTCTTCACGATCAGCGCAGGGCATGCCCATTTCGTAACCCTCCCGCAGGCACTCGAAGGCCGGCCGGTAGCGGTCGACCTGGACACCGAGACCCTGGTGGCGGTGGAAGGACGCCAGCGGCTGGTCGACGGCGAGCCGGTCAAGATCATGCCCCCACCGTCACCCTGACCGGTCGCGACACCGGACATCATGTTCGATTCCCTCCTGCGCAATCACGTCCTGGCCAATCTGGCCTTCGTCCTGGTGCTGGTCGTGGGCAGCCTCTCCTATGTGCTGCTACCCCGCCAGAAGGACCCCACCATCAATTTCAACTGGATACTGATCACCACCGTCCTGCCCGGGGCCGCCGCCCTGGACGTGGAGAGCAAGGTCACAGGCCCCTTGGAAGACGCGATCCGCAAGGTCCAGGACATCGACTTCGCATCCAGCACCAGTCGCGAGTCCATCTCCACCATCCTGGTGCGCTTCGAGGACATCAGCGCTCGGATCTTCGACAAGCGCGTCAACGATCTTCGCCGTGAGATCCAGAACGAGCAGGACGAGCTGCCGACCGCCGCCGAGGACCCGGTCATCCTCGAGATCACCAGCGCCAACGCCTACCCCTCCGCCTCGGTCGCGGTGGTGGGCCTGGCCGATGACGAGAACCTGCGCATCCAGGCACGCAATGTCGAGAAGGACCTGGAGCAGCTCGACGGCGTCGATCGAGCGGACACCATCGGCCTGGCCGACCCGGAGCTGCACGTCACCTTCTCCCCTTCCGCCCTCGAGCGGCTGAGACTCACCCCCGGGCAGGTAGCAGACACGGTGGCCGCCTTCTTCCAGGACATAGCCGCCGGAGACCTCAGCCTGGGGGATCAGAGCTGGCTGGTTCGGCTGGTGGGCAGCGACCCCGACCCCCGACTCCTCGCCGGGCGGCCCGTCGTGGGGGCGCCTGGCGAGGTCACCCTCGGCGAGATCGCGCGGGTGGGGCGCAGCCGGAAGGAGCGTGAGCAGCTGGCGCGCTTCGACGGCCGGCCCGCCGTGCTGCTGCCCGTCTTCAAACAGCCCGGCGCCAACACCCTGCAGGTGGTCGACCGGATCAACGCCTATCTGGCCCAGCGCAACCGGCTGTCGGATCGGACCGGGGTGGATCTGGTGCTCACCGATGACCAGACTGTGCCCACCCGCAATGCTATCCGGCTGATGCAGAACAATGCCCTGATCGGTTTGTTCATGGTGCTGCTGGTCGCCTGGGCCTTTCTCGGCTCGCGCATTGCGCTGCTCACCGCCATCGGCATTCCCTTCATCCTGGCCGGTACCTTCTGGGTGCTCTCGGGGGTCGGAGAGACCCTGAATGTGATGGTCCTGCTCGGCGTGGTGATCGTGCTCGGCATGCTGGTGGACGACGCCGTGGTGGTGGTCGAGGGCATCTACTACCGATTGCGCCACGGCGTGGATGCGCTGAGCGCCTCCCGCGAGGCGCTGAAGGAAGTGGCCTCTCCTGTCACCGCCGCGGTGCTCACCACCATCGCCGCCTTCGCACCCCTGATGCTGCTGCCCGGCATCCTCGGAGACTTCATGCGCGTGGTGCCCATGGTGGTCTCGGTGGCGCTCGCCATCTCCCTGATCGAGGCCTTCTGGATGCTGCCGGCCCATGTGGTAGCCGCCCGGGTCAGCTTCGATCGGCCGTCTCGCCTGCAACGCCATCGGGTGCGTCTGACCCATTGGATCCAGATCAATTACGTTCGGGTGCTGATCAAGGCGTTGCGCCACCGCTGGCTGACCCTGGGCACCGTGGTCCTGCTATTCCTGGCCGCGACCGGGGCCTTGGTCGCGGGCATGGTCCGCATGGACTTCTTCGCCGCCGACACCATCCGGCTCTTCTACATCACGGTCGAAATGCCTCCCTCCACACCCCTGGGGCAGACCATCGACAAGGTCCAAGAGGTGGAAAGGCGGGTACGCGCCGTTCTTCGACCGGGCGAGGCCCGGGCCCTGGTCTCCTTCGCAGGCTACATCTTTACCGAGACCGAGCCCCGCTTCGGCGAGCACCTGGGCCAGATCCTGGTGGGCCTCAACCCCAAGACCCCTGAGCTTCGCACCGTCGAGGCGATGATGGACGACATGCGGGCGGACGTCGTCGCCACCCCGGGCCCGACTCAGATCTCCTTCCTGCGCCTGACCGGGGGCCCACCCACGGCCAAGCCCATCAGCGTCAAGGCCCGTGGGGACGACTATGGCGAGATCCGCGCCGGCGCCGATGAGCTGAAACGCATACTCGCGGGCATCCACGGGGTCGAAGACATAGGTGACGACGCCAGTCGCGGACGCTCTGAGCTGGTGCTGCGGCCGGACGAGGACGCGGTCAACCGCGCCCGACTCAATCCGCTGGAAATCGCACGCACCCTCCAGCTGCTGGTCGACGGCATGGTGGTGGCCGACATGCGTGACTCGGGGGAGAAGGTGGAGGTGAGGGTGCAGGCCCGGGACTCGGGGCGCGAGGACATAGGGTCCCTGCTTGATTTCCGTATCGCCCTTCCCGACGGCGGGACCGTACCCCTGTCCGAGCTGGTTACCCAGGAGCGCGGCGAAGGCCTGGGCAACATCCGCCACTACAACTTCCGCCGGGCCATCACCGTAGAGGCGGACCTCGACGATCTGGTGACCGATACGGTCAGCGCCAACAAACAAGTGATGGACGCCTGGGGGCAGGAGCGCGAGCGCTTCCCGAACATCGACCTGGACTTCTCCGGCGAGCTGGACGACATTTACGAGAGCCTGGACGCCATCGGGGTGCTCTTCATCCTGGGGGTCGGCCTGATGTACCTGATCCTCGGCACCCAGTTTCGCAGCTACTGGCAGCCCTTCATGATCCTCTCCACCCTGTTCATGGCATTCACCGGGGTGGTGCTCGGGCTGCTCATCACGGGAAACCCCCTGAGCCTCTATACCCTCTACGGAGTGGTGGCCCTGGCCGGAATCGCCGTGAATTCGGCCATAGTGCTCATCTCGGCTGCCAACCAGCGCCTGCAAGCGGGGATGAGCGTGCTCCACGCCACCCTTTACGCGGCACGACGCCGGGTCATCCCCATCCTGATCACCTCGCTCACCACCGTGGCCGGGCTCTTCTCCTTGGCCACGGGGCTGGGCGGTCGATCTCTGGTCTGGGGTCCCGTAGCCACCGCCATCGTCTCGGGACTGGCCTTCTCCACCCTGCTGACCCTGATCGTCGTCCCCCTGCTGTATCGCATCTCCATGGGACGGAGCAGGCGCCCTGCCCGCCCCGCTCCCGCTCCCGCTCCCGCTCGGCTTCGAGCCAGATAGGATGTATATTGTGGAGCTTGTGGTGTATCTGACACAGGCTCTCATCGCGCTCATGCGGCCGAGCGCTCGCGCTGATTGAGATCGGTAGAAGAGTCCAGATCTACAGGGCTTGTCCGCGGTGGGGCGGATTCGGCTTCCGACGATCGGGGCCGGCCGAGAGACACTCGGGGCTTGGGCCATGACCATTCGCACCGTCGCCCCTGTCGTTTCAGCTTCCAGCCACCGAAACAGGATTGGGATGCAGCCAAGCCCAGACCAACAACATCTGTCCCGAATCGCCGATACCGTCTTCCGGCCCATCTTCATCCTCGGCGATCATCGCTCGGGCACCACGCTCTTCTACGACATGTTGGGCCGAACCGGCGCGTTCAATATCGTCACCGCCTATCACATCATCGACTATGACCGGCTGCTGACCAACCATATCGAGGGACGGACCCAGCAGGCCAAGCATGAGCTGGCCCAACGCTTCGAGGCGCTGGGTATCGCTCGTCGGCGGATCGACGGGGTCGTCGTACACCCCGACCTGCCCGAGGAGTACGGATTCTTTCTCGAGCCAGGCAACCGCCTCCAGCCCCAGACCCTGGAGCGGTTTTCCGAGGGATGCCGTAAGATCCACTACATATCCGACCCCGATAGGCCGCTCCTGCTCAAGAATCCCTGGGACTACAGACACTTCGAGGAGGTGGCGGGTCTGTTCCCCGAAGCACCCCTGCTGTTCATCCACCGACACCCGGTGGAGATCATCAATTCCCGCCTGAGAGCGGCACGCAGTCAGCTGGCACGCAAGAGCGAGTACGCTGCACTGCTGTCGAAGCGCTACGAGCGACTGTTCAGGCGTCCGGTCGGCCTGTTTTTCGTTAGGCTCTTGTTCTCCGATTTCGGAGGCTTCGGCGCCCGCCGGACCAGCCGGCACGTGACGCGGATGGCGAGCCACTATAGCGAGCACTTGAGCGAGCTGGACGACTCGCGTTACAGAGAGATCCGTTACGAGGACCTGTGTCTCCGCCCAAACCAGACCGTCGAGGGCGTTCTGGATTTTCTCGGACTCCAAGCAAGGAACCCGGTGGATTTCACCCGGCTCGTCGCCAGGCGCCCGGCACAGTTGCTCCCCGAGATCGAGCGTTGGCTTCCCCGCTTTGCGCCCCGCCTCGAAGGCTATTGCGAGCGATTCGGCTATGCGCTTGGCACAGAAGGCTCTTCCAGCCGGGAAGACAGCTCCCGCCGAGGAGCCTGACCGGCGCCCCGAAGGTCCGTCAACTTCTGCGTAAGACAGGACTCCTACCCCTATACGACGGCATTCGTGAGACCTTCTCCATGGGTCTGCACCAGTGGGTGGTGGCCTACAAGCGCCCTGACTGGTCAGGAATTGTCAAGTAAGTTAATCTTCGGGTCGAAATGGGTGGGACCGCCATATCCCCTGCCCGATGTTCGTCCCGAATATTCTCCGATAAGGGCCTCCGCGACACGCTGCACGCACGTCCCTGTAGGCTCGTCGATGGGCTTCCGCCTGCGGACGGTCGCTTTGACCCCCGGCGGGGACAGTCGCGCTTGTTGGTATCGGACTCGCCGGAGAGCCACTGATTCACAGTCGTCCGGTCCGGTCCAGCCCTCGTCTCTCGAGGTAACTAGAGATGGAATGGAAGAAACGCGGCATCCAGCTCAAGACACTCAGACCCGACGACCCGGGGCATCTCGCCCTGTGCGAGGACCTGGTCCGTCTCTCGTCCCTCACGGAGGAGCCTCCCCTGGACGGTGAAACGGATGACGATGAGCTGGACCTTCTGGAGCTGCTCCCCGAGGGGGTGGCCCGAGACATCCGCGAGGAGCTGGAGGAGGCGCTGGGCCTGCTGGAAGAGGCGATCGCCGTCACCGTCCGCCCTGAGACCGAGGGCGGAGTCGGTTTCTAGCCGTCATTCCGCGCTCGGCTCCGAGGACGGAAGCGAGAGCAGATATCGGGCGATGGCACGGCGGTCCTCTGCGCTCAGGTTCCCGGTGCCCTGGTCGATGACCGACGCCATCAAGCCGCCCGCAAAATCCCCGTCCGGGGTCATACCTACCTCGAGATAGAAGGTCAGCATCCGCTCGGTCCAGCCGCCGATCCCCGACTCCTTGTTGGGAGTGATGTCTGGTATCGCCTCGCCATCCGGCCCGTCCGGATTCCCCCGATAGCGTCGCTCCGGAATCACCGCGCCCAGCAGGTTGCGCGGGCTGTGACATTCGGCGCAATGGCCCAAGGCTTCCACCAGATAGGCTCCGCGATTCCATCGGGCGTCCCGCTCGGGGTCGGGCTGGAACTCGCCCGGCTCTACGTAGAGCCATTTCCACACGCTGATCGGCCAGCGCCAGCCGGCGTACCAGACCAGGTCGTGCTCGCGATTGGGCTGAGCGACCGGCTCAACCCCGTCCAGATAGGCCTTGATGGCCAACACGTCCTCCCGCTTCAGCCGGGTGAAGGCCGTATAGGGAAAGGCGGGATAGTAGTGTGAGCCGCCGGGGGATACCCCCTCGGTGAGGGCCTTGACGAAATCCTCGTCGCTCCAACCCCCGATCCCGTACTGCGGATCGGGGGTGATGTTGGTCGTGTAGAAGGTCCCGAATGGGGTCTCGATCGGGCGGCCTCCGGCGAGATAGCGCCCAGTCTCAGCGGTGTGGCACACCCCGCACAGCGCAGCTTGAAACAAGTGCTCACCTCGCTCGGACGCAGTGTCCGCTCGACTGCCGGTCGACGCCCCGAGGGCAAGCGAGGCAAGCGCACCAACCGCCAAGCGAAGCCCGGGCCAATGCCTCATGAGATCAATGCTCGTGGGGCTTCCTGAAATCCTTATGACAGGACTTGCAGGCCTCCCCGACCGCCTTGAACGCCTTCAGCATCGCCACCCGGTCGCCCTGGCCAGTGGCCGCTACATAGGAGTCCACTCGCTCGCGCAGGGTCTGCGACGCACGAGCGAATTCCTCAGGCCTCTCCCAGACATCGGGCTTGGCCTCGGTCTCGCCGAAATCCGTGCCTTCCGGGAACAGGGCCGCCGCATCGCGGGTCATCGCCTGGAGTGCGCGCGCTACCTCGGGGAGCGCGGGTCCGAAGGTGAGCCCATCGCGCAATCGGCCCGCACTGATACCCACGAGTCCCCCCATGGCCTCCATCACATTTTGCCGATACTTGATGGCGGGCTCGATCTGATCGAAGGCCAGCTCCTCGGCACTCACCGCCGTCATTACCCCCAGGCAGGCCAAGAGGCCGACAAGCACGGGGAAGCGGGCAGTGCGTCTTTCTTGATTCATGGACTGTCTCCTCGGGTGAGTCCCGCGCCGACGGCCGGGTGCTGTGACGATAGGGCTCAGAAGGGCAGGATTCAACGACTCGAAGCGGTCAACTGCCGCTTCTAACCCGAACCGAGTGATCCGTCCGCGGTCTCACCTTCGGTCGGGGCCCAACGAAAGAGACAAACGGACTTTCTGGAGTTAGGATTTGGCCCAGACCCGCAGGCCGACAAACGAGCCCCGAAGATGCGGGCCCCAGACGGGGTGGTATAGGACCGCCTCGAAGACACTCGATACCAGAGGATGATGTTGATGAAAAAGTTTGTCCCCGTCCTGTTGCTCGCCATCGCGGCGCCTGCACTGGCTCAGCAGTCTCACGACCCCGTCGCCGATTTCATGGGCCGGTTCGACACCAACAAAGACGGCAAGGTCACTCTCGACGAGTTCACGGCACCCCAGCTGGATGGGATGACCCAGCAGTTCCGTTATATGGACACGAACAAAGACGGCAAGGTCACTCTCGAGGAGTTCGAAGCGCCCCAGCAGGAGGCCATCAAGCAGCAATTCCGCTATATGGACAAGAACGGCGACGGCAACCTGGACGACGACGAACTCCAGGCCCTTGGACAAATGTCCCGTCCGCGGACCCAATAGCTGGGGCGGCGGCAAAGTGGCCGTCCGCCGGGCCTGAGTGCCCGAGCCATCAGGGCGGGCGCGCGGACGAAGAACATGCCGGTACGCCGGCCAATGCAGTGCCCGTCCTCCGGACGGGCCTTGCTATTTCACGACGCGCACCAGCAGAACATCGCTGTGCGCACGATGCAGCATACCATCGGCGGTGCTGCCCAGCAGGTCGCTCGGACCCTGGACGCCGTGGGATCCGACCACGATCAGATCCACCTCGCGCTCCCGAGCAAAGCCCAGGATCTCCTGCTTGACCGAGCGATCGCTGATGATGATCTTCGGGTCCATCTCCCGGGCACAGTTCTCCCTGATCAGCTGTCCCACCGTGCCGCCCGAGCGCCGCCTCAGGTCATCCTCCGGGTCCTGATCCTCGGGCGAGATCAGCTCGTTCGATCGATCTGCGGGGAAATACTCCTCCACGTGGACCACGATCAGCTCGGCCCCCTGCCGTTCCGCCCAGTCACGCGCGTGGTCCGCCACGGCCGCACAACTGCGGCTGAGATCGACCGCGCCCAGCACGCGCCGATAAGGCAACAGCTCGCCATCGGCGCCAAAGGTCCGCCCATGCCTCACCACCAGCGCATCGCAGGCCAGGGAATGGGCGACACGCCCCGCGGTGGAGCCCGCCAGGCCGGGAATGCCCAGGGAGCTGCGGGAGCCCATCACCACCAGATCGGCACCCAGCTGCTCGGCGGTGCGGCAAATCGCCCGCCAGGGCCGACCGGACGCGAGCAGATGGCGGGCCCCGAACCTGTCCATCAGGCCAAGCAAGCGCTCGGCCTGAGCCCCCGTCATCCCCTCCACCTCCAGCTCAACCAAGCTGGTCACATGGGCCGCCCGGCTGTGGCGCCCGAGCAGGCGCGGAGCCACGTGCAAGGCAGAGATCTGGGCCTTAAGCTCGGCGGCCAGGGCGCCCGCCCGAATCATCACCTCCTCCGCACTCTCGTCCAGGTCTATTGCCGCCAGGATATGCCGATATGCCGTCATCGTCTCCCCCCTTTCACCATCGCTCGGCGGTCTCCTGTCGCGCACCTTGTGCGCACCAGGACTCGCTCGATTTTCAAAAGAGTAATCCGAGAAACCCCAGTTGGAACCGCCAAGGCGCCGAGAACACAAAGGCAGACACGCCCGGAATTAGCAGCCCGCTCATGGGACCTCGCAGTCCGAACACAGGCTGGCGTAAAGGGCAGCGTCTTCGGCGGAGAAGCAGCACGCGACGATCTCGTCGAAGTCGCCGCGGGCGTCCTGCATGGCCGCGAGTGCAATCCGGGCCGCCTCACGCTTGGGGTAGCCGTAGACCCCTGTGCTGATGGCGGGAAAGGCGATGCTGCGCAGGCCCTTGTCGCGGGCCAACGCCAGCGAGCGCTCGTAGCAGCCCCTGAGCAGCTGGGGCTCGCCACGATCCCCACCCTGCCAGACCGGCCCGACAGTACTGATCACCCAGCGTGCGGCCAAGCCGAACCCCGGGCTGATGCGCGCCTCGCCCGTCGGACAGCCGCCCAGGCTCGCATTGTAGGCGCGAAGCTCGGGGCCGGCCGCCCGGTGGATGGCTCCGTCCACCCCGCCGCCGCCGAGCAGACTGGAATTGGCGGCATTGACGATGGCATCCAGCGCAAGCCGGGTGATATCGTCCTGGAGGATACGTATGCGTCCCATGATCGACGGTCCTTATGATGGATCGGAAGGAAGCCCATTCGTCCCCGGAGAGGCCGGAGCCGGCCGTGATTGCCGTAGAATCAGTTGGAGCTTAGGATGGCCCGCCTGCGCATTCAACCGGTCAGCTGCCGTTTCCAGAGTATAACCAAGCCCATGCACGCATGACCCTGTCCAGTATTAGTCTCATCCTTGTCCTGGCTGCCCTCGGGTGGTTCTGGCTGGACAGCCTGAGGGCACGTGAGCTGGCCACCGGCGTGGCCTCGGAGATGTGTGCCCGCCGCGGACTTCAGTTTCTTGACGAGACGGTGGCCCTGGTCCGACTCGGCGTCAGCCGAACCCCGGGAGGCATGCGCCTCAGACGTCTGTATCGCTTCGATTTCAGCGAGCAGGGAGTCGGTCGGCACACCGGCCATATCATCATGCTGGGCACATGGGTGGAGGACCTCAGCCTGGGTCTGCCCAGCGTGCCTGTGACTCCGGACCCACCGACGAAGCCCGACGAAGACCAATCGGACGAAGCCCCGCCGACCGGCCACGCCAAGATACTGCCCTTTCGGCGCCCTCCGCGACCCTGAGGCGTTGCGGGAAGTCATACGAGTATCTGCCCTGACGGCAATCCCTGGGGCTATTTGACCACCTTGAGGCTGGGCCTGCCCCCGCCCGATGGGGCGGGAGGCTCCGGCTCGGCATCCCCGTCCGGGGCCTGCGATTGGTTCTCTTCGGGGAAGAGCATGCCGCGGCCGTTCTCCCGCGCGTAGACGGCCAGCACCGCCTCCGGGGGGACACTGACCGCCATGTCCAGGCCACTGAAACGGGCATTGAAGCCGATCAGCTCGGTGCCCAGCTCCAGCCCGCGGACCGCAGACGGACTCACATTGAGGATTATGCGCCCGTCCTGCACGTGCCCGCTCGGGACGACGACGCTGTCGGCGGCCGCATCCACCAGCAGGTAGGGGGTCAGGCCGTTGTCGACGATCCAGTCGTAGAAGGCACGGATAAGATAGGGCCGCGTCGAGGTCATAGCCGCCGGATCGGACTGGAACACGGCATCAGCCCCGCATCTCTCGCTCCACCTCGGTCAGGCTCCTGCTGAAGGCCTCGCGCTTGAACATACGCTCGGCATAAGCCTCGACCGGCTTGGCCTGGCTGGGCAGCTCCACACCCAATGCGGGCAGGCGCCAGAGCAGGGGAACGATGCTGCAATCGACCAGGCCCAGCTCGTCACTCATGAAGAAGGGCTTGGCCGCAAAAATGGGGGCGCTGCGCATCAGCCTGTCACGCAGCTGTTTCTGGGCGGCAGCCACCTCCTTGCCGCCGGCCAGGATCAGGTTCATCGACCGATACCAGTCGTGATCCACCCGAAACAAGAACAGCCGTGCTTTGGCACGCGAGACCGGGTCCACAGGCATCAACGGAGGATGGGGGAAACGCTCATCCAAATACTCCATCATAATCCGCGATTCATACAGCACCAGCTCGCGGTCGACCAGCAGGGGCAGAGAGCCGTAAGGATTCAGGTCCATGACGTCTTCGGGCAGATCCTGGGGATCGGCCTCGACGATGTCCACGGTGATGTTCTTTTCGGCCAACACCACGCGCACACGGTGGCTGTAGGCACTCTTGGGATTCGAATACAGGGTCATCACGGATCGTATACTCGCAGCTACCGCTTTGGGTCCGCTCCCGCTCCGTGCCCGGGCATTGGTCGCGGATGGCCGAGGGGCGGGGGTCGAGTCGGAAGCCCTGCCGATCGACGCACCCCGCCCGGCAAAGGCGGGTCAGACGGCGGACAGGCCACCGATTCGCGGCCCGGCCGGCACCTGGCGGACCCTCGGAGCAACGAAAAGGGGTGCACAGTATACCGTAAATCTGCGCACCCCTTTCGTTGGAGCAGGAAGTTGCACTGGCTCAGTGCACGTCGCGCCAGTACTCCTTCTTGAGCAGATAAGCGATCACGGTGAAGACCAACAGGAAAATGATCACCTTGACCCCCAGGCTCTGACGCTCCAGCTTGACCGGCTCGGCCATGTAGACCAGGTAGGTGACCAGATCATGCACCACCTGGTCGTACTCCTTCGGAGAGAGGCGCCCCGGAATACCTGGCTCGAAGCGCTCGAAGTGCTCGCTCTTATTGCCTTCCGCGTCCACATCGGTCTTGAACACCGCCTTCTGCACCCCTTGGAGCTCCCACATGACATGGGGCATGCCGACATCCTTGAAGACGGTGTTGTTCACGCCCATGGGACGGCTGGGGTCCTGGTAGAAGCTGCGCATATAGGTGTAAAGCCAGTCCGCGCCCTGCTTGCGGTTGCGGGCCACCAGCGAGAGGTCCGGCGGTGCCGTGCCGAACCAGCCCTCCTGATCGGCCGGGCGGGCGGCGATGGTCATTTTGTCGCCGATCTTGTCGCCCGTGAACAGGAGATTGTCCATGACCTCCTTCTCGGTGAGACCGAGATCGGTCGCCACCCGCTCATAGCGCATGTACTGGGCGGAGTGACAGCCCAGGCAATAGTTGACGAAATACTTCGCCCCCCGCTGCAGCGCCTCCTGGTCCTTAAGATCGATATCGACATGGTCCAGGTGCAGACCTCCCTCGGAGGCCATGACGCCCAGGGGTGCCAGCAGCATCAGCAGTGTCGTGATCAGCTTCTTCATTTGGTCACCCTCTCCGGAACAGGCTTGGTCTTGTCCATCTTGCTGTACCACGGCATCAACAGAAAGAAGAGGAAGTACAGAGCAGCGAAGAACCGGGCGAATATGGTGTAGAGCGGCGACGGCGGCTGGGTGCCGAAGTAGCCGAGCATCACGAAGCTGACCACGAAGATGGCCACGGCGATCTTGAAGATCGGACCCTTGTAACGGATCGAGCGCACGCCGCTGCGATCCAGCCAGGGCAGCAGGAAGAGCGCCGCGATGGCCGCGAACATGAACACCACGCCGAGGAACTTGTCCGGCACGGCCCTTAGGATGGCGTAGAAGGGCGTGAAGTACCACAGGGGCACTATGTGCGGCGGCGTCTTGAGCGGATCGGCCGGGCTGAAGTTGTCGGGCTCGAGGAACCAGCCGCCGAACTCGGGCAGGAAGAAGATCACCAGCGAGAAGAGGATCAGAAAGACCCCGACGCCGGCGATATCCTTGACCGTGTAGTAGGGATGGAAGGGGATACCGTCCAGCGGGATGCCGTTGGCGTCCTTCTTCTTCTTGATGTCCACACCGTCCGGGTTGTTCGAGCCAACCTTGTGCAGCGCGACGATGTGCACGAACACCAGCATCACCAGCACCAGGGGCAGGGCGATGACATGGAAGGCGAAGAAGCGGTTGAGCGTGGCATCCGAGACCACGAAGTCCCCGCGGATCCACAGAGCGAGATCGTCACCCACCACCGGGATGGCACCGAAAAGCGAGATGATGACCTGGGCGCCCCAGTAGGACATCTGGCCCCAGGGCAGCAGGTAGCCCATGAAGGCCTCGGCCATCAGGGCCAGATAGATCAGCATACCGAAGATCCAGATCAGCTCGCGCGGCTTCTGGTGGGAGCCATAGATCAGACCCCTGAACATGTGCATGTAGACCACGATGAAGAAGGCCGAGGCCCCCGTGGAATGCATGTAGCGGATCAGCCAGCCCCAGTTGACGTCGCGCATGATGTACTCGACGGAGCTGAAGGCCAGATCCGCGTCCGGCTTATAGTTCATGGTCAGCCAGATGCCGGTGAGGATCTGATTCACCAGAACCAGCAGGGCCAGCGAGCCGAAGAAGTACCAGAAGTTGAAGTTCTTCGGCGCGTAGTATTCGGCCAGATGCTCTTTCCACACCTTGGTGAGGGGGAACCGCTCGTCGATCCAGTTCAGAAGGCTAGACATCACGCGGCTCCTCCGTCATCGCCCACCAGAAGCCAGGTATCCGACAGGTATTGGTGGGGGGGAATCTCAAGGTTCAACGGCGCGGGCACCCCCGTGTAGACACGGGCGGCCAGGTCGAAGCGAGAGCCGTGACAAGGGCAGAAGAAGCCGCCCTTCCAGTCCCCTCCAAGATCCGCCGGGGCGACGTCGGGCCGGTAGGTGGGCGAGCAGCCCAGATGTGTGCAGATGCCGACCGCCACCAGGTACTTGGGCTTGATCGAGCGAACCTCGTTCTTGCAATAAGATGGTTGCTGAGACTCGTCCGATGCCGGGTCTCGGAGCTGGTCGTCGAGGGTGGGCAGGTCGGCGAGGTTTCGCTCGGTCCTGTAGACCACCCAGACCGGCTTGCCGCGCCACTTGATGCGCATCAATTGGCCAGGCTCCAACTTGCTGAGATCCGCCTCCACCGGAGCCCCCGCAGCTTTCGCCTTGGCGCTGGGCTGCATGGAAGAGACGAAGGGAACGGCCACGAAGACGGCACCGATGGCGCCCACTACGCTGGTCGCGGCGGTGAGAACGCGCCTTCTTTTGAGATCCACGCCTTCTGCGCTCATACGCTGACTCCCCGATAGGCTGGAGGTGTTCAGGAAATTAAGAATATGCTAATTTCCCTGCGGTAACAGAGAATTCTGCAGTATGGGCCCAGCTGGGTCAAGGAAAAACCCGCTTGCGCCGCGCTAGTGCAGCCAGCCGTACGGCGATATCGAGCGTCTGACCATCAGGGGGTGCGGCGCTTGCCTGGCAGGCTCAAACACCCTAAGCTACCGGCCGTTTTGCACTTTCAAAGGCAGGGGCAGAGTCATGGAGCACAGCGCAGTAGAGCAGGCCAGATTCAACATGATCCATCAGCAGATCCGCCCCTGGGAGGTCGTGGACCCGCGGGTGCTCCAGGTGCTGGCCCAGGTGCCCCGAGAGCGATTCGTGCCGACCGGGCTGGTGGGGCTGGCCTTTGCGGACACCGAGATCCCCATCGGGGGGGGGCAATGCATGATGGAACCCAAGGTGGAGGCGCGCATGCTCCAGTCCTTGGACGTGCAGCCGACCGACCGTATCCTCGAGGTGGGGACGGGCAGCGGCTATGTCACCGCCTGCCTGGCACGACTCGGCAGCCAGGTCAGGAGCCTGGAGATCGAGCCCGAGATTCTGGAGCAGGCCCGGACCAGACTGGCTGCGCTGAACATTACCAATATCGAGCTGATCGAGGCCGACGGACTCGCGGAGCTGCCCGTAGGCGAGCTGTTCGACGTGATCGCAATCACCGGCTCGCTGCCCCAACGCGACAAGCGGCTGGCCGCCCACCTCAGTCCCGGCGGGCGACTCTTCATGGTGGTCGGACAGACCCCTGTAATGCAGGCCCTGCTGATCACTCGTACCGGGGAGGACGCCTGGCAGGAAGAGGCGCTGTTCGAGACCGAGCTGACGCCGCTCATCAATATCACCCAGCCCAAGCGTTTCGATTTCTGAAGGCACTTGCATCCCCGCCTGTCGTCCCCATACATCCCGGGTGTCCCGACCCAGCGAGAGCGCTCGTCTATGCGTGAGATCAGGCCCCGGCAGCTGAAGCAATATCTGCAGGAGCAGGACCGGCCACCGCTCCTGCTGGACGTGCGTGAGCCCTGGGAGTTCGAGATCTGCCACCTGGAAGACTCGACGCTGATCCCGATGCGCGACATTCCCGACGCCCTAGCCGAGGGGCTTATCGATCCGGAGCAGACCATCGCGGTGATCTGCCACCACGGAATCCGCAGCCGCCAAGTGGGCCTTTACCTGCAGCACTTCGGCTACCGCGACGTCATCAACTTGGCAGGAGGGGTCGAGGCCTGGGCGAGAGAACTCGACCTCAGCATGCCCACGTATTGAGCGCCCCTATCCCCCTGCGCGGGCCGCCCGACCTTTGACGTCGCGCCGCAACCAGTCCAGACTTCGGTTACCGCATCCGCCGGGAGTCCAACCGATGGCCAGCCCTTCCGCCACCCGGAAGCTCGACCTCTGTAGCGCCCGTGCCGCCCAGCTGCTCCTGATCGACGCCCAGGAGACAAGCGCAACGCCCTGGAGCGGATGCGTGAAGGGGGCATTACCGTGACCAACAGCGAATCGGTAGTCTTCGAGTGGACGAGTGACGCAGGACATCCCCAGTTCAAAGAGATCTCCGGGTTGTTCAAGTGAGCCTGCTGCCCGAGCCCGCACCCGACTTCGACGATCCTCTCGGGCTGTTGAGCGCCTGTCACCTGCGCATCCGGCAGAATTGCGAGCTGCTGATCCGCCTGGCCCAGCACCTGACTCGCGACGAGCCGGACTCGCCCGTACGAGAGGCCGCCGCGTCGGTGCACCGCTATTTCGCCCTGGCGGGGCGGCACCACCATGAAGACGAAGAGCAGGACCTGTTTCCACTGCTGCGGGCCGACCCCGAGCTGGCCCCCCTGATCGAGACCCTGACCCGGGAGCACCAAAGCCAGAATGCGGCCTGGATGCTGCTCGCCCCGGGCCTCGCGGACCCCGAAAGCATCGAAGACCGTGAGGCCTTCGCCCGCACCGCCCGAGCCTTCGCCCGCGATAATCTGCTGCACCTCGAGACCGAGGAGCGCTTCATATTGCCCCGCGCCGAGGCCCTGCTCGATCCCGCCCAAACCCGGATACTGGGCGAAGCCATGGCACGGCGTCGGGGCATCGCCTCGCCGCTGTCTCTCGCTGAGTCGCAGAGCACGCAGAGAAATAGATAGTGTCCGAGCCGAAACCCCGAAATCTCGCTGGAAAACCATTCAAGAATCATGGGCAATAGGCCGCGTAGCTGCGCGCCCGGGGTCGGAATGGCGTCATCGGCAGGCGTGCAGTGGGTCCAA